>Ga0194132_10000010_pt1 | contig 291477 bp, 258 predicted proteins | sample TA2KigOf80mmetaG_FD_148612 | JGI IMG/M metagenome (GOLD analysis project Ga0194132, IMG submission 148612) | Freshwater microbial communities from Lake Tanganyika, Tanzania - TA2015054 Kigoma Offshore 80m | ecosystem: Environmental > Aquatic > Freshwater > Lake | place: Tanzania: Lake...
TGGGTGGGGGGGCGGGGGGGCGCGGGGGGGGGGGGGGGGGGGGGCGGACTTCGCCGCGCTGCTCGCGCAGCCGCGCGCACACGGGGCGGCGGTGCTCGCGACTTGCGCGCGTTCTCATGCTCGACGCACGTTCGTTTCGCAGCGCAAGCAACGCCGCGATGCATTCATCGCGCTCGCGGATCGGCGCGTTCCGAAGAGCGAACGCACGAACCGCAACCGCTGACGCTCGCCTAATACCTGTAGTGGTCGGGCTTGAAGGGTCCTTCGACCGACACGTCGAGGTAGCTCGCCTGTGCGGGCGTGAGCTTCGTCAGCTTCACGCCGAGATGATCGAGGTGAAGGCGCGCGACTTCCTCGTCGAGCTTTTTCGGCAGCACGTAGACCTTCTTCTCGTACGTCGCGCCGTTCGCGCGCAGGTCGAGCTGCGCGAGCACCTGATTCGTGAAGCTCGCCGACATCACGAAGCTCGGGTGGCCCGTGGCGCAGCCGAGGTTGAGCAGGCGGCCCTCGGCGAGCACGAGAATGCTCTTGCCGCCGGGGAACACGAACTCGTCGTACTGCGGCTTGATCGTGATGCGCGCAATGCCCGGCACCGCCTTGAGGCCGGCCATGTCGATCTCGTTGTCGAAGTGACCGATGTTGCCGACGATCGCTTTGTCCTTCATGCGCGACATGTCTTCGGCGGTGATGACGTGCGCGTTGCCCGTCGCGGTGATGAAGATGTCCGCGCTCTCGAGCACCTCGTCGAGCGTCGTGACCTGATAACCCTCCATGGCCGCTTGCAGCGCGCAGATCGGGTCGATCTCGGTGATGACGACGCGGCAGCCTTGGCCGCGGAGCGCCTGCGCGCAGCCCTTGCCGACTTCGCCGAAGCCCGCGACGACGGCGACCTTGCCGCCGAGCATCACGTCGGTCGCGCGCATCAGGCCGTCGGGCAGCGAGTGCCGGCAGCCGTAGATGTTGTCGAACTTCGACTTGGTGACGGAGTCGTTCACGTTGATCGCGGGGAAGAGCAGCGTGCCCGCGCGCTCCATCTGATAGAGGCGATGCACGCCCGTCGTCGTCTCTTCGGAAACGCCGCGCACCTTCGGCGAGATGCGTGCCCACACGCCGGGGTGGCTCTTCTGCATCCCGCGCGCGAGATCGAGGATCACGCCCCACTCCTCGGGGTCCTTCTTCGCGTCGAAGTCGGGCACGCGGCCCGCGCGCTCCCACTCGAGCCCGCGGTGGAGCAGCAGCGTCGCGTCGCCGCCGTCGTCGACGAGCTGATCGGGGCCGGAGCCATCGGGCCATAACAAGGCGGCGGCCGTGCACCACCAGTACTCCTCGAGCGTCTCGCCCTTCCACGCATAGACCGCGATGCCGCGCGGGTCCGCGGGCGTGCCGTCCGGGCCGACCGCGACGGCGGCGGCGGCGGAGTCCTGCGTGGAGAAGATGTTGCACGAGACCCAGCGCACGTCGGCGCCGAGCGCGGTGAGCGTCTCGATCAGCACCGCGGTCTGCACCGTCATGTGCAGCGAGCCCATCACTCGCACGCCGCGCAGCGGCTTGCTCGCGCCATGGCGCCGCCGCAGCTCCATCAGCCCCGGCATCTCGTGCTCGGCGAGCCGAATCTCCTTGCGGCCGAGCTCGGCGAGCGAGAGGTCCTTCACCTTGAAGCGGGGAACGGTCGTGTCCATGGGGCTCCTGAAAGTTTGGCGGGCGCGGGCGCCCATGCATCTGTGTATGCGGATGCATGGGAAGTGACGGCGCAAGCTAAGGAAATCGGCGGCGCGGCGGAAGGGGGAGAGCTGGGTCAGACCCCGAGGGGTGAAGCAGTGCAGGGGTCAGACCCTGCGAAGTTGTGGCGGGGCGGGCGGGGCGCTTCGCGCTTCGGCGGCATACGCTGCGCCGCCATTTCCGAAGCCGAAGCGCCTCCCGCTCCTGCCCCCGCTCCCGCCGCCGGCCGCGTCGTTCCGCGCGACGCCGCGGCGCTCGTGCTCTGCCGCCGCGATCAGGGCGAGCCGCAGATCCTGCTCGGGCGGCGCGCCGGCGGTCTCAAGTTCATGCCCAACCTCTACGTGTTTCCGGGCGGGCGTGTGGACCCCGCCGACGCGCGCGCGGCCCGGGCTACGGACCTGCGACCCGAGGTGCTCGCCAAGCTCACGATCGGCGCCTCGGCGGTGCGCGCGCACGCGCTCGCGATGGCCGCGGTGCGCGAGACGTACGAGGAAGCCGGGCTGCTCGTCGGTCAGCGCAGCGAGCGGCGCCTGCGCAGCAAGTCCGAGACGTGGGGGAAGTTCTTCGCGAACCGCGTCGTGCCCGCGCTGCACGGCCTCGACTACATCGCGCGCGCGATCACGCCGCCCGGCAACCCGCGCCGCTTCGACACGCGCTTCTTCCTGGCGGACGCCTCGCACGCGCACGCACCCGACGCCCTCGAAGGCAGCGGCGAGCTACTCGATCTGCGCTGGGTCGCGCTCTCGAAGGCGCGCGAGCTCCCGCTGCCCGAAGCGACGCTGATGGTGATCGCCGAGGTCGAGAAGCGCGTCGCCGTTGCCGACCCGAGCCGCGTGCCGATTCCGTTCGCGCGCTTCGTGCGCGACGGCGTGCGGCTGGAGCACCTGTAACCGCGCGGCGCGAGGTGCGAATGGCGCGACGCCGGTGTGCGATCGCACTCAGCGTCGGTGTCGTGCTGATCGCGCTGCTCACACCGCCGGTCTCCGCGCTGCGCTCCGGCGCCGTCGTCTACCTCGCTTACGAGGCTGACGGCGTCGCCCGCTTCGAACGCAGCGTCGGGCCGCTCGCGGCGCTCGGAGGGGGCGAAGCGTGGCTGGGCGAGAAGGACGTGAGCCCAGCCTGCCGCGCTGCCACCGTCGCCGCCGAGGACTTGCGCTTCTACGACCACCCCGGAATCGACCGCGTCGCGATCACGCACGCGCTGCTTCGCAACGCGCGGCACGGCCGCGTCGTGTGGGGCGGCAGCACGATCACGCAGCAGGTCGTGAAGAACTTGTTCCTCGGCCGCGAGCAGACGCCACTGCGAAAGCTGCGCGAGACGCTCGGCGCGCTCTGGCTCGATCGCATGCTCTCGAAGGAGCAGCAGCTCACCTGGTATCTGAACGTCGCCGAGTTCGGCCCGCGCACCTATGGCCTCGCGGCTGCAGCACAGCGCAGCTACGGCAAGCCCGCGCACGCTCTCGAGCTGGCTGAGTGCATCGCGCTGCTCGCGCGCTTGCCGGATCCCGTGCGCAGCGACCGCGAGCTCGCGCGCGGCCCGATTCCCGCGCGCATCGTGCTGCGCTGGCGCGGCACGCTGCGCGCGCTCGCTCGCGCCGGCTCCGTGTCGGCGGGTGAGCTCGCGCAGGCGCACGCAGCGCTCGCTCGAAGCAGCTTTCGCGCACTCACTGCGTTCGAGCGGTGAGCGCGCGCGAACGCGTCAGTCCGCGAGGTCGGCGAGACCGGCCAGGTCGATCCGATCCGCCCACGCGCGCAGCTCGTCGGGAGGAATCTGCGAGCTCTGGAGATGGACGAGGAAGCGGCCCGCGACGAGGATGTGGAGCTCGCATCGCCGTGAGCCGTTGTCCCACACTTCGTAGGCCGGGTTGCCCGCGATCGTCACGCCCTTCTGATATCCGGTCGTCGATTCGTGCGACATCATCGACATCATCTGGAACGGCGCCGCGACCATCTCCGCGAACCCGCCATCCGTGATCTGAATCGTGACGTCAGCTTGTGGTGAATCGCCGGCCGCGGCTCGGCTGTACTGGCCGGTTACGAACGTCACCTTGTATTCGGGCATCGAAGTGGTCGAGCCATCCGGAGTCGCGGCGGTCCAGTCCGTCGGCGCAGCGGGAAGCAGCGGGATGAGCGCGTTGAAGCTGACGGGATCGACGACCGTGCGCGCTGCAGGCGCCGCAGAGTCCGCGGGCTCCGCGTCGCCAGAGTCCGCGGGAGCCGTGTCGCCAACGTCCGCGACATTGGCGACGCGGTTGCCGGCGTCGTCGCCGCACGCGAAGAGGAAGAACGCCGCGACGAGCGCGGTCGAGATGCGATGGCAGCGCACGAGGTGACCTCCACTGAGAGCTCCGCGACCGACGCGACGCTACGCCACCCGAGTGAGCGTCGCTCACGCCGGGTACGTGAACCCCGTCAGCCGCTCGCTCACGTCCCACAGCCGCTTCGCGGTCGCGTCGTCGCGGCAGTGCGGCGCCGGCTCCTTCAGCTTGCAGTCGGAGTAATAGGCGCCGCTCCGGCCAGCCGCGTCGGGCGAGGTCGCCGCGTAGAGCGACGTCTCCGCGCCTTCCTCGGGCGTCTTCATGAACAGCATGATGAGCTTGTGCAACGCCTTCATCGCGGCGCCGCCTTGGCCCGCGCCGAGATTCGTGGAGACGCCGCCGGGGTGAACGCAGTTGATCGTCAGGTCCGCGCTGCCGTAGCGGCGCGCGAGCTCGCGCGTGAAGTGGATGTTCGCGCTCTTCGACTTTCCGTACACGCGCATCGCCGCGTACTTCTTCTCGCTGTGCAGGTCCGCGAGATCGAGCGCGCCGAACTTGTGCGCCTCGGACGCGACGCTCACGATGCGCGCGCCCTTCGTGGCGCGCAGCTTCGGCAAGAGGATGCCCGTGAGGTGGAAGTAGCCGAGGTGGTTGATCGCGAACGTTGCCTCGAAGCCGTCGGGCGTCGTCTCGCGCTTCATCAGCGTGACGCCGTGGTTGTTGATCAGCAGGTCGAGCGCGTCGACGCGCTTCGCGAGCTCCTCGCCGACCCGCCGCACTTCCGCCTGCGCCGCGAAGTCGCCGCGGATCACCTCGGCGTCGCACTTCGGCGCCGCGGCGCGAATCGCGTCCAGCGTCTCCTTCGCGCGGGTCTCGTTGCGCCCCACGAGCAAGAGGCGCGCGCCGCGACGTGCGAGCTCGACTGCGGTCGCGCGCCCGATGCCGGAGGTGGCGCCCGTAATGACTGCGGTCTTGCCTGCGAGCGAGGTCATCGAAGTCTCCTGGGCGGCCAAGTCAGTTGATCACGCGCGGCTCGCCGAGGCCGAACGGCGCGATCACCGCGTCGAAGGCGGCGCCGCCCGGCGCGACCATGCGGTACGTGCCGCGCATCGAGCCGACGGGAGTCTGCAGCGGGCAGGCCGACGTGTACTCGAAGGCTTCGCCGGGCTCGAGCACGGGCTGCTCGCCGACCACGCCCGGCCCGCGCACTTCCTGCTCTTTGCCGTTGCCGTCCGTGATGATCCAGTGGCGCGAGATCAGCTGCGCCACGCGGTCGCCTTCGTTCTCGATGCGCACGTGATACGAGAAGAACCACTGGCCCTCGTCGGGCGCCGAGCGCTCCGCTTCGAAGCGGGACTCCACCGTCACGCGAATTCCCTGGGTCACTGCTTCGCTGCGAAACACGGGATTACTCCATGCGCCAAACGTTCGAGGTGGCGGCGATCGTCGCGATCAGCGCGAGCATCGCGCAGCCGAGGGCCACAGTAGCCGCGAGCGGCCCGAGCGCGTCGCCGAGCGCGCCCGCGAGCAGCGCGCCGGGCGGGCCCGACGCGACGAAGGCGAGCTGATGCACGGCCATGATGCGCGCGCGTTCCTCAGCGGGAGCGCGCTCTTGGAAGAGCGCGCGGCCCGTCGTCATGAAGAATCCGCCGGCGAGGCCCCAGGCGAACGTGAACAGCACGATCGCTTCGAAGGCGAGCCCGAGGCCGCAGCCGATCACCGTGAGCGCGCCGAGCGCCTGCGCGGTGATCAATGCCGCGCCTTTGCGCCGCACTCCGCGCAGGAACACGAAGCCCGAGGCGAAGATCGTGCCGGCGGGGAACGCGAACAGCAGCACCGCGATCTCGTCGACGCCGCCCTGATAAACGTCGCGCACCATCACCGGGAAGAGCACGTTGTAAGCGCCGCTGAAGAACAGCCCGACGCCGGCGACGAGCGGCCACACCGCGCGCACTTCGTTGCGCCACACGAAGCGCACGCCCGAGGCGACTTCGGCGAAGCGCAGCGGCTCGCGGCGCGGCGCGCCCGCGGGCTTGCCGGGGAGCCGGAAGCAGAACGCGGCGCCGAGCGCGACGACGCACGCCTGGATCGCGAGCGCGCGCGGCGCACCGAGCGCGTCGGCGTTCTTCGCGACGAGCATGCCGATGCCCTGCGCGGTGAACTGCGCCGTAATCACTCCCGCGACGGCACGGGTGAGCTGCGTGCCGGCGACGCGCGAGAGCAGGCTGTCGCGCGACGGGTTCGCGAAGCTGTTCACGAGCCCCGTGAAGAGCGCGGCGCCGAACAGCAACTCGAGCGAGAGCGCGCCGCGCGGAATCGAGAGCGCGATCGCGAGCGGCGCGATCCCCGCCGCGACGTGCAGCAGCGCGAGCAGCCAGCGCGCGTCGACGCGATCCGCGAGCGCGCCGCCGAAGGGCAGCAGGAAGATCGTGGGCAGCATCGTCGCCATCTGCACGACGCCGGTGTTGGTCGCGCTCTCGTGCAGCACGTTCACCACGAGCCACGGCACGAGCACCTGCTGCATGCCCCACGCGCCGAACCAGCTCGCGGAGCCGGCGAGCAGCCAAGGGAATCGCGGGTCGAAGCGCTGCTCTGCCATGGAACGCGGAACGGTAGGAGAGAGAGCGAAGTAGAGTGCGGCCGGCGAGGAGAACTCGATGAAGATCGGCCTCCAGATTCCCAACTTCACGTGGCCCGGCGGGCCGGCGCAGCTGCCGGCGAAGCTGCGCGCGATCGCGCAGACCGCAGACGAAGGCGGGCTCGCGAGCCTGTGGATGATGGATCACTTCTTCCAGATCCCGCCCGTGGGCGCGGCCGAGCTCGACATGCTCGAGGGCTACAGCGCGCTCTCCTACCTCGCGGGCCTCACGAGGCGCGCGACGCTCGGCACGATGGTCACGGGCGTGACGTACCGGCATCCCGGCGTGCTCGTGAAGACGGTGACGACGCTCGACGTGCTGTCGGGCGGGCGCGCAGTGCTCGGCATCGGCGCGGCGTGGTTCGAGCGCGAGCACCGCGGCCTCGGCGTCGCGTTCCCGCCGCTGAAGGAGCGCTTCGAGCGGCTCGAAGAGGCGCTCGAGATCGCGCACCTGATGTGGAGCGGCGGCGTGCACCGCTTCGACGGCAAGCACTACCAGCTCGCCGAGACGCTGAACGTGCCGAAGGCACGAACGATCCCGCGCCCGCCGATCCTGATCGGCGGCATGGGCGAGCAGAAGACGCTGCGCCTCGTCGCGAAGTACGCCGACGCGTGCAACCTCTTCACCTACGCGGGCGCGGCGCTCATCCGGCAGAAGCTCGACGTGCTGCGCCGCCACTGTGATGCGCTGAAGCGCGACTACGACCGCATCGAGAAGACGTCGCTCGCGACGCTCACGCTGACCGACGACGCGAGCGTCGACGCGGCGGTGGCGACCTGCCGCGAGCTCGCGAGCGCGGGCATCCAGCACGCGATCTTCAACATGACGAACGTGTCCGACGTGAAGCCGGTCGAGCTGCTCGCGCGCAAGGTGCTGCCGCAGGTGCGCGGGCTGTAGCTACTCCGCGGTGAGCGCTTCGAGCGCGGCCTTCCGCGTCGTCTCGAACTCGTCGCCCGCGCGCCAGGTCGGCATCGCGTCCGCCTCAGCAGCCGCGGCGCCGACCCAGAAGCCGAGCTGCGCGTCTTCGACGGCGCCGGCGAAGTCCCAGGAGTCGTCGAGCTCGTCGCTCGGCTGGTGGTAGCGCTCGGCTTCGTACTGCACGCGCTGCTCGGAGAGCCATCCCGCAGGCTTGCCGATGCCCTCGCCCGCGGCACGGAAGTAGAGCGCGGGCACGCCGATGCGCGCGAAGTTGAGCTGGTCCGAGCGGTAGTAGAAGCCGCGGTCGGGGAAGCGCTCGTCGACGATCGCGCGGCTTTGGCGCGCGGCGGCCAGCGCGAGCAGCTCTTCGAGAGAGGATTTGCCGCGGCCGATCACTTCGACGGCACTACTGCGCGCGAGGATGTTCGCACCGTCGAAGTTGACGTTCGCGGCAAGGCGGCCGGGCGGCGCAGTCGGATTCGCGGCGTAGAACTTCGACCCTAACAAGCCTTGCTCCTCGGCTGCGACGAACGCGAACAGCACGCTGCGCCGCGGCGGTCTCGGCAGCGCCGCGAACGCTTCCGCGACGTTCGCGACGACCGCGACTCCCGCGGCGTTGTCGAGCGCGCCGTTGTAGATGCCATCGCCGCTCGCGTCGGGCTCGCCGATGCCGAGGTGATCGTGATGCGCCGTGTACACGACGATCTGGTCGCGCAGCTTCGCGTCGCGCCCAGGCAGCAGCGCCAGCACGTTCGCCGTCTCGATGCGCCGCAGCGCAGCGCGCACCTCGAGCGAGGTAGTCGCGCCGAGCGCGACCGGCGCGAACTCGCGCGACTTCGCGCGCTCGGTCAGCTGCGCGAAGTCGTGGCCGCCGAGCGCTGCGATCTCGCGCGCCTTCGCCTCCGTCACCCAGCCGCGCACTTCGTTCGTCGGCTCGTCGCCGAGCGGTAGCTGGTACTCCTCCTTGCCCCACGACGTGCGCACCACCTGCCAGGGGTAACCGGCGGACGGCGTCGTGTGCACGGCGACCGCCGCGGCTGCGCCGTGCCGCGCGGCCTCGGCGAATTTGTAATCCCAGCGTCCGTAGTAGAGCCGGCGGTTGCCTGCGAAGAGCGCGTCGTCCCAGTCGGGATCGTTGTTGAGGATCAGCACGGTCTTGCCGCGCACGTCGCTCTTGTAGTCGTTCCAGTCGAACTCGGACGCGACGATCCCGTAGCCGACGAAGACGACTTCGCTGTCCGCGACACGCGCGAGCTCGCGCTGCTTCTCGCCGATCGCGACGAAATCTTCGCGCGGCTTCAGCGTCGCGACGGCGCCGTTCGCGCCGAGAAAGCGCCACTCGGCCGGCAGGTCCGGCTGCACGGCGATCATCTCGAAGCGCTGCTGATACGTGCCGTCGGCGGCGCCGGGCGCGAAGCCGAGCGCCTGCATGCGCGCTTCGAGCCACGCGCGCGCCTTCGCGTCGCCCGCGCTGCCAGGGCCGCGGCCCTCGTAGGCGTCGCTGCCGAGCTCCGCGACGACACTGCGGATCGAGTCCGCGCTGATCTTCGCGGTTGCGCGCTTCGCACCGCGCGGGAGGCGCAGTTCGTCGCCGGCTCGCGCCGCGAGCAGCGCGAGCGGGAGCGCTCCGAGCAGAGTGATTAGGGCGAAGCGCGTGCGCATGACTCCTCCAGGGCGCGCGAATTCTACGTCTGCGCGGCGCGAAGCGAGCGCCGCCGAATCTGCGGGTTAGCGCCGAGGGGCAGCTCCGGCAGAGCGAGGCGCCGCGTCGACGAGCAGCTGAACGAGTGTCGGATCGGGAAGGCGCTGGCCCACGGGCAGCAGCGCCGCAAAGGCTGGGCCGTGCGCCGGAGCGCGCGCTACTCGCCGCCGGATCCAGACGAGTCCGGCGAACCGGACGGCCCGCGGTCACCGTCGCCGCCGAAGCCACCGCCGTCGCCACCGCCACCGCCATCGCCTTGCGGTGCGCCTCCTTCGAAGCGCTCTCGCCAGCGCCGTCCGCGTCCGCCGCGCCGGCGTCCGCGGCGCCGGCGGCGGAATCCGCCCTGGCCGTTGTTGTTAGGGCCACCGTGCCACGGCGCGCCGCCCTCGGGCCGTTCACCCTGAGCAGGCGCGCCGCCCTCGTGCATCTCGGACGCGATGTCGTCGAGCGAGATGCGCTCGTACGATTGGCCCGCGATCTGCGCCTCGCCGGCTTGGAAGCGCGGCTCGCCCGCGAACGGAGCGCCGCCTTCGCCGCCGGGATGCGGCGCGTTCGGGAACTGCCCGTTCTCGAAGCGCTCGCGGTTCCGGCCACGTCTGCGGCGGCGCTTGTTACGGCGCCCGCCGAACTGCTGGCCCTCGGGATGCGGGTGACCACCGCGCTGCGGATGTCCCCCGTGCTGCGGGCGGCGCCCGTGCTGTCCGTGGCGACCACGCTTGTTACGGCCGCGACCGCGCCGGCGCTCGTCGCCGCGCGGCGGCGCGAGCGGCTCCCAGAACGAATCGGGACGATCCGCCTGCCCGCGGCAGCGGTCGCACATGCCGCACGCCTCGCCGTCGTCCTCGCCGAAGTACTCGCGCAGGAACCACGCGCGGCACGAAGGGCCGGTGGCGTAATCGGCGACTGCGTCGAGGCGGCGCGCGTCCTGCGTTCGCAGCGTCTCGAACTGGCCGGCGAGCAGGCGCGCGCGCGGCTCGAACTCTTCGAGCGGCACCACGACGTAGATCGCCGTCGGGTCCCACTTCGCGAGCTCGGCTTCTTCGAGCAGCGAGAGCAGCGCGGTGGTGGTGCGCGAGCCGAGCTCGCCCGAGAGCGAGAGCGCGTCGACGCTCGGCACCTTGTCTTCCTTCGCCCACGCGAGCAGCGCCGACGCGAGGCGGAACAGCTGCTCGGGCCGCACGCGGCTGCGCGAGAGCAGCGCCTCGTGGATGGCGCGGTCTTCGGGCGAGTAGAGCATGATGCAGTTCGAGCGGCGGCCATCGCGCCCCGCGCGCCCGGCTTCCTGCACGTACTGCTCGAGCGACGACGGCGCCTGGTAGTGCATCACGTAGCGGATGTCGGGCTTGTCGATGCCGAGGCCGAACGCGCTGGTCGCGACCATCACGGTGCGGCGCCCACGCGACATGAAGCCCTCTTGATTCTTCGCGCGCTCGGACGAGCTCATCTTGCCGTGGTAGCGGTGCGAGGGAACGCCGAAGCGCTGCAGCACGGTGTAGAGCTCGTCGACGTCGCGCGTGGTCGAGCAGTAGATGATGCCCGGCCGCCGCACGCGCAGCGCGAGGCGCACGAGCGCGCGCAGCCGCGCGCCGGACGAGCAGTGCAGCACGTCGAAGGCGAGGTTCGAGCGATGCGGCGAAGTCGCGACCACCTGCGGGTCGCGCATGCCTACGAAGCGCACGATCGCGAGGCGCACCTTCTCGGTGGCCGTGGCCGTCAGGGCGAGCGCAGGCGGGCCGCCGAGCGCCTTCAGCCGCTCGCCGATCTTCAGGTACGCGGGGCGGAAGTCGTAGCCCCACTCGGAGATGCAGTGCGCCTCGTCGACGGCGGCCATCGAGATGCCGCCCTTGGTGAGCGCGACCTGCGCGTCGGGCGAGCCGAGCGTCTCGGGCGTCGTCATCACGAGCAGCCGCTCGCCCTTCGCAATCTCGGCGAGCGCGTTCTCGCGCTCCTTCCCGCGCACCGTGCCGTCGAGCTTCACGCACGGCACGCCGAGCCGGCGCATCTTCTCGAACTGATCTTTCATCAGCGCGAGCAGCGGCGAGAGCACGAGCACGGGCTTCGAGAGGATCAGCGAAGGGATCTGGTAACAGGCGCTCTTGCCGAAGCCGGTCGGCAGCACCATCAGCACGTCGTCGCCGCGCAGGAGCATGTCGATCACGCGCTCTTGCTCGGGGTGCAGCTGAGAGATGCCGAGCCGCTGCGCGGCCTTCTGCATCGCCGCCAGACGCTCCTCGGGCGTGTCGAGGGGTACCGGTCCTACGAACAGCGGGCCGGACTGGGCGACGATCTCGTCCTCGACGATCTCGTCCTCTTCGTGCGCGATCGTCTGCGCGAGGGCGTAGAGCTCGTCCTCGCCTTGGCGGTCGGCGGTCACCTCGCGCCGGATCGCCTCGAGCATCTCCTCATCGATCGGCGAGGCACGCTCGGGGAGCGCGTCCGCGGGTAGCTCATCGGCGGCCAGTAAGGGCTCTTCGGGCGCCGGCTCCGCAGCCGGCTTGCGCCGCGTCGCGCGCTTCTTGGGCGCCGGCTTCGGGGATTCCTCAACGCTGGCGGCAGCTTCGGCCGCCTCGGGTGTCGCCTCGGTCGCCTCGGACGCAGGGGCGTCGGGCGCAACCTGCTTGCGGCGCACGGGGGCACGGCGCTTCGGCTTGGGGCCGGTGGAGTCGCTCAATCCGCTTCCTTCGCAAGCGCGCGAGGGCCGAGCCCCGGCGCGCAAGTCGCAGCGGTTTCGACCTGAGCCGCCGGGGATTGGCCCGGGCTTCGGCCCTCGCACCCGCTGCGGGTGGACCCGCGTCGTCCGTCAGGACGCGCCGCGAAGTGACTCACGGGTAACGCACGGCCGGCGGGCGCACCACGGGTGCGCGCAAGAAAGTTGCATGAGGGGATGCGCGCGGCCGGGACCCGAACCTCCCGCGTCTGACGTAGGAGGTTCGATGTCGGGGGGTGAGCGCTCCCGTTACGTTGCGCCCCCCGCCGCGCACCTACGGGGCGCGCGGCGCTGCGCCGTACATCCAGGGGAGCCCATGACCGACTCGACCCTCGTCCGCGAGAACCTCACCACCCTCGGCAAGCACCTGCGCGCGAATCAGCCCGCGGGCCTCGCCGACGTCGTCGAGGCGATCGCGCTCGCCGGCAAGGCGATCGCGCGCAAAGTGCAGCGCGCGCGCATCGACGACGTGATCGGCGTGGCCGGCGCGGTCAACGTGCAGGGCGAGGTGCAGCAGAAGCTCGACGTGATCTCGGACGCGCTGATGCTCGAGTGCCTGCGCGCCTGCCCGAGCTGCGCGGTCTACGCGAGCGAGGAGCAGGAGAAGCCGTGCGTGATTCGCACCAAGAGCGCCGGCGGGCAGTACGTGGTGCTCGCGGATCCGCTCGACGGCTCGTCGAACATCGACGTCGCGGTCTCGGTCGGCACGATCTTCAGCGTGCTCCATAACAACCAGCCCGACGCGTCTACCGAGAGCGCGGTGCTGCAGAAAGGCGCCGCGCAGGTGGCCGCGGGCTACGTGCTCTACGGCACCTCGGTGCTGCTCGTGCTCGCGACCGCGAAGGGCACCGACATGTACGCGCTCGATCCGGGCATCGGCGAGTTCGTGCTCGTGAAGAGCAAGCTCGCGGTTCCGGCCGAGAGCAAGACGTACTCGATCAACGAGGCTTACGTGAACGACTTCGCGGACGGCCTGCGCGCGTACCTCGATTTTGCGCACGGTGCTGGATACGGCGCGCGCTACATCGGCTCGATGGTCGCGGACGTGCACCGCACGCTGCTGAAGGGCGGGGTGTTCATCTACCCGGGCACGAAGAAGGCGCCGAAGGGAAAGCTGCGGCTGATGTACGAGTGCAATCCGATGGCGTACGTGCTGGAGCAGGCGGGCGGGGCAGGCTCGACGGGGGCGCAGCGGATTCTCGAGGTGGCGCCGGGTGGGCTGCATGACCGGGTGCCGGCGATTCTTGGGAGTGCGAAGGAAGTGGAGCACGTCACGCGGCACGGGTGAGCTTGCTGGCGATTGGAAGAGCCGCGAAGTCGAAGACTCTTCGCGGCGAGAAGAACGCTGGTTCGGGATTCCGGCCGCGCGCCGGGCGGGCCGCGGCTGCGCCGAATGGCTCGCGGCGACCTTTGGCGGGAAGCGCCATCGGGTTTGATCCGCGGCGTTGCCTGAGGTCGCGGCATTCCCGTGGGTCGCCGCTGCGCTTGATTTCGGCTCCGCCGCGGCCCGCCCGGCGCGCGGCCTCCTCGGTTCGCCAGCGACGGTGACGGTCGCCGCGTGCGGTTGTCTTGAGAGCGGCGAATCGACGGGGCCATCGAGGCCCCGTCGATTCGCGCTGCGCGCGTGCTGCTGGCGAGCGCGTTACGGCTGCGAGGTGCACGAAGAGGCGGAGGCGGAGGCGGATGCGGAGGCGGAGCCGCCGGGTCGAAGACTCCCGGCGGCGGAGGCTAGGGTGGCTGGTTGGTGTGAAGGAGAGTGCGATGCGTTTGGCGAATCTGCGGGGGCGCGCGGTGTTGCTGTCGCGCGACATGACGCGCGGCTTGGATTTGGAGAGCGCGTCGTCGGGGCGCTTTGGGCCGGAGCCGATGCAGGCGCTGGCGAGCTTCGAGGGTGTGCGTGCGTTCGGCTCGGGGCTCGACCTGTCGGGCGCGCCGGAGATCGATGGGAGGTTGTTAGGGCCTTGCTCGCCGCGGCCGCGGGCGGTGTTCGGGATTGGGTTGAATTACCGGGATCATGCGGCGGAGGCGGGGCTGCCCGTGCCGAAGGAGCCGCTGGTGTTCACGAAGTTTCCGAGCTGTCTCGCGGGGCCGACGAGCGACGTGATCGTGTTCGGGGATCGCGTGGACTGGGAGGCGGAGCTCGTCGTCGTGATTGGGAAGCGCGCGGAGAACGTCGCGGAGCCGCGCGCGCTCGAGTACGTCGCGGGGTACTGCTGTGGGCAGGACATCAGCGATCGCAAGCTGCAGTTCGCGAGCCAGCCGCCGCAGTTTTCGCTCGGGAAGTCGCGCGCGACGTTCGGGCCGATCGGGCCGGCGATCGTCACGCTCGACGAGCTCGCGAAGCCGCTCGACCTCGCGATCACGTGCGATCTCGACGCGGAGCGCATGCAGACGTCGCGCACGGATCAGCTGATCTTCGGCGTGCCCGAGCTGATCGCGTACCTGTCGCGGCACTGCGAGCTGCTGCCCGGTGATCTGATCTTCACGGGCACGCCGGGCGGCGTGGGCTCGGTGCGCAAGCGGTACCTCAAGCCGGGCGAGACGATCCGCACCGAGATCGAGGGCGTGGGCACGCTCGTGAATCGCTGCGTCGCTCCCGCGTGAATCCGGTCGCGATCGCCGATCGGGACGACCCGCGCATCGCGAGTTATCAGGCGGTGCGCGAGGCCGACCTGCTCGCGCAGCGCGGCGTGTTCGTCGCCGAGAGCCGCATCGTGGTGGAGCGGCTGCTCGCGTCGCGGCGCTTCGCGGTGCGCTCGCTGCTCGTGAACGAGACTGCGCTGGCGGCGCTCGCGCCCGCGCTCGCGGCGTACCCGGGCGCGCCCGAGGTGTTCGTCGTGTCGCGCGACCTGATCTCGTCGCTCGCGGGCTACCGCGTGCACCAAGGCTGCCTCGCGCTCGCGGAGCGCGGCGCCGAGCTGGCGCCCGAGGCGCTCGCGGCGGGCGCGGCCGGCGGGTTGTTACTGGCGCTCGAGCAGCTCGGCGATCCGGACAACGTGGGCGGCGTGTTCCGCAGCGCGCGCGCGTTCGGCGCGGACGGCGTGCTGCTCTCGCCGGGCGGCGCCGATCCGCTCTACCGCAAGGCGATCCGCGTCTCGATGGGTGCGACGCTGCAGCTGCCGTTCGCGCGCTGCGCCGCCTGGCCGCGCGAGCTCGAGAAGCTCCGCGCGGCGGGATGGGCGGTGCTCGCGGCGGTCTCCCAGCCGGATGCGGTCGACGTGCGCGAGTTCGGCGCCGCGCGCGCGCTGCCCGAGCGCGTGTGCCTCGTGCTCGGCAGCGAGGGCTACGGCCTCAGCGCCGCGGCGCGCGAGGTGGCCGACGCCCGCGTGACGATCCGCATGCGCGCCGGCTTCGACTCGCTGAACGTCTCTGCCGCGAGCGCGATCCTGCTGCACCACTTCTCGCGCGCCGCGCGCGCGCAGTAACGCGCGTGCGCGTGCTCGTCGCCGGCGCGGGCTACGTGGGCGCACAGCTCGTGCGCCTCCTCGCGGATGCCGGGCACGAAGTGCTCGCGCTGCGGCGCTCGCCGCAGGCGGCTGCCGATTCTCGCGTGCGCTGGCTCGCGTGCGATCTCGCAGATGCGCGTGCCCTCGCGGCGCTGCCGCTCGCGGGCGTAGAGGCGCTCGCCTACCTCGTCGCCGCCGACGCGCGCGACGAAGCGGCGTATCAGCGCGCGTACGTCGATGGCCTCGCGAGCTTGCTCGCACGGCTGCGCGCGGAGTCGGCGCTGAAGCGCGTGCTGTTCGCGTCGAGCACTTCGGTCTACGCGCAGGACGACGGCAGCTGGGTCGACGAGTCGTCTCCCACGGAGCCGCTCGATTTCCCGGGGCAGCGCGTGCTCGAAGGCGAGGGTGTAGCGCGCGGCGCGGGGTGCACGGCGATCGCGCTGCGCCTCGGCGGGATCTACGGCCCCGGCCGCACCGCGCTGCTCGAGCGCGTGCGCCGGGGTGGAGCGCGGCTCCCGAGCGCGCCGCACTTCACGAATCGCATCCACCGCGACGACGCCGCGCGCGCGTGCGCGCATCTACTCGCCCTCCCGGCGCCGGCGAGTGGTTACGTCGGCGTGGACTGTGAGCCCGCAGATCAGGCCGACGTGATGCGGTGGATCGCTGCGCGTGCGGGCGCCCAGCCGCCGCGCGGCGCCTACGACGCCAGCGGCGCGCCGAGCGGCAAGCGCTGCAGCAGTGCCCGCCTGCGCGCGAGCGGCTTCACGTTCACGCACCCGAGCTACCGCGAGGGCTACTCCGCGCTGCTCAGCCAATGACGCGCGGCACGATCCACCAGCACCACGCGCTGACGATCAGCGCCGCGAGCACGTCGAGCGCGGCGCCCGTGCGCGCCATCACCGGCACCTTCACGTAGCCGGAGCCGAACACGATCGCGTTGGGGGGCGTGCCGGCGGGCAGCGCGAAGTCGCAGGACGAGGCGAGCGCGGCGGAGACGAGCGCGACGTTCGTGTGCTCGGGCGAGACGCTGCTCACGAGGATCGGCAACATCACGGCGGTGGTGGCGACGTTCGAGGCAAACGCCGAGAGCGTCACGGTCGCGAGGCTCGCGAGGGCAACCTGTGCGAAGGCCGGGAACTCGCGGAGCGCGGTGAGCTGGCCGCCGAGCCACGCGGAGAGACCGCTCGCCTCGACCGCGGCGGCCATCGAGAAGCCGCCGCCTAACAACACGAGCGCCTCCCACTGCAGCAGCCGGAACGAGCGCGGGGCGAGCACGCGCTCGCCGCGCACACGCCAGAGGATCAGCGCGAGCGAAGCGCTGAGCGCGATCGCCGCCTCGACGTGCGAGCTGCCGAGCTTGAACGCGGTCACCTGCAGCTTCAGCCAATCCGTGATCGGCTTGCCCGCGATCCACAGCGCCGCTGCGGCCACGAACACGACCATCACTGCGCGTTCCGCGCGCTGCAGCGGCCCGAGCGCGCGCGCTTCGCTCGCGAGGGCCGCTTCGCCGACCGCTTGCGCCGGCGCGTCGCGGCGGCCCACCCGCCAGAGCGCGAGCCACAGCACGGGCACGAACGCGATCACGAAGGGGAGGCCGATCGCCATGAAGCCGAGGAACGAGACGTCGACGCCGCGCTCCTGCACGAGGAAGCCCGCGAGCTGCGCGTTGGGCACGGTGCCGATCTTCGTGCCCATGCCGCCGACGTTCGCGCCATACGCGATCGCAAGCATCATCGCGCAGCCGAACCCGGCGAGGCGCCGCCCAGCCTGGCGCTCGAGCTCCCGCAGCACGGCGAGGCCGATCGGCAGCATCATCGCGGCGGTGGCGGTGTTGGAGATCCAGAGCGAGACGAGCGCGGTCGAGGCGAGCACGCCCAACAAGAGCCGCCGCGGCGCGGTGCCGACGCGGCGCATGATCGCGAGCGCGACGCGGCGGTGCAGGTTCCACTGCTGCATCGCCGCGGCGATGCCCATGCCGCCGAGGAACAGGAAGATGTACGGGTCGAGGTAGGGCAGCAGCGCGCCTAACAAGTTCACGCCGAAGCCGTCGCCGTGGACGCGCGTGAACGGATAGAGCGCGAGCGGAATCAGCGCGGTGAGCCAGAGCGGCGCGGCCTCGCCGATCCACCAGATCGCCATCCACGCGGTGACGCCCGCCGCGAGCGCCGGCAGCGCGCCGTACTCGCCGAAATCCCGCAGCGGCGAATCGAGAAAGGCGAGGGCGGCGAACGCGACGAGGCCGAGCGCGAACGGGATCGGCTTGATCGGGAGACTCGGCACGCGCGCATTCTATGGAGGGCTACGGTGCTTCGCGATGAGCACCGCCGAGATCGCCGCCGCGCGCGCAGCATTCGCGGTCTCGCTGCGCGAGAAGGGGCGTGTCTCCGATCCGCGCATCCTCGCCGCGTTCGCGTCGGTACCGCGCGAAGACTTCCTCGGCCGCGGACCGTGGCTCACGCTGCCCGATGCGGCGGGCTACCGCTCCACGCCCGACGCCGACGTGAGGCGCGTCTACGAGGACGTCGCGATCGCGCTCGACCCCGCGCGCATGCTGAACAACGGCAGCCCCGGCTTCCTCGGGCGCGTGATCGAGGCGCTCGAAGTGAAGGAAGGCGAGCGCGTCGCGCACATCGGCTGCTCCACGGGTTATTACTCCGCGATCCTTGGCGAAGTGGTCGGCCCACGCGGTCGCGTGATCGCGGTCGAGCTCGCGCCGGATCTCGTGGAGCGCGCGCGCAAGAACCTCGCGCGCTGGAAGCAGGTCGAGGTGCGCCACGCCGACGGCGTGACGCAGCCCGCGGAGAACGTCGACGTCGTGTTCGTGCAGGCGGGCGTCACGCACCCGCAGCAGCGCTGGCTCGACGTGCTGCCCGTGGGCGGCCGCCTCGCGCTCGCGCTGACCGCGATCCTCCCGCCCTCGCGCGTGCGCCGCATCGTGCGCGACCACGCCGGCTGGTTACTCGTCGCCAGGAAGACCGAACGCGGCTTCCACGCGCGCTTCCTCGAAGTGATCGGCGTGCAAGCCCTCCTCGGCGGCCGCGACGCCGCCGTGCAAGCGCGCCTCCGCGCCGCCTACGACCGCGAGCGCGGCAACCGCCCACCCGTCGCCTCGCTCCGCACCGACTCCCACGCGCAAGAAGCAGCCTGCTGGCTCCACGAAGAATCGTGGTGCCTCTCCCGCCGCGAGCTCTCCTAACAACACCGCGCCGCGCTCCACCCGAAACTCGACGCGCGTTCGCCCGAACGCCAGATCGTCTCGGCAGTCGAACGCTCCACCCAGTCACGTCGGCCGAGGCAGCAAGCGAAGCGCGCAGCAAACCGCGGAGTCTTCGACGCGGTTTGCGATGTAAACAAGGAAGAAGGCGAATGCGAAGTGGCAGTCAGTCCGCCGGCGCAAACCGCTCAAACCGCCCCTTATCATTCGCCTTCATGTAAGCGTCCTTGCCCGCGATCTTGTTCTCGCTCGCGAGCTGGAAGAGCACGTCGTCCATCGCCTGCATGCCCTCGCTCTTCCCGCCCTGAATCACCGACGCGAGCATCTGGATGTTGCCCTCGCGGATCAAGTTCGGGAGGCCCTGCGTCCGCAGCAGAATCTCGTGCACGGCCATGCGGCCCTTGCCGTCGGCAGTCGGCAATAACAACTGCGCGACGACGGCGGCGAGCGACTCGCTGAGGCTGAGGCGCACCTGCGGCTGCTCGCTCGCGGGGAACGCGTCGATGATGCGATCGATCGTCTTCGCCGCGCTGTTCGTGTGCAGCGTGCCGAACACGAGCATGCCCATCTCGGCCGCGGTGATCGCGAGCGAGATCGTCTCGCGATCGCGCATTTCGCCCACGAGCACGACGTCGGCGTCTTGGCGCACGGCGGCGCGCAGCGCAGGGGCGAAGCCCTTCGTGTGGTACCCGATTTCGCGGTGCGAGAGCACCGACTGCTGGTTCTGGTGCACGAACTCGACGGGATCTTCGATCGTGACGATGTGGCGCGAGTTCTCGCGATTGATCTTGTCGATGATCGCCGCGAGCGTCGTCGACTTACCGGAGCCGGTCGGGCCCGTGACGACGACGAGGCCTTGGCGCAACTCCGCCAGCTTCCGGATCGCGGGCGGAACCTTCAGGTCGTCCACCGTGAGGATCTTCTCGGGAATGATTCGGAACACCGCGCCCACGCCGGTCTGCTGCACGAAGTAGTTCGCGCGGAAGCGCGCGACGCCGTCGAGGCCGTACGCGAAGTCCGCGTCATGCGTCTCCTCGTACTCGTTCCAGCAATAGTCCGCGCACACCTCGCGCAGCATCTCGCGCAGCTTCCCGTTCTCGACGGGGCTCCAGCCGGCAACGTCGGCGAGCTCGCCGTGAATGCGCACGCGCGGCGTGCGGCCCGCGGCGAGGTGCAGGTCCGAGCCCTTGTTCTCTTTCAGGTACTTCAGCAGGCGATCGATCTCGGCCACGTCTCACCCCTTGATCCGCTTCGGGTCGTCGGCGTTGCGCAGCGCCTCTTCGCGCGAGATCTGACCGCTCGCGACGAGCTTCGAGAGCGAGTCGTCGAGCAGCTGCATGCCATGCGCGCCGCCCATCTGCATGATCGAGAACAGCTGGAAGGTCTTGTTCTCGCGGATCAGATTTCCCACGGCCTTGTTGTTGACGAGCACCTCGAGCGCCGGCACGCGCTTCGAGCCGTCCTTGCTCGGCACGAGCCGCTGCGAGATCACCGCGCGCAGCGACTCCGAAACCATGTTGCGAATCTGATCCTGCTGGTCGGCGGGGAACACGCCGACCAGGCGGTTGATCGTGCGGATCGCGCTGTTGGTGTGCAGCGTGCCGAGCACGAGGTGGCCCGTCTCCGCTGCGGTGAGCGCGAGCGAGATCGTCTCGAGATCGCGCAGCTCGCCGATCACGATCACGTCGGGGTCTTCGCGCAGCGCCGCACGCAGCGCTCGCGCGAACGACTCGGTGTGCGGCCCGACCGTGCGCTGGTTCACCGCGCAGCGCTTCGGCGCGTGCACGTACTCGATCGGATCTTCGACCGTGAGGATGTGCTCCTGACGCTCCTCGTTCACGAGGTCGACGAGCGCGGCGAGCGTCGACGACTTTCCGCAGTTCGCGGGGCCCGTAACCAGCACGAGGCCTTGGTGGAAATTGGTGAAGCGCGCGAGCGACGCAGGCATGCCGAGGGACTCGAGCGACGGAATCTGCTCGGGAATCACGCGAAACACGCCGTCGTAGCCGCGCTGCTGGCGGTACACGTTGACGCGGAAGCGGCCGAAGCCGGGCACCTGATACGCGAAGTCGAGCTCGCCGCGTTCGCGGAAGATCCTCTCCTGCTCCGGGTTCAGTGCGGAGAACACGATGCGCTCGGCGCGATCGGGCGTGATCGGCGACTTGTCCGCGGCGATGAACTGCCCGTGCAGGCGCAGGCGCAGCGGCATGCCCGAGTGGATGTGCACGTCCGACGCGCCGCGCTCGATGCCCACCCGTAACAAGTTGTGCAGCTCGGTCGGATCGCTGCCGCGCCGCATCGCCGCCTCCGAACGCGGTGCGACGCGTTCGACGGGAGGCGCCGCTGCAGTGCGCGCGGCGGCCGGCGGCGGCGCGGGTGGCGCCACGCTGCGGGCGGGGGCCGCGCTCGCGCGCGGCGCGGGCGGCGCCGGCTTCACCTCGGGCACCGGATCCGCGGCGGCCACTGCGGTCATCGCCTTCTGCTTCGCCGCGATCTGATCGCGCGCCTTCATCACCGCGGCGAGCTGCGCCTGCGACAGGAAGCCAAGCTCGACGAGCACTTGCCCGATCTGCTTGCTGGCGCCCAGTTCCGCCTGGTGGCGCGTCGCTTGGGCGAGCTGGTCGTCCGTGATGAGCTTCAGGTGGACCGCGATGCGGCCAATCAGCGGGACTTGGGCAGGTGCCGACATGCGCGCCTCATCGGAGCGCCGAGAGCTCGATTTGAGGCCCGCGTGGCTGCGGGGCGAGGCCGCGCGAATTCCGTAGATTCCTCCGCCTCATGCATTTCCAAACCGACGACCTCCGCATCCAGAGCCTCCGTCCCCTGCTGCCCCCCGCGATCCTGATGGAGGAGCTGCCGCTCAGCGACGCCGCCTCCGAGGTGGTCGCGCACGGGCGCGAGAGCGTGGCCAAGGTGCTGCGCGGCGAGGACGACCGGCTCGTGGTGGTGGCGGGCCCGTGCTCGATTCACGACCCGAAGGCGGGCCTCGAATATGCGCGCCGCCTGCGCAAAGTCGCGGACGAGCACACGAACGATCTCTGCATCGTCATGCGCGTCTACTTCGAGAAACCGCGCACGACGGTGGGCTGGAAGGGGCTGATCAACGATCCTGATCTCGACGAGAGCTTCGCGATCAACAAGGGCCTGCGGACCTCGCGCCGGCTGCTGCTCGACATCGCCGAGGCGGGCCTGCCCGCGGGCTGCGAGTTCCTCGACACGCTGATTCCGCAGTTCATCGCGGACGTGGTCGCGTGGGGCGCGATCGGCGCGCGCACCACCGAGAGCCAGGTCCACCGCGAGCTCGCGTCCGGCATGTCGATGCCGATCGGCTTCAAGAACGGCACGGACGGCAACGTGCAGATCGCGATCGACGCGATCCGCTCCGCCGCGAACCCGCACCATTTCCTGTCCATCACGAAGCAAGGCGTCGCCGCGATCGTCGCGACCAAGGGCAATCCCGACGCGCACGTGATCCTGCGCGGCGGCGCGAACGGCACGAACTTCGACGCCGCGAGCGTCGCGAAGCTGAGCGCCGCGCTCGACAAAGCGAAGCTGCCGCGGCGCGTGATGATCGACTGCTCGCACGCGAACTCGGGCAAGGACCACCTGAAGCAGCCCGCGACCGCCAGCGCCGTCGCCGCGCAGGTCGCCGCCGGCGACAAGACGATCATCGGAGTGATGCTCGAGAGCTTCCTCGAGGACGGCCGCGAGGACTACGCCAACACGACGCCGTTCGGGAAGAGCATCACCGATGCGTGTATGTCGTGGGAGCGGACCTTGCCTGTGTTCGCAGAGCTGAGTGCGGCGGTGCGTGCGAGGCGCGCGGGCAGGTAGCTCGTCCACGCCAGCGGTCCCCGTTGCACCGGGGCTCGCGTTTTTCCTTGTTTACTTCGCGTTCGGCTCCGCGGACTCCGCCGAACGCTGCGCGCTTCGCTTGCGGCCTCGGCCGACTCGCACCCAGTAGCGTTCGTCAGCGAGCACGCTCCGCCGTTCTCTCGGCGCGCCAATGCACCGAGGTGGCGGCGCGCGCGAAGGCACCTCGGTGCATTGCCGCGTTCGCGAGGGAGTCGGAACGACCTCGAAGTCGAACGCTCCTCAGTGCGAGTCGGCCGAGGCCGCAAGCGAAGCGCGCAGCAAAGCGCGGAGTCTTCGACGCGCTTTGCGAAGTAAACAAGGAAGAGGGATCAAGGCGAAGCCCCGCCGAAGCCCCTACTTCGCGCGCGCCTCGGTGGGTGGCGCGTCCACGATGCCCGCATCGTTCTTCGCCTTGATCCTCTTCAAGAGCTCTTGGGGCCCGCCCTTGGCGATCACGTCGGCGAACTGGGAGCGGAAGTTCGAGACGAGGCTGATGCCTTCGATCACGACGTCGATCACCTGCCATTTGCCGGCGAGGAGGCGCATGCGGTAGTCGACCGTCGCGCCGTCGAACTGGCCACCCTTGATCGCGGTCTGCACGGTGACGTCCTTGTTCACCTCTTCGCGCGCGCCGAGCGTCACGACCTGCTCGTTCGCGTAGCGCGCGATGCGCGTGCCGTAGCTGGCCGAGAGGTACTCGGTGAACTCCGCGACGAAGTCTTGCTGCTCGGGCGGCGTGAAGCGGCGCCAGTCTCGCTTCAGCACGAGCTTCGACATCGTGGTGAAGTCGAAGCGCTGCTTCGCGATCTGCTCGATCTGCGTGCGGCGCGCCTTCTCTTCCGCGTCGGTGCGCAGCACTTTCAGCACCGCGTCGATCGTGCCCTGCATCGCGGCGCGCGCGTCGTCGGTCGCCGCAGCCAGTGCGGGAGCGGCGAAGAGCAGCGCGGCGAACGCGATCAGCGCGGCGCGCAGGGAGTTGTTACGGCTGGGCTTCATCGGTCTCGGCTCCTTCACCCGCGTCGTCCTCGAGCTCGTCGATGTCGTAGAGGTCGTCCTCTGCCGCTTTCGGCGCCGCACCGTCGCGAACCGCGCGTTCACGGCTGGAGAGGTAGGCGTCGCGCACGAACACGTAGTAGTCGACGGCATCCTTGCGGGCCTGCGCGATCTCCTCGAGGTACTGGGCCCGCGTGTTGACGACACGGACGACCGAGAGCCCGAACACATTCACCCACGTGGTCGGGTTCGTGGCGACGTCGACCGGCGCGGCGAGCGTGTCGCGCACGTTGTAGGGTCCCGCGAGCGGCAGCACGACGTAGGGCCCCGGGCCAACGCCCCAGCGGCCGAGCGTCTGACCGAAGTCCTCCTCGTTCTTCGGAATGCCGACCTCGGACGCGACGTCGACCAGCCCGCCGATGCCCGCGATCAGGTTCAGCGAGAAGCGACCGAGATCCTGCACCGCCGGCAGTGGCTTCCCCTGCAGCACGTTGTTCACGAACGTGCGCGGCACCGTCGTGTTCTGGAAGAAGTTCCCGATCACGATCTGGAAGAAGCTCGCGGTGACGGTGTCGTAGCCCTCGGCGACGGGCTCGAGCAGCCCCTGATCCACGCGCTCGTTGAAGCGAAAGACCTTCTCGTTCGTCGGGCGCCACGGATCGGGATCGCCGGTGGTCGCGCAGGCGCTCGTGAGAGCGAGCGCGGCGAGCAGCGTGAGCGTGTGGAGCTTCTGGCTGTGCATGCGCGTTACTCCTCAGTCTTCTCGAGATCGTTGCCGTGGACGAAGTCGCCGATCAGGCGTTCGATGCTGAGCGCGCTCTCGGCGTAAGCGATCTTGCCGCCGCTCTGCAGCAGCTCCTCTTCGGCGCCCGGCTCGAGCGCGACGAACTGCTGCCCTAACAGGCCCTCGGTGCGGATCGCGGCCGAAGTGTCGACCGGCAGCTGGTATCGGGAGTCGACGTCGAGCACCACCACGGCGCGCAGGTCCTGCGTGAGCTCGATGCGCTTCACGCGCCCGATCTTCACGCCCGACACGACCACCGGCGCGCGCTCCTTCAGCCCGCCGATCTCCGCGAACTCGGCGGACAGCTCGAGGCCGCCCTCGCCGTCGCCTTCGATGCCGCCGACCTGGAGGGCGAGGTATCCGAGCGTCGCGAGGCCCGCGAGCACGAACAGCCCGACCACGAAGTCGCGCGTTGCCTTGGACATGTGTTTCCCCCAGACCGCCGAACGAAGCGCCTTCTAGAACTTCCAGAGCGAGGTGACCACGAAATCCGCGAGCAGGATCCAGACGGACGCCGTGACCACGGTCGAGGTCGTCGCGCGGCTCACCTCCTCCGCGCTGCGCCCGCTCGTAAAGCCGCGGTAGGTCGCGATCAGCGCGACGAGCGCGCCGAACACGAGCGCCTTCAGGTTCGAGCCGACGACGTCCTTCTCGTAGTTCACTTGGTCTTCGAGGTTCCCGAAGAACACGCCCTGGTCGAGCCCTAACAGCTGCACGGCGATCAGCCACGAGCCCGCGATCGCGAAGCAGATGAAGAGGCCGTTCAGCAGCGGCATGCACAGCACCATCGCGAGCGCCTTCGGGCCGACCACGAAGCGCACCGGGTCCATCGCCATGGTCTTCATGCCGTCGAGCTGCTCGCTCGCGTTCATCACCGCGATCTCGGCCGCCATCGCCGAGCCGGCGCGGCCGGTGACGAGCAGGCACGTCAGCACCGGCCCGAGCTCGCGCACGAGCACGAGGCCGATCACGCCGCCGAGCGACGTCTCGGCGCCGAACACGATCAGCACCCAGTAAAGCTGCAGCCCGAGCACCATCCCGACGGTGAGGCCCGAGAGGCACACGATCGGGAGCGAGAGCACGCCGGTGTCGTAGACCTCGCGCACGAGGCGCGGCAGCAGCCAGAACGTGGGGCGCAGCCAGCTCAGCAAGGCTGCGCCGCCGAACGCCGCCATGCGGCCGAGCTCGAAGATCAAGCGCGAGGTGTTGGCGCCCAGGCGCTCGATCGCGGGTCGGATCACGAGGCGCTCGCTTCGGCTCGCTCGGCGAACACCGCGTCGCGCACCGCGATCGCGCCTGCCTCGAGCGCGGGATCCGCGGCGAGCGTGTGCTCTGCGCAGCGCGCCGCAGCGAGCACGTCCGCGACCACGCTCGCGAGGCGCGCGTGCGCATCCGGCGCGGCGGCGAGCGTGAGCCGCAGCGTCTCGCGCCCGGCGGAGACGTTCGCGTCGGCCTTCGCCTTGTTGATGGCGAGGAACGCCGCGACCGCGGAATCGAAGCTCGCGCCGTCCGCGGGCTTTGCCGTGCCCGCGAAGTCCGCGTCGCTCGGCCAGCGCGCGGCGTGCACCGAGGCTGCGCCCGTCTCCGCAGCGAACGCCCAGCTCCAGATCTCCTCCGTGATGTACGGCAACACCGGCGCGAACAGGCGCACGAGCACCGAGAGCGCGAGGCGCAGCGTCGCGACTGCGCTCGCTCGCCCCGCGGCGTCGCTCTCGCTGCGCGCGCGCGCCTTCGCGAGCTCGAGGTACGTGTCCGTGAAGCGCTTCCAGAAGAACGACTCGGTCAGCTCGAGCGCCCGCGCGTAGTCGAGCTTCTCGTACGCCGCGGTGCACTGCGTCACGAGCTCGCGCAGCTCCGCAACGAATGCGCGATCGAGCTCGTTCGCGATCGCGCCCTCGGGCGCCGTCTGCGCGAGCGCGAACTTGCTCGCGTTGAAGAGCTTGGTGACGAGGCGCTTCCCCACCTTGAAGACGGCGTCGTCGAGCGCGGTGTCGACGCCGAGCCGCGCGCTGCCTGCCCAGTAGCGGATCGCGTCGGCGCCGAACTGCTCGATCGGCTCGCTCGGCGTGACCACGTTGCCGATCGACTTCGACATTTTCTTGCGGTCGGGATCGAGGATCCAGCCCGAGATCGCGATGCGCTTCCACGGGATCGCGTCCTCGTGGAGCATCGCCTTCGCGATCGTGTAGAAGGCCCAGTTGCGAATGATGTCGTGCGCCTGCGGGCGCAGGTCCGCGGGGAAGAGGCGTGCGTGGCGCTCCGGGTCGTCGAGCCAGCGGCTCGCGATCTGGGGCGTGAGTGAGCTCGTGAACCACGTGTCGAACACGTCGGCCTCGCCGACGAACCCGCCGGGTTTTCCGCGCTGCACTTCCTGGTACCCCGGCGGTACGTCGGTCATCGGGTCGACCGGTAGGCGCTCGGCCGGCGCGACGATCGGCTTCGAGTAGTCAGGCCGCCCCGCGGCGTCGAGCGCGTACCACACCGGGATCGGCACCCCGAAGTAGCGCTGGCGAGAGATGCACCAGTCGAAGCCGAGATTGCGCGTCCAGTCCTCGTAGCGCTTGCGCATGTGCTCGGGATGCCACTCGATCGCGGCGCCCTTCGCGAGCAGCTGCTCCTTCTTGTCGAGTAAGCGCACGAACCACTGGCGCGTCGGCAGGAATTCGAGCGGACTCTCGCCCTTCTCGTAGAAGCGCACCGCGTGCTCGATCGGCTTCGGGTCGCGCACCAGCGGCGCGCCACGGCCGCTCGCGCTCGCGCCCGCGTCGCGTAACAACTCGACGATGCGCGCGCGCGCCTGCTTCACGTTCTTGCCCGCGAGCTCTGCGTGCGCCGCGTTCGCACGCGCAGCGTCGAGGCTCGGGAACGCGTCGGTGCCGAACGTCACGGGCAAGAGGCGCCCGTTCTTCCCGAGCAGCTGGCGCAGCGCGAGCTTCTGGTCGCGCCACCACTCGACATCGGTCTGATCACCGAAAGTGCAGACCATGAGGATGCCCGTGCCCTTCTCGGGATCCGCCTTCTCGCTCGGGAAGATCGGGACCGGCGCGCGGAAAAGCGGCGTGATCGCGCGCTTCCCGAACAGCCCCTGATAACGCGCGTCGCTCGGGTGCGCGGTCACGCCGACGCACGCGCCGAGCAGCTCGGGGCGCGTCGTCGAGATCGTGAAGGCGCCGCCGCCTTCGACCGCGAACTCGAGATCGTGGTAGGCGCCGGAGCGAGCTCGGTCCTCGACCTCGGCCTGCGCGACGGCCATCTGAAAGTCGACATCCCACATGAACGGCGCGTCGCTCTGGTAGGCGTGGCCCTTCGCCCAGAGATCGCAGAAGGAGAGCTGCGAGATGCGGCGAGCGGTGGCGTCGATCGTGGCGTACTCGGCGCGCCAATCGACCGAGAGCCCGACGCGCCGCCAGATTCCCTTGAAGACCTGCTCATCCTCGGACGTGACGCGCGCGCACAGCTCGATGAAATCCGGCCGCGAGAGCTGCACGGGAGGTTGGCTGCGCTGCTTGGCGTTCAGGGGACCGGTCGGGATCAGCTCGAGGTTCGTGCCGCGCGCGAGCTCCGGGTTGCAGCGCACGTTGAGCAGGTTCTGCGCGCGGCGCTCGGTCGGCACGCCGTTGTCGTCCCAGCCCATCGGGTAGTAGACGCTCTTGCCGCGCATGCGCTGGTAGCGCGTGACGATGTCGGTCTGCGTGTAGGAGAAGATGTGCCCGATGTGCAGCGTGCCGGACGTAGTGGGCGGCGGCGTGTCGACGACCCAGGTTTCCTCGCGGCGGCGGCTGGGGTCGTATCGATAGACGCCAAGCTCCTGCCAGCGCGCGTCCCAGCGCTTCTCCGCCTCGGCGGCGTCGAAGTGCTTGGGCAGCTGGTCCGGATCGATCGTCGCGCGCGCCATGCGGGGCAATGTGTCCTGAGAATCGGAACACACTAGCCGCGCGAGTTCGGCGGGGAAGTCCGCTTCCGCAGCGATTGCGGCACCTTACACGCGATGCGCGCGCGCGATTTCGTGACGATCGTCTCCGGCGTCCCGCGCTCGGGCACCTCGCTCCTGATGCAAGTGCTCGACGCCGGCGGCATTCCCGCGCTCACGGACGGCGCGCGCCCCCCCGACGCGAGCAACCCGCGCGGCTACTTCGAGCACGCGCTCGTGCCGAAGCTCGGCCGCGACGAGCGCGCCGCCGACCTCGTGCGCAGCGCCCGCGGGCGAGCGCTCAAGGTGATCCACGCGCTGCTGCCCGCGCTGCCCGAAGGCGTGCCGCTGCGCGTCCTCGTCGCCGAGCGGGCGCTTGCGGACGTGGTCGCGTCGCAGGCGGACATGCTCGGACGCGAGGCCACCGCGCAGCGGGCCAAAAGGGGTCAGACCCCAAGTGGCCCGTTGCCACCCGAGCGCCTCGCGCAGGTCCTCGCCGCGCAGCTCGCAGAGGCCCTCGCGCAGCTCGCTGCGCGCCCGAGCTGCGCGCTGCTGCGCGTCGACACCGCGGCGCTGGTGCGCGCGCCGGCGGCGGAGTGCGCGCGCATCGCGGCGTTTCTCGGCGGTGGCCTGGACGAGGCCGCCATGGCGCGCGCGATTTCGTCCCCGTTGTACGGGCGGTCGCGCGGGTATCGTGGCGCGATGGACGCCGCCGCACGCGAACTGTTGGGCCCGCTCGCGCTGGAAGTGGAGCACCGCACGCCCGGCGCTTCCGGCGGGCCGACGCTGCGCGCGAAGCGGGCGGTTGATGGCTACGAGCTGTTCCGCTTCGACTGCTTCGTCGACGGCGCGCACTGGCACAACGACTCGGACGGGCGCGACGAGATCACCGCCATCGCGCCCGAGCTCGACTCGCTCGACTTCGCGCTCGCCGAGCTGCGCCGCGATCTCGCCGGCTACGCGGCGCGCGCCGGCCTGCGCGAGCCGCTGCCGACGCGCGCCGAGTGCGACGCCGCGCTCGCGCGCCTCGAGCTCGCGCTGCGCAACCCGGCGCCCGAGTTCGGCGCGCTGACCGAGCCCGTCCTGCGCGCGCGAAGCGGCGAGAAGTGGCACCAGTACGGCCCGGACGCGCTCGCGCTCTGGGTCGCCGACATGGACTTCGAGGCCGCGATGCCGATCCGCCGCCGCCTCGCGCGCGCCTTCGCGGTCGGCGACATGGGCTACCCGCAGTACGCGCCGCAGACGCGCCTCCCCGACCTCGCGGCCGCGCGCATGGCGCAGCGCTTCGGCTACCGCGTGCCGCGCGGGCAGGTCGAGGTGGTGAGCGAGGTGGTGCAGGCGATGCACGTCTCGCTGCTCCAGCTCACGCAGCCCGGCGACGGCGTGATCACGCAAGTGCCGATCTATCCGCCGTTTCTCGGCGTGATCAAGGACCACGCGCGCACGCTGCTCGCGAACGAGATGCCGCGCGGCGCGCGCGGCTACGAGCTCGACCTGGACGGCCTGCGCGCGCAGGCGAAGCAGGCGCGCTTGTTATTGCTGTGCAACCCGCACAACCCGACCGGCCGCGCCTTTCGCCGCGACGAGCTCGAGGCCGTCGCCGCGATCGCGCGCGAGCACGACCTCTACGTCGTCAGCGACGAGATCCACGCGGACCTCGTGTTCTCCCCCAACAAGCACATCCCGTTCGCGTCGCTCAGCGAAGACGCCGCCTCGCGCACGATCACGCTCTACGCCGCGTCGAAGGCCTTCAACATCGCGGGTCTGCGCTGCGCGGTCGCGATCTTCGGCACGCCCGAGCTGAAGAAGCGCTTCAACGCGCTGCCGCGCCACGTGCGCGGCGGCCTCAACGGCCCCGGCATCCTCGCGACCGAAGCCGCGTGGACGCACGGCGACCCGTGGCTCGCGGACGTCACGGCGTATCTGCGGGCGAACCGCGACTTCGTCGCCGACTTCGTCGCGCGCGAGCTGCCTGGCGTCGTGCACTTCGCGCCCGAGGCGACGTACCTCGCGTGGCTCGACTGCCGCGCCCTGAACCTCGCGCCCACGCCGCACGAGTTCTTCCTGAAGCGCGCGAGCGTCGCGCTCAGCGAAGGCCCGAACTTCGGCGAGCCGGGCCGCGGCTTCGTGCGCCTCAACTTCGCGACCTCGCGCCCGCTTCTTGCGCGCGCTCTCGAGCAGATCGCGAAGGCGGTGCGGGGTTAGTCGGGAAAGGTTGCTCTCGGACGAGCCTCCGCGGTCAGCGTGCTTGGCCAGTGCAGCTGGCGACGCCGCGCGTCGCAGCTGACCGGCTCTGCGTCACGGGGACCGATCGCTCACGCGTCCGCACCGTCTCACAGCGGCCACTCGGCGCGCCCGAGCTTGGCGAGGTGCTGCGACCGTGTTCCGAGCGCCGCGCCCACGAACAGAAAAACCTGAGGTAGCGGAACGACGATGGCCATCGAGAGCAAGAACAGTCGACCTCCGCGGTACTCGCGGGTCTCCAGCAACGTGTGAGCCGCGGCTGCGATCACGCTGAGCGCGAGAGGGCACGCCAGCATGATGAGCCGCGCGGCGGTGACATCGCGGACGCGATCGGCGGTGAGCGCAGCGAGAATGAACGGGAATCCCAGGACCGCGAGACTCTCGATGCCGAGGACGGCATGGAGCAAGCCGGCCAAGCGCATGTTCGCGCCATCGCCGTCGTCGGGAGCCAAGCGCAGCGCGACCGCGTAGGCGGCGGCGAGGAGCACGAACGTCAGCTGGGTCGTCGCGGGTCTCGGCTCGCGCGGGCGCGGATGCTCTGCGGCAGCGGCCTCGAGCTCGTCGGCACGCTGCAGTCGCGCTGCGGCGTGCAGCTCGCCGGTGATGAGCTGGTACGCGCAAACGCCGACGAGCGCGAGCCCTGCCCACGTGCCGAGATCGATCCAAGCGAAGCCGCGGGGCGTGAGGTCTTCGAGGCCGAGCAGGGTGCCCACCACTCCTGCACCGGCGCTCGCAACGAGCGGAGCGGCGCTGGTCCGCACGCGCATCCACACCGCGAGCGCACCGTAAGCCACCGCGAGCGCGAGTGCGCCGATCTCGCCGCCGCGCAGCGCCCAGTCCGCAGCGTGCACCACGCTGGCGAGCAGCAGCAGTGCGACCGCGGCGGGGCGCGTCTTCAGCGCCTCATCTCCCGCATCACCGTCTCCGCAAACAACGCCGCGGGCTCCTTCGTGTCGCGGCCGAAGAACTCGATCACGAAACCGGTGCAGCCGAGCTTCACGTGGCGCTGGATGCGCTCGATCACTTGCTCGGGCGTGCCCCAGATGCCGTGCTGCTCGAGCGCGGCGCCCATGTGGCCGCCGTAGATCTTGCTCGCTTTCGCGAGCGCTTCTTTCGCGCCGGCGTCGCTCTCGGCGATCACGATCGTGCACTGCTGCGAGATCGCGAGCGTGCCGAAGTCGCGCCGCGCTTCGTCGCAGCGGCGCTTCAGCGCGTCGACCTTCTGCGCGAGCTGGCCTTGGAACACGGCCATGTTGTTCCACACGTCGGCGTGCTTCGCGGCGATGCCCATCAGCACCTTCTCGCCGCCGCCGCCCACGAGCACGCGCGGCTTCTTCGCCGGCTTCGGCTCGCACATCACGTCCTTCACGGAGTAGTGAGTGCCCGCGAAGCTCGTCTTCTCCTGCGTCCACATCCCGTTCATGATCGCGAGCGACTCGTCGAGAGCGCGCAGGCGCTCGCCGAGGCTCGGGAACTTGCAGCCGTAGCCGTCGAACTCGGCTTGGAACCAGCCCGCGCCGAAGCCCGGGAACGCGCGGCCGGGCGCGATCTGCTCGAGCGTCGCGATCTGCTTCGCGAGCACCGCGGGGTTCCGGAAGAACGGCGGCGTCACGAGCGTGCCGAACTGCACGCGCTCGGTGATCGCCGCGACCGCGGTGAGCTCGGTCCACGCTTCGAGGATCGCGTTGTTAGGGCTCGGCACCCCGTAGAGGTGGTCGCACACCCACAGCGAGTCGAAGCCGAGCCGCTCGAAGGCGAGGGCGGCATCGCGCGCCTCGGCCCAGGTGCGTTTGATCTGCGGAAGGGTCACGCCGAAGTGGAGTTTTGTGCTCATGGGCGCAAAGGTTACGAGCGGCGTTGCGCGCGAATCAACCGTCAATCGAGGCGCGTGGCTGGCCGATATGCGCCGTCATGCCCAAGCCGCAGAATGACGACGCTCGCGCGCCGCTGACCCTCGAAGAGTTGGTCGACGTGCTGGTGAAAGCCAAGCGCCTCGATCCCGCGAAGACGCCCGAGATCGTGGGCCGCGCGACCACGCTGCGCAGCCAGGTGCTGAAGGAGCGCGTCGGCTCGGTGCGCTCGCAGGCCGCGGCTCGCTACGAGGCTTCGCCCGCGGAGCTGATCGCGGTGCTGCGCCTCGCCGACGCGAGCAACCCGAAGCGCACGCTCGACGAGGACGCGATCGCGGAGGCCATCGCCGCGTCGGCGGATCTCCCGTACCTGAAGATCGACCCGGTGAAGGTCGACGCCGACCTCGTCACCAAGACGCTCTCGCGTCCGTTCGCGCGCCGCCACGCGGTGATCCCGGTCGGTCGCAACGGCGATCAGCTCACCATCGCGCTCAGCGATCCCTTCGACGGCGCGCTGCGCGCGAATCTCGAGCAGCTGTTACGGGCGCCGGTCTCGGTCGTGGTCGCGAGCAAGCGCGACATCGTGCAGCAGATCGACCGCATCTACGGCTTCCGCTCGAGCGTGCGCGGCGCGACCGAGCAGCTCGGCCCGACGACCTCGGCAACGAGCGCGAACAATGCGCTCGGGCAGCTCGTGCAGCTGCGCAGCAACGACGAGCTCGCCGCGAACAACGACGAGCACGTGATCGCCGCGGTCGACTACCTGCTCAACTACGCCTTCGACCAGCGCGCGAGCGACATCCACCTCGAGCCGCGCGATCGCGACGCGGTGATCCGCTTCCGCATCGACGGCATCCTGCACGAGATCGAGCGGCTGCCCGTCGCGGTGCACGCCGCGGTCGCGTCTCGGATCAAGGTGCTCGCGCGCATGGACATCGCCGAGCGCCGCCGGCCGCAGGACGGGCGCATCAAGACCGTGCGCGGCGACCGAGAGGTGGAGCTGCGCGTCGCGAGCCTCTCGTGCGCGTTCGGCGAGAAGGTCGTGGTGCGCGTGTTCGACCCGATGGCGCTGATGACGGATCTCGCGCAGCTCGGCTTCGGGCGCGAAGACCGCGAGCGCTACGAGAAGTGGATCACGTCTCCGTCGGGCCTGGTGCTCGTCACCGGCCCCACCGGCTCCGGCAAGACGACGACGCTCTACTCGACGCTCCGGTACTTGTCAGGGCCCGAAGTCAACATCACGACGGTCGAAGATCCGATCGAGATGGTCGAGCCGCGCTTCTGTCAGGTGCAGGTGCAGCGTCAGGTCGACGTCACGTTCGCGAACGCGCTGCGCGCGATCCTTCGCCAGGACCCCGACGTGATCATGGTCGGCGAGATCCGAGACGCCGAGACCGCGAACATGGCGGTGCAGGCAGCCCTGACGGGTCACCTCGTGTTCAGCACGGTGCACACGCGCGACGCCGCGGGCGCGGTCACGCGCCTCGTCGAGCTCGGCGTCGAGCGCTTCCTGCTCTCGAGCGTGCTGCGCGGCGTGCTCGCGCAGCGCCTCGTGCGCCAAGTGTGCCCCGATTGCTCCGTCGAGGGCGCGCTCACGGCGCAGCAAGTCGAGGCGCTCCAGCTGAAGGTGCCCGTCGAGCGCCGCGAAGAGCTGCGCGTGCGCTGGGGCGAGGGCTGCCCGAAGTGCCGGCACACCGGCCTCTATGGCCGCATCGGCGTGTTCGAGATGCTCGACGTGCAGCGCCGCGTGCGGCAGCTGATCACCGAAGGCAAGGACGCGAACGAGATCGCGTACGCCGCACGCGTCGAAGGCATGGGGACCCTGGGTGAGGCGGCGATCAGGAAGTTGGCTGAAGGCGCGACGACCTTCGAGGAAGTGGTGCGTCTCACCGCTGATCAGCAGTGACCAGGACCGAGCGACGATGAGCCGAGCCGTCGACAAGGAACTCTCGCTCTTGCTTCGCGCGGGCTACAAGCTCGTGGCGCTGGAGTCGTTCGAGGAGGACCGCGCAGTTCGCGCGGCGACGCGCGCTGCCGAATCGTGCGAGCGCGCGTTCCACACCTGGTCGCTCGCGGCGGGGCTCGACGGCAAAGGCGAAGGCGCGGGCAGCCTCGACGCGGGCGTGCTCGCGCTCGAAGCGCTCGAGAAGCCCGCGGTGATCGCGCTGCTCGACGCGCACACGCTCTTCGGCAACGTGCTCGGGCTGCGCCGGCTGCGCGATGCGCTCGCGCGCCTCGGCCAGCGCCGCCAGACCCTCGTGCTGATCGCGCCGCTGATCGAACTGCCGCTCGAGCTCGAGCGCGAAGCGGGGCGTCTGACGCTTCCGCTGCCGACGGGCCCCGAGTTGCACGCGCTGTTCGAGCGGGTGCTCGCGAGCACGCCGAACGCGAAGGCTTCGCCCGACGTGCTCGCGGACTGCGTGCGCGGCGCGCTCGGGCTCACGGGCAACGAGGCGGTGCGCGTGTTCCGCAAGGCGCTGCTCGCGACGGGCGCGGAGGGCGACGCGATGGTCGCCGCGATCGTGCGCGACAAGCAGAAGGCGCTGCGCCGCACGCCGGCACTCAGCTTCCACGACGCGAGCGACGACCTCTCCGGCATCGGCGGCCTCGGCGAGCTGAAGCGCTGGCTGCGCGAGCGCCGCCGCGCGTTCGGCGACGAGGCGCGCAAGTTCGGGTTGCCCGCGCCGCGCGGCCTCTTGTTGTTGGGCGTGCAGGGCTGCGGCAAGTCGCTGTGCGCGAAGGCCGTCGCGCGCGAGTGGCGCTTCCCGCTGCTGCGCCTCGATCTCGCCTCGGCGTTCGGCGACCCCACCAAGTCGCCCGAGCTCACCATGCGCGAGGCGATGGCCGTCGCGGAGTCGCTCGCGCCGGCCGTGCTGTGGATCGACGAGATCGAGAAGGGCTTCGCGGCGACGGACCGCGACCCGCGCGCGAGCCGCGTGCTCGGCGCGTTCCTCACCTGGCTCGCGGAGAAGCAGGCCCCCGTGTTCGTGGTCGCGACGGCCAACGACGTCACGGCGCTGCCGCCCGAGTTGTTACGGCGCGGGCGCTTCGACGAGCTGTTCTTCGTGGACCTGCCGAGCGAGGACGAGCGCGTCGAGATCCTCACGATCCACCTGCGCAAGCACGGGCGCGATCCGCTCCAGTTCCCGCTGGCGCAGCTCGCGGCGAACGCGAGCCGCCTCTCCGGCGCCGAGCTCGAGCAGGTCGTCGCGGCCGCGCTGAACACCGCCTTCTCCGAGCGCCGCGAGCTCGGCGAGAACGATCTCGCCAACGCGATCCAGGAGACGGTTCCGCTCTACGAGACCTACGAGGAGCGCATCAAGGAGCTGCGCGACTGGGCGCGCACTCGCGCGCGCCCGGCAACCGTGGACGGGCGCATCGCCGGCCTGTTCCGCACGCGCTGACCGCCATGAAGCGGAGGGGCGCAGAGCAGCTGCACATCTTCCACGCGGTCGTGAGCGCCGCGCTATGCGGAGCCGCGCTCGTGGGCTTCCTGGTCGCCAGCCTGCTCGGTTCGCAGTTGGTCTCGGAGCGCGACAGCGCGCAGGCCCAGGCAACGAGTTATTACGCCACCCACCCGTATCTGGAAGCGCCGTTCGAGATCATGCTCGGCGTCGAGGAAGGCGAAGGGTCGGAGATCGACTTCGAGGCGCTCGCGAGTGCCGACACGACGGCGGAGCAGGCCGAGCTCGATGCGCTCATCGCGGCGTGGCGCGCAGCCGAGGCCGAGACGCCCGCGCACCGCTTCGGCATCGCGGCGGGCCGAACGAGCGTGCTCGGCGCGCTGCTGCACGCCCTCGTACACGCGGGTTGGCTTCACTTGTTGTGGAACATCGGCCTGCTCGTCTCGGCCGGCGCGCGACTCGAGCTGCGCCTCGGTCGTGCGCACTACGGCGCCGTGCTCGGCGGCTCCGCCGTCGCGGGCGCGCTCGCGCACCTCGCGCTCGCCGGCGGAGAGTCGGCGCCCTTCGTCGGTCTCTCGGCCGCGACGGCCGGCATCGTCGGCGCCTTCGCGATGCGCCCCGGCGACACGAGCCGCGACCCGCTCGAGTTTGCGGCGGGGAAGAAGCAGCGCTCGCCGATTCGCATGGCCGCTGCGTTCGGCGTGATCGCGCTCGGCGTCTGCACGCTCACCGGCTTCTCCGCCTCGAGCTTCTCGCCTCTCGCGCAGCTCGGCGGCTTGGGCGCCGGTGCGGTCGCGATGCTCGGCTTCGCGCGGCTCGGCTGGCTGCGCGACGAAGCTGCGGCGCCGGCACCGGAAGTCGCCCAGGCGATCGCTCAACTGAAGAGCGGCGCCGCGCCCGCTGCGCTCCAGTTGTTACGGGCTCGCCTCGCGGCGCAGGCGGACGATGCGCTCGCCGCGCGCGCGTTCGGCGTGGCGCTGCGCGGGCGCGAAGATGCGCGCGAAGAGATCGAGCGCGCTTGGACCGCCGCGGTCGACGCGAAGCAGCCGGCGGTGGCCGCTGCGCTTTGGCGCGAGGCCGGCATGCGCGGCGAGTTGCCTCGCGCTGCGAGCGAACGGTTGCAGGCGTTCGCGAAGTGGCGCCGCGCCGACGGAGCCGTTGGCGAAGCGCGCGTGGCGCTGGTGGCGGCGCTCGCCGAAGCGGACGCCGCGACGGCGGGGCGCATCGCCCGCGAGGCGCGCCGCAGCGATCCGGTGCTCACGCTGCGAGCCGCCGAGCGCGCGCTGAGCCTCGACTCGCTCTCCGCTGCGGATCGCGGCGTGATGAGCGACTTCGCGGAGCAAGCGCGCAAGGAGGCGGCCAACAACGGAGTGGTCGTGCTCGACGACGCGCGCGAGGCGCAGCGAGCGAGCTCCGCAACAAAGCCAACGCGACCGCCGCAGCGCCCGGCGCCAATCGAGTTGACACGCGATGACGCCGCGGCCGAGAGCGCGGCGCCTCCGCTCGACGGGCTGTTCAGCGACGCCGACGCGCTCATCGACTCTTCAGCCGAGCCCGAAGTGGCAGCGGAGAACACCCAGCCGGAATACGACGCGAACGCCGCGTTCTTCGAGCGCGGCGCGATCGACCTTGCCCCCGAGTTGCCGCCGGCGGAGATGCCCGAGCCTGCGGGCGAGGGCGACGCCGCGCTGATCGATGCGCTCCATGCGGCGCTCAGCGACGACGCGGACCTCAGCGCGGCGCCCGGCGCGCTCGACGCCGACGTGCGCGAGCCCTCGGCGTCCGGCGCGCCGCTGGAGCTGGGCGAGGCGGGCAACGACCTCGCCGCTGCCGAATCACGCGCCGAGATGCTTGACGTTCAGCCTCCCCGCCTTTCCTTCGCGCCACAGCGATCCGCGTTCGAGGCGTCCGGCCCGGTCCCGATCGTCGCCCTCAGCGTCGAGCCGCAACCGGCGAGTGTTCCGCCGCCGAGCGCCGACGAGCTCGCGTTGAGCGACGCGCTGGACGACTTGTTCGAAGACGAGAAGCCCGAGCCCACGGCGCCGAAGCTGCGCCCGCTGCGCATCACGACCGCGAAACCGCTCCGACTCGACGCGGACGCGATTGCGCTCGACATCGAGGGACGCGGTCGCGGCAAGCTCGCGTTCGCGAAGATCGACGCGGTGTCGGCGGCCGGCGTGAAAGGGCTCACGCAGAGCGGCAAGGCCGTGCTGTTCATCGACCTCGCGCTCGGCTTCGCGAGCGGCGGCGAGGGGGAGCTGCGCGTCGTGCGGCTGCGCGCGGATGCGTTCGATCCGCGCACGCTGGTGCCGGACGAGAAGTCGCCGCTCGCCGCGCTGCGCAAGCTGATCGCCGAGCTGCGCGCGCGCACGCGGGCGATTCCGCTGCCGCGCGACGCCGAGCCGAGCGCGCCGTTCCGCATCTACGCCGATCTCGCGAGCTACGAGCGCGAGGTGCTCGGGGCGCAGCGACCGAGCTGAGGCCCCGCCGCGACCTGCGCGGCGCGGGGGCATTGAAGTTGCCTAGTTGCGGAATGTCCCGGCAGCAGCCGCTGCCACGAACGCGCCGTACACGCAGCGCACGTGCGCCGCGTCCATGTCTTCGGGGTGCCACTGCACACCCAGCGCGAAGGCGGCGCCGGGCGCGGACTCGATCGCCTCGATCACACCGTCGGGGCTGTGCGCGCTCGCGACGAGGCCGTCACCCGGCGTCGCGACGCCTTGGTGGTGCCGGCTGTTCACCGCGATTTCCCGTGCGCCGCCGAACGCCGCGGCGAGCCGCGAGCCGGGTGCGAGCGCGAGTGGGTGGCGCTCGTGCGCGGCGAGCTTGTGCGCCCGCGCGCCGGCCACTTCGTGCGCGATGTCGAACACGAGCGATCCGCCACGCGCCAGCGCGAGCAGCTGCATGCCGTAACAAATGCCGAGCACGGGCAGGCCGCGCGCGAGCGCGCCGCGCACGAGCGCGAGGTCGCGCGCGATCTGCTCGGGCGCCGCCGGGCGGAACGGGACGTGCGGGGGGTAGGGCGCGGGCGGGAGGAAGTCGTCGCCGCCGGGAATCACGAGCGCAGCGAGGCCCACGATCACGGCATCTGCGCTCGCTTCGCTGCTCGCGCCGACGTGGAGCGCGCTGCCGCCCGCCGCCTCGACGGCCGCGGCATAGGCAGCATCCGCGAACCAGGTGCGCCGGCCGGCGCGCAGCTGCGCGTCGAGCGAGAGCGCGATGCCGATGCGAGGGCGCACGGCGGCGACGGTAGCCGCACGCGAGATCGCGGCGTTTGCGTCAGACGCCGGCGCCGCGATCTGCCCGAATCGCGGCTTCCGCGTCTGACGCTGGCACCGCGATTCGCCCGATTGCGTGCGCATCCGCCCGCTCACGTCCGGCGCGATGGGGTTATGCTGCGCGCCTTTCCCACTCTTGGAGAAATGGAGAGCACATGGCGATCAAGGTTGGTGACAAGATCCCGTCGGCGAAGGTGAAGGTCGTGACGCCGGATGGCGCGAAGGACGCCGACGCGGCGCAGCTGCTCGGTGGCCCGAAAGTGGTCGTGTTCGCGGTTCCGGGGGCGTTCACGCCGCTTTGCTCCGCACAGCACCTGCCGGGCTTCGTGAACAATGCGGCCGCGTTCAAGGCCAAGGGCGCGCAGGTGTTCTGCCTGTCGGTCAACGACGGCTGGGTGATGGGCGCCTGGGGCAAGGACAAGAACGTGGGCGACTCGGTCACGCTCGTGGCCGACGGCAGCGCCAACTTCACGAACGCGATGGGCCTCGCGATGGACGGCTCGGGCTTCGGTCTCGGCACGCGCTCGCAGCGCTACGCGTTCGTCGCCGAGAACGGCGTGATCAAGCACCTCGCCGTCGAGGCGCCGATGAAGTTCGAGGTCTCGAGCGCGGAAGCCGTGCTCAAGGCGCTCTAGCAAGCGCGGTGCGCGCAGCGAGCGGCAGGCGAGCGGAGATCGATCAGTGGCCTCGATGCCCGTCGTGGCTGCGCGCGAGGCGTCGCCCGTGAGGGTGGGCTGGACGTATCCGCCCACGCTCACGCTCGGCGAAGCCCGCGCGCTCTACTTCGAGCGCGCGGGCTTCGACGAGCGCAGCTACACGGATCGCTGGGTCGCGCTCCGCGTGTTCGGCCGCCCGCTGCTGGGCTTCCCGAACACGCGCGCCCGCGTGCGCGCGGTGCGCCTGCACGATCTCCACCACGTGCTCACCGGCTACGACACGAGCTGGGCGGGAGAGGGCGAGATCGGCGCCTGGGAGCTGGCCTCGAACTGCCGCGATCACTACGCGGCTTGGTGGCTCAACTTCTCCGCCGCGCTGATCGGGCTCTGCATCGCACCGCGCCGCGTCGTCGCCGCGTTCCGCCGCGGCCGGCGCGAGCGCAACCTCTACGACACCGCGTTCTCCGAGGCGCTGCTCGCGGAGCGCGTCGGCTCGCTGCGCGCGAGGCTCGGCATTGCGCAGTAGCAGCGCGCAGCTTCGCCTCGCCTGCGCGGCGCTCGCCGCGATCGCGGGTGTCGCGTGCGGCGACGGCCCGCCTCCGATCAGCGAGTGCGTCCCGGCGGGCGATCTCACGCCGCATTGCCGCTTCCAGAATCCCGAAGATCTCGCCGTCGTCGGGGACTGGCTGCTCGTGAGCCAAATGGTCGCAGGCGACAAGCCGGGCAGCCTCGTCGCGTTCCGTCCGAGTGACGGCGCGCTGCGCACGCTCTACCCGCTCGAGGGCGACGCCACGCCGCAGGGCGAGTGCGCCGCCGGGCTCGCGCCGCCGGCCGCCGACTTCGCGCCGCACGGCATCGACCTCGCCGGCACGACACTGCTCGTGATCAACCACGGCAGCCGCGAGGCCGTGGAGGAGTTCACGCTCAGCGCCGACGCCGAGGGGCCGACGCTCGCATGGCAGCGCTGCACGGAGCTGCCCGAGGACGCGAGCGCGAACGACGTCGCCGCGCTCAACAGCGGCGGCTTCGTCGCGACGAAGATGCTCGAGCGCCCGCAACTGCTCGGCGTCGTGAAGCTGCTGTTCGGTGCGAACACGGGCGTGCTGCTCCGCCACCTGCCCGCGACCACGGGCTGGGAGGTCGTGCCCAACACCGAGGGTCGCGCGCCGAACGGCGTCGAGGAGGCGCCCGACGGCACGCTGTTCATCGCGGAGTGGTCGGCGCGGCGGCTCGTGCGCGTCGCGCCCGACGGCAGCGCGCGCAGCGAGGTGCCGCTCGACTTCGCGCCGGACAATCTCGCGTGGGCGAGCGATGGCCGCCTGCTCGTCGCTGGCCAGCGCGCGACGCCGCTGCAGATGCCGCGCTGCGCGTCGCTCGAAACCGGCGCATGCTCGCTCGCCTCGGTGGTGGTCGCGCTCGATCCGACCACGCTCGCCGTGACGAAGCTCGTCGACGACGACCCCGCGGCAACGATCGGCGCCGCTTCGATCGCCGTCGAGTACGACGGCGCGCTTTGGATCGGCACGTTCGCGGGCGACCGCATCGTCCGGCGCGAAGGCGTCGACTAGCCAGGAGAACCGAGTGTCCGACTTGAAGCGCGAGCAGTACGTGAGCCTCGGCACCTTCCGCAAGAACGGGAAGGAAGTGCTCACGCCCGTCTGGTTCGCTCACGACGCGAAGAACCCGAAGCTGCTGTGGGTCTACACGAACGCGACGATGGGGAAGGTGAAGCGCATTCGGAACAACGGGCGCGCGCGCGTGGCGGCGTGCGATGCGCGCGGGAAGCTGAAGGGCGAGTTCGTCGACGCGAAGGCGCGCATGGTCGCCGAGGGCGAGCGCGAGTGGCAGCAAGGCTGGGACGCGCTGCACGCGAAGTACTGGCTGCTGAGCGTGGGCCTGTTCGTGTCGCGCTTCACCGGGCGATACAAGCAGCGCGCGCTCGTCGCGGTAGAGCTGGCGTAGCGAGTGGCGACCGCGGGCTTCGGCAAAGTCATCGTCGAAGTCCGCGCGAACGAGTACACGAGCCGGCGCGCGAATCCGCACGTGCCGTTCTCGGCGGAAGAACTCGGGGCGGACGCGGCGGCGTGTCGGGAAGCGGGCGCCGCGATCTACCACTTCCACGCGCGCGAGCCGAAGACGGGCGCGCCGGCCTACGACGTCGCGACCTACGGCGCCGCGGTGCGCGCGATCCGCGCAGCCGGCGACCTGCTGATCAACCCGACGCTCGGCGCGAACACCGTGCCCGATCCCAAGAAGCGCGCGGCGATCATCCCCGCGCTCGCGCGCGATCCTGCGACGCGCCCCGACCTCGCGCCGGTCGACCTCGCGAGCATCAACGTCGACCCGTGGGATCCAGCGACGAAGCGCTTTCTGGTCGAGGACATGGTCTACGCCACCTCGGTCGCCGGCCTGCGCGAGATCGCTGCGACGATTCGCGGCGCGGGGGTGTTGCCGCAGGCGGTGCTCTGGAACATCGGCAGCGCACGCCTGCTCGGGGCTTTCGTCGAGATGGGCGTGCTCGCAGCGCCCGTCTGCGCGCAGGCGATCCTCTCGAGCTCGCTGCTGTCCACCCATCCCGCCACGGTGCGCGGCCTGACCGCGCTGCTCGACTTCGTGCCCACCCGCGCGCCGATCTTTTGCACGATCGGCAACGGCGGCGGAAACCTCTTGCCGCTCGTCGCGGCCGCGCTCGAGCGCGGCGCTCACGTCGCGATCGGGCTCGGCGACTACGCCTATCCGGAGCTCGGCGCACCGACGAACGCCGAGCTCGTGCGCGAAGTCGCCCGCATCGCGCGCGGCTGCGGCCGCGAGCTCGCGACGCCCGCGGAGGTGCGCGGTCTGCTCGGCGTCGCGTAGTCGACGCAAGCTCGCGGTTGGGGTCGGGCCCAGGAGTGGGCGGGAGTTGTGACCGCATCCGTCATGGCGGCGGGATACGTTGCCGCGCGTGACGCAGGGCAGCCTCGACTTCGGCGCGGGATCGGTGAGCTCGGCAGGCGACGAGCGCGTGCTGATTGCGCCAGGCCCGCGCGCGGCGGAGGCGCTGCTGCTGCGCGCGATCGCGGCAGACGCGGCGGACGTGCGCCGCGATCCGAGTCGGCTCGCGACGCCGCTGCGCGTGATCGTGCCGTCGCGCAGCCTGCGCGAGCACGTGGCCGCGCGCATCGCGCAGGAGCACGGCGCGGCGGCGGGCGTGGTGGTGCAGACGCTGCGTGGCTGTGCGCGCGAGCTGCTCCGTCGCGCGCGAGAGCCGGACGTGGGGCGCGCGGGGGATCTCTTGCTGCCGCTGATCGTGCGCAGGCACGCGAAGGAGCTCCCGGCGTTGCTCGATGTGCTCGGCGCGCTCGACGAGGGCTACTCCGCGGTCGTCGAGACCGTGCGCGATCTCCTCGACGCCGGGCTCGACGAGACGAACGCCGGCGCCGCCGAAGACGCCCTGGCCGAGCTCCCGAGCGACGCGCAGACGGAGCGCGCGCGCGCGATCGTCGGACTCGCGCTGCGCGCGCGTGCGGAGCTCAGCGCGCTCGGGCTGCCGCCGCCCGCGGCGCTGTTCGTGCGCGCGACGGAAGCACTCGAGCGCGACGCGCGAATCGCGCACGCGCGCGCGCTGTTCGTGCACGGCTACGCCGACATCACCGGCGTTCAGCTCGCCCTCGTGAAGCAACTCGTTGCGCTGGCAGACGCGCGTGTGGTGATCGATCACCCCCCGGATCCCACCGGCGCGGGCGGGGTGGGCGCCTTCACGGCGCGCCTGCGCGAGCGGCTGAGTGCGCCGCGGCCGCCAGCGGAGCCCGCAAGGCTCCCGGCGCCTCCGGATTTGTTGCGCGCGCCGGGCGCCCACGCGGAGGTGCGCGCCGTGGCAGAACGCATCCGCAAGCTGCTCGATGCGGGAATGCGCCCGGAGTCGATCGCCGTGGTGGCGCGAAATCTTCAGCCGCTGCGCTTCGCGATTGCCACCCACTTCCGGCGACTCGGAGTTCCGTTCAGCGGCGGTCCGGGATTTCTCGATCCGGCGGGTCGCCGCCTCCGCGCGTTGCTTGCGCTCCTCGAACAGGGCGCGCGCGCGACGGCCGACCGCTGGCTCGACGCCGCGAACTTGCGACGCGGCGCTCAGCTCGACCTCGCGGATCTTCGGCTCGCACTACACACGCTCGGTCGCGGCCGGCTCGGCGAGGTCGCGGCGCTGGACGCGGACGCGGCGCTGGACGGTCGCGCGCGGTATCGGCTGCCGGTGCGCGTTCGCCTGGCGGGGGAGAGCGCAGACGACGCCGCTCGCAGCGACTCCGTGGCGCCTCGGCAGGCGGGAGTCGCGCGCGCGGAGCGGCGCAGTGTTTCGCGCGAGTCGCTCGTGTGGGCGCGGGGCGATGCGGAGGCGACCCTGGCGGCGCTCGCGCAGCAGGAGCGAGCCTCGACGCTCGCGGATCACGCGCGCGCGCTGCGCGAGCTCACGCACGGCGCGCTGCGCTGGGCGCGCGACACGGCGGGCTGCGCGGCGCTCGACGCCGCGCTCGCTGGCCTCGCGCGCGAGATTCCAGCTTCGTTCGCGCTGAGCGCGGGCGAGTTCCGTCTGCTGCTGGAGCGCACGCTGCGCGACGTCGGTATCGCGGCGCTCGGCGGCCGTGGCGGCGGCGTTCAGGTGCTGAGCGCGACCGCCGCGCGCGCGCGCACGTTCTCGCAGCTGTTCGTGATTGGCCTCGAGCGCGACGTGTTTCCGCGCGTCGTCAGCGAGGATCCGTTGCTGCCCGATCGCTTGCGACGCCAGCTCGAAGCGGTGCTTCTGGACATCCCGATCAAGGCCCGCGGCTATGCCGAGGAGCGCTTCTTGTTCGCGCAGCTTTGCGCCGCGGCGGACCGCGTGCAGCTGTCGTGGCAGGCGACGAGCGACGACGGAAAGGAGCGCGCGGTCTCTCCGCTCGTACAGCGCTTGCGCGTCGCGCACGAGATGCGCGACGAAGCGCCCGTCGCGCCGCTCGTGTGGGACGCACACGAAACGCCGAGACCCGCGCACGAGCACGCGGTGCGCGCAGGTCTCGCGCGCGACGAGGATGCAGCCGTGCACGCGACGGCGCAGGCGCTCGCGCCGTTGTTAGGGAGCGGAGCGGAGGCTGCCGCGCGCTCGCGCGCCGCTTCGCTCTCGTTCCGCGACGACTGGCGGCCGCCGAGCGTGCTCGGCCCGCACCTCGGGCAGATCGGCGATGCGCTCGCCACCACGCGCGAGCTGTCGGTCACGCGCCTCGAGGCGATCGCTCGCTGCCCGTGGCGAGCCTTTCTCGAGAAGCTGCTCGGCCTGCAGCCGCCGCCCGACGCGCTCGCGGCGCTGCCCGAGCTCAGTCCGCTCCTCGTCGGGAATGCCGTGCACGGAGCGCTCGAAGAGATCGTGCGGCGCGCCGGCGTGAAGGTCGGTGTGCCGCTCGCAGAGGCGCTCGCGGAAGCCCCGGCGGAAGTGCGCTGGCCGCCACCGGAGGAACTGGCCGCGATCGTTGGCCAAGCGGCGCGCGCTGCCGCGGGCGACGACGGCATCCTGATGCCGGGCTTCGCCGAGCTGCTCGCTCGCCGCGCGCACGCGTACTTGGAGCGAGTGCAGCGGATCGACTGGCCGAGCGGGCTGCGCAGCGGCGTGCGCGGCGCAGAAGTCGAGTGCGCGCTCGACCTCGCGATCCCGCGCGACGAGCCGCTTCGCGTCACGTGTCGCGCGGATCGCGTCGACCAGACGGAGGAAGGACTCGCGCTCACCGACTACAAGACGGGCAAGCCGATCTCGGACGCGAAGACCGCGAAGACGCGCGCGGCCCACTTCCTCGAGCAAGTCGTCGCGGGCAAGAAGCTGCAGGCGGTCGCATACGCCGCGGCTTCGCCCGCTCCGGCGGCGGGGCGATACCTGTTCGCGAAGCCCGATCTCGAGGCGGAGCTCGCCGTCGTGCGCGCGCCGAGCGGGGACGCGCCGCTGCGGGCAGCGTTCGTCGAAGCGGTCGAGCACGCAGTGCACGCATGGCGCAGCGGCGAGCTCACGCCGGACCTCGTCGGCGAAGAGCCCGACAGCGAGGGTGAGAGCTGCAAGTTCTGCGACGTGTCCGAGGCGTGCTGGAAGGGCGACGCCGGTGCGAAGCGAAGGCTCGCGGCGTGGCGCGCGCAGCGTGCGGGAGCGCGCCCGTGAGGATCCCGCTCGTCGACGACGGCGCTCGGCTGCTCGCGCAGACCTGCTTCGACAAGCCGGTGCTGCTCGAAGCCGGCGCGGGTACCGGCAAGACCGCCGCGCTCGTCGCGCGCGTGGTGGTGTGGTCGCTCGGACCAGGCTGGGAGTTGGCCGCGCGTGACGATGCGAGCCCGCACGACACGGCTGCCTCGGTGCTCTCGGGCGTCGTCGCCATCACGTTCACCGAGGCCGCAGCGGCGGAGATGGCAACGCGCATCGCGGCCGACCTCGCGTTGATCGCGCGCGCCGAGACGCCCGAGGCGTACTTCAGCGACGCGCCGCTGCCGCCCGAGAGCGAGCGAGCGCTGCGTGCGAAGGCGCTGATCGGCGCGCTCGATCACCTCACGGTGCGCACGATTCACGCGTTCTGTCGTCGCCTACTCGCGGCGCATCCGCTCGAGGCGGGCTTGCACCCGGAGCTCGAGGTCGATGCAGACGCCGTGCGCGTCGACGCGATCGCGCGGGATGCGATCGAGGCGCGCGTCGCGCGTAGTCTCAGCGCTGTCCTCGACGCAGATCTCGCCGCACTCGCCGACGCCGGCATCGGGCCGAGCGCGCTCCACGAGGCGCTGGTGCAGCTGCTTGCCGAGGGCGCGAGGCCGGAGGACTTCGCGGAGGAGCTGCTCGGGCCGCGCGCGACGAGCGAGTTCGCGCGCGAGATCGCTTCGCTCGCGCAGCGCATCCTCGCGATCGAGGCCGGTGGCCTCGCGGGCTCGCGGGCGTCCACGAGCGCCGCCGCGTGCGAACAGCTGCGCGGCCTCGTGCGCGATCTCGCGGCGCTGCGCGAGCGAGACATCGCGCTCGCCGAGCTGGCGCCGCTTTGCGCGCGCGACTGGAGCAGCACTGCGAGCAAGCTCACGACGTGGGCGCGCGGGGACGATTTTGGCGCCGCGGAGACGGAGTGCTTCGGCGATCGCGCGCCCGAGGTGGCGGAGTGCTCGCGCCGGCTGCGCGACGGCCTGCGCCAGCTCGCTGACATGAACCCGCCCGCTCTTGCCGCTGCGCGGCGCCTCGTCGAAGAGCTCCTCGACGAGTGCCAGCTGCGGCTGCGCGCGGCCGGCATCGCGACGTTCGGCGCCCTGCTGCGCGACGCCCACGCGCTCGTTCGCGCGCGGCCCGAAGTCGCAGCGCGCGTACGCCGCGACATTCGGCAGCTGCTCGTCGACGAGTTCCAAGACACGGACGCGCTGCAGTGCGAGCTGATCGAAACGATCGCGTTCGAGGGCGAAGCGAGGCCGGCGCTGTTCCTCGTCGGCGATCCCAAGCAGTCGATCTACGGCTGGCGGAATGCGGACCTCGCGGCCTACGAGCGCATGCGCCAGCGCGTGCGGGACGCGGGCGGGGCGGTCGAGCAGCTCGTGGTGAACCGCCGGTCGACCCAGGCGGTGCTCGACGAAGTCGGCCGGCTCGTGGCGCCCGTGATGATCGAGACGCCCGAGCTGCAGCCGTCCTACGAGCCGCTGCAGCTCCACCCCAGGCGCGCGCCGCCTCGGCCGCTCGCCGATGGTCAGGCCGCGATCGAGCATTGGCTCAGCTTTGCGCGTGCGGCGGACGGCTCGATCGAGAACAGGGTTCTCGTCGGGCGCGCAAGTCGGCTCGAGGCGGAAGCACTGGCGCGCGACCTGCTGCGGCTGCGCGCGCACGGTGCTGCGCTCGGCAAGGTCGCCGTGCTGATGCGCAACACGACCGGCTTCGAGCCCGTGCTGAGCGCGCTGCGGCGTGCTGGCGTTGCGTTCGTCGTCGAGCGTGAGACGAAGCACGGCGAGCGCCGCGAGCTGGTCGAGGCGCGCGCATTCCTGCGCTGCGTGCTCGACCCGCACGATCAGCTCGCGCTCGTCGCGGCGTTGCGCGCGCCCGCGGTCGGTGTGCCCGACGCTGCGCTCGTGCCGCTGTGGCGGCGCGATTTCCCGAAGCTCGCGGCCGAGCTCGGCGGCGACGACGGAGAGCGCCTCGCCAGCCTCGAGCGGGTCGTGCAGGAGACCGCGGCCGCGATGCCGGCGGTACCCGGTGCCGAGCTGCTAGCGGGCTTTGCGCCGGGGCTGATTGCCTTCCTGCGCGGGCTCGCCGAGCTGCGCCGCTGCTTCGCGACCGCATCGCCCGAGCGCTTCGTCGAGCGCCTGCGCGAGGTGTGGCTGCTCGAAGCCGCCGAAGCTTCTCGCTTCCTCGGCGCGCATCGAGTCGCGAGCGTCGACCGGCTGCTGCGCGATCTCGTCGCCGCGCTCGAAGACGCCGATGGCTCTGCGGCTGGCTTGCTCGCCGCGCTGCACCGCTCGGGCACGATCGCGCGCGAGCATGAAGAGGGGCGTCCGCGCGCGATCGCCGACGACGCCGTGCAGGTGATGACCATCCACCGCGCCAAGGGCCTCGAGTTCGATCACGTGTACCTGTTGCAGGGGCATCGCGAAGACCCGAACGCGCCGGACCGCGAGACGCGCGTGCATCGCGGCCGCGGACGGCGTGCGTTCGAGCTGCTCGGCATGCCCTCGCCAAGCGCCTGGCAGGCGCGCATCGACCAGACCGTGCTCGAGAAGCACGAGCGCGTGCGCCTGCTCTACGTGGCGGCGACGCGCGCGCGGGAACGACTGGTCGTGGGCTGGTCGCGGCGGCCGGGCAACGCGCCGGAGCCGGAGGCGGCGCGCTCGTTCGCGGATCTGCTCACGAATCGCGGGGATCCGCGCCGGCGCGCGCAGGCGGCGATCGACGCGGGGGGCGCCGTGCGCGACGAGCACGGCGCGCTCTGGCGCGCGCTCGACTGGCAGGAGGCGCCAGCGCTTCCGCGCGCGGCGGGCTCGAGCGGCGCGCTCGAGGTCGCGCGCATCGATGCGGACGTGGAGCGGCTGCGAGCCGCGCGCGAAGTGGCGGAACGCGCGGAGTCGCGCCCTTGGCACTTGGCGGCGTCGGAGCTCGCGCACACGACCGAGCTGCGAGAGGGCGAAGACGCGCGCGGCGAGGACGCCGCCGAGGAGCCCACTACGCGTCGCGCGCCGGACGCGCCCGACCGCGCGCGCCGCATCGCGATGGCCGCCGGCACCGCCGTGCACGCTGCGCTCGAGCACGCGAGCTTCGACGCGAGCGGGAGCGATCTGCGCAGCCACGGCGAAGCCGCGATCGAGGGGGCGCTCGCAAGCGTCGAGCCTGCGGACGAGCGCGCTGAAGCCGCGCAGCGCGCGCGCGCGATCTGGGCGCGCGCCTGCGCGGGCAGGCTGCTCGCGAAGCTGCGCGCGCTCGAGCCGAGCATCGTCGCGCGCGAGCTGCCCGTGCTGCTCGCGCCGAGCGCACTGCCTGCGAGCGACGACGCGCCCGTGGGCTTCGTGTCGGGCGCGATCGACCTCTTGTATCGGGACGAGGGCGGCCAGTACGTCGTCGCGGACTACAAGACCGACGAAGCGGAGAGCGAGGTGAAGCTCGCCGAGCTCGCGGCGAAGTACGCGCCCCAAGGCGCGGCCTACACGCGCGCGGTCCAGCTCGCACTCGGCCTAACAACCGCGCCGCGTTTCGAGCTGTGGTTCCTGCAGGCGGGCGAGGTGCGCGCTACGGGCGCGTGAGCTCGCGGCGGATGCGGGCGCGGAGGAGCGGGACGTCGCCGTTGAGCTTCTCGCTGTAACGCGGCGCATCGACGAACATGTAGACGAGCATCGCGAGACCCAAGCCCGAGAAGAGCAGCGCCGGCGCGAGATCGTCGATCAAGAGCCAGCAGAGCGGCGTCCACAAACACAAGAACGCCACCGGCCAGTGGGGTTTCCCGCCTATCGGGCGCGGCTCGTAGCTGCCGACCAAGCGCGGGCCGTCTGTGGAGTCCACGAACTGCCCACAGAAGCGTGCGATGTGTTGACCCTCGCCATCGTAGGCGCCCGACGAGAACGAGAGCGAAACTTGCTCGGGCGAGACCACTCCGTAGAGCACTCGCTGCTCGAGCGGGAGGAACCATTCGACCTTCCAGTCGAGTGGCCGAGTGACGCGCTGCAGACGCTCCATCGCGACCTCGATGGTCACATCGAGGTCGATCGATTCGTCGCAGCATCTCCCAACGCGCTCGTACCCAAGCGATCGCTTCTCCGAGAGGCCTCACGCCGCAGCTCCCGGCTTCCAGCGCGACCCCGCGAACAGCTCCTCAATCGCGCGCAGCGCCTCGTGCTCGCGCGCTTCGAGGCTGCCGCGCAGCACGCGCCACGGCACAGGCTGGGCGCGCAGCGCGTCCTCGAACCAGCGGTGCATGTCGTGGCGAATCGCTTCGCCGTCGCGGATGCCGTCTTGCGCGAACGGGATCTCGTCGCCGGTGAGCAGGTAGAGGTCGCAGCGATCGCGCGCGGCGATCGCGCCCGTCTCGGCGTCGTGCGCGCCCATGTAGCGGCGGTGCCAGAGCGCGGTCGCGAACGCGTTCGTGTCGCACACGAGCACGCGGTTCGCTGCGCGCGCGGCGGCATTCTCTTGGCGTTGCTGCTCCGCCGCGATCTCCACGAACTCGCTCGAACGCCACTCCGTGTCGCCGCGGCCGTACTTCACGAGCGTGAACTCGCGCCCGTACTCGGGAACCCACGATGTCGCGAGCCGCTGCGCGAGGCGCTCCGCGAGGGTGGTCTTGCCGGTGGACTCGGCGCCGACCAGCACGACGCGCTTCGCGTACCAGCCGCGCACCGGCGGCGCGAGAAACTCCCAGCTCGCGAACGGGTCGGCGCGCACCGCCGCGCCCGAGATCGGGACGCGCGCACGCGAGGGGTCGACCGCGACGTGCGCGCACGCGATCTCGCGCGCCCAGCGTTCGCCGTACGCCTCCGAGGTGAATGCGGCGTCGGGCTTCGCGCCGGGCCAGTCGATCGTCAGGCGCGCCCACAGCGCGGAGTCGTCGGGGTCGTACGCGTCGTCGATGCGCCGCACGTGCGCCCGCGGATGCGCCTCGCGCAGCCACGCCGCGCGCAGCTCGCCGGGAATCCCGTCGCCCTCGCGCTCGCACACGATCACGGTGACGTGCGCACACTGCGCGAGCGCCGTCTCGATCACGAGCGTGTGGCCCGCGTGCGGCGGCAGGAACTTGCCCACCACGACGCCGCTCGCGAAGCGCGTCACGCGCCCGCTCCGGCGCGGTGCGCGCGCAGCCAATCGCGCAGGCCGACGATGCACATCGCGAGGAAGATCGCGTAGAGCACGGCCGTGAGGTGAAGGCCGCGGCTCACGTAGAGCGGCACGTAGATCACGTCGGCGAGGATCCAGAGCCCCCAGTTTTCGAGGCGCTTTCTACCGAGCAGGTACTGCGCGGCGAGGCTGATCGCGGTGGTGAGCGCGTCGAGCAGCGGCGCCGCGCCGTTCGCGGCGATCAGCACTTCGCGCAAGCCGAGCGTCGCGAGCGGCACGCCCGCGAGCACGAGCCCGACCTCCCAGCGCGCCATGCGCGTCACGGCGAGCGGCGCTGCGCCGCGGCGCGCGAACCACTTCCACCACCCGTAACAACCGAGCGCGAAGAACACGGCCTGCAGGGCCATGTCGGCGTAGAGGCGCGCCTCGAAGAACACCGCGAAGTAGAGCGCGTTGTTCGCGAGCCCGAGCGGCCAGCTGAGGATGTGCTGCCGCACCGCGAGCCACACGCACGCGCCGCCGCTGATGAAGCCGAGCGTCTCGGTCCAGGTGAAGGGGGCGAGCTGCGTGGCGGTGGCGAGCAGGAGGGCGAGCGAGGCGACAGCGAGGACGGCGAGCTCGAGGGGGGCGATCCGCGCGTCCGCGCGCCGAGTTGCCGTGCGCCCGGCTTCACTCATCTCAGCCTCGCAGGAACGAGCGGGCGACGAGGCCGCAGAGAGCCCTCGTGGCGCATGCGCACTCGCGACGCCTCATCCCCCACGCCCCGGCGGGTGCGCACAGGATCATGGCAAAGATGAGGCCGGTCCCCGCCGAGTCCCGCTCCCCCTCCAACCACCACGCGATCGCCGCGAGCGCAGTGGCAGTCCAAACGAAGTCGAGCGCGCGAAGGGCGCGCGAACGCCGCGCGGGCATTGCGCCGCACACGCAGTAGATGACGCGTTCTGGTCGCGAGCATTGCGGCCCTCGCTCGTCAGAACTTCAGCAGCTCCACCTCGAGCTTCGCGAGGTCGACCACGCCGACCGCGTTGTGGCCTTCGAGGAAGCCCGCGCACTCGCCCGGGTTGAAGAGCAGTGCGCCGCCGCGGCGCTCGAGCACGAGGCGATGGTTGTGGCCGTGCAGCACGAGGTCGTGGGCGGCGAGCAGCGCGTCGTCGATGTGGTCGGGGTTGTGGATCACGCCGATGCGGCGGCTGGCGGCCTCGAAGGAGAGGTGGCCCTCGACGAGCTGCATGGCGAACCGCGCTGCAACCGGCGCGATCGCCTCGCGCTCGTCGTTGTTCCCGTACACGCCGACGAGCGGCGCGTTCAGCCGCGCGAGCACTTCGAGGGTCTTCGCCTGCGTGATGTCGCCGGTGTGCACCACGCGCTCGACGCGCGCGGCGTTCACGAGCTCCACGATGCGCGTCACGTTGCGCAGGTTGTTATGGGTGTCGCTCACGACCGCGATGCGCACGCGCTCTCTCCGAAGTGGGCGCAGGGTAGGCGGCGAGATGGAGATTGCGACTGGCGCTGGCGTAGGCTGCGCGCCTTCCACCGCACGAGGAGCAGCGCGCGTGACGACTTATCAGACGATCCTGGTCGACAAGAGCGAGAACATCATGACGATCACGTTCAACCGGCCCGACCGGCTGAACGCGCTGAACGGCCAGATGCTGATGGACACGCTCGCGGCGCTCGACGACGCGGACGCCGACGACGACGTGAAGGCGATCATCTTCACCGGCGCGGGCCGCGGCTTCTGCGCCGGCGCCGATCTCGGCGGCGGCGGCGGCACTTTCGACCACAGTGGCCGCGAGGCGCGGAGCGAGCATCGCGACGGCGGCGGCCTGCTCACGCTGCGCATCTTCGAGTGCAAGAAGCCGGTGATCGCCGCGATCAACGGGCCGGCCGTCGGCGTCGGCTCGACCATGACGCTGCCGATGGACATCCGCATCGCGAGCGATCAGGCGCGCTTCGGCTTCGTGTTCGCGCGCCGCGGCATCGTGCCCGAAGCGGCGAGCTCGTACTTCATCACGCGCGCGGTCGGCATCGCGCAGGCGATGGAGTGGGTCGCGACGGGGCGCGTGTTCTCCGCGGCCGAAGCGCTGGCGGGCCGGCTCGTCTCGCGCGTGGTCCCGCACGACCAGTTGATTCCCACCGCGCGCGCGCTCGCGCGCGAGATCGCGGACAACTGCAGCGCGATCTCGGTGACGCTCGCGCGCCAGATGCTGTGGCGGATGCTCGGCGCCGATCACCCGATGGAGGCGCACAAGCTCGACTCGCGCATGATCCACGCGCTCGGGCAATCGCCCGATGCCTACGAAGGCGTGTCGAGCTTCCTCGAGAAGCGCCCCGCCAAGTTCAAGGGCCGCGTCTCGACGGATCTCCCGCAGCCCTATCCCTGGTGGCCCGAGCGCAAGTTCTCGGACGCGCCCGCCAAGAAGAAGAAGGCGCCGGCGCGCGAGGCGAAGAAGCCCGCGAAGGCGAAGCCCAAGGCGAAGGCGAAGCGGCGGCGCTAGCGCGCACCGCCGTTGACGATGCGCGCGAGCGGCAGCTCCACGTGGAAGCGCGCGCCGCGTTCGCTCGGTGCGAGCGTGAGGCGGCCGCCGTGGCGCTCGACGAGCTGGCGCGCCATGGCGAGGCCGAGGCCCGTGCCATGGCCCGCGGCCTTGGTGGTGAAGAACGGCTCGAAGATGCGCTCGCGCAGCTCGGCGGGAACTCCGGGACCGCTGTCCGCCACCTCGAGGACGGCGCGCTTGTCGTCGGCGAACGTCGCAATCGAGACGACTCCGCTCGCTCCGCTGCCGCGCACGGCGTGAATCGCGTTGATCACGAGATTCGCGACGACTTGCCCTAACAAGTTGCGGTCGCCGCGCACGGTCGGGACGGGCGCGAGCCTCGCTTCCAGGGCCACGTCGCCGCGCGCCTCGAAGCGCAGCGTCGGCAGTGCGGCGTCGACGACTTCGCTGAGCGCGACTTCGCCGAAGCCTGCGCGCGAGTGGTCCGACATCTGGCGCAGCTCGGCGACGATCCCGCGCAGGCGCTCCACGCCCTCCTCGGTCTCGGCGAGCACCTCTTCGAACTCCGCGTCGTCGTCGGGGCGCTCGGACAGCTCCGCGAGGTAGTTGAGGTTCGAGCGGATGAAGGCGGCAGGGTTGTTGATCTCGTGCGCGAGGCTCGCCGCGAGCGTCCCGAGTGCGGCGAGCTTTGCGCCGTGCGCGAGGTGCAGGTCGGTCTCGCGCAGCTCGCGCGCACGCGCTTCGGCCGCGCGCTGCAGGTTGTCCGCGCTCGACTCGACCTGCGCGAGGCCCTCGACGAAGCGAATCAGCAAGGACGCCGTGAAGGCGAAGCACGTGACGGCAAACAGGATCGGGAACAGGTACGGAAGATCGACCCATCCGCCCAGCACGAGCGCATCGGACATCACGATGGAGCTGCCGACCACGTTGCCCATCAACACGGACCGCTTCTCTTCCGGCGGCGCGGCGACAAACGGGGCGACGCCGTTGGCGATCGACAACAGCACCGTGGCGAACGGCGCCCAGCGTCCGAGCTCCGTGAGCGCCGTGTCGGTGTAGGAGCCGATCAAGGGCGCCGTGCGCAGCAGCTCGCCCTCTGCATACAGGACTCCGGGGATCAGACCCGCCAGCGCGAGGGCGCACTGAAGGCCCGCGCCCGCAATCGCGAGCTTCGGGAACGTGTGCGACATCGTCTTTTCCATGAGGCGCACGACCAGGAACTGCAGCGGAATCGCGGTGAGGAGAACCGCCGTGCGGCCCGCGACGGCGGCCGTGTGCGAGTCCGCCGAGTAGATCAGCCCGTGCCCGACGAACATCACCGCCGTCGCGAGGCAGGCGAGCGCGAAGAAGTAGTGGACCGTTTCGGCGCGGCGGTAGGTCCAAATCCCGAAGTTCACGCCGGCGGCGAACAAGCTCACCACCACCGGGAACGCGAGGAGCGCCGAGTTGTCGCTCACGAGCCCGGCTCCGGCGAAACGGGCGCGAACTCGACGACCACGCGGTTGCCCGCGGCCGTGCTCTCGATCGCGAACGCGCCGCCGTGGCGTTCGACCAGCTGCCGAGTCACCGCGTAGCTCGCGGTCCGCGAGTCGCCGTCGAGGCGCGTCGCGGGATCGAAGAGGCCGGCTCCAGCCGCGGTGGACAGCGGCGCGCCGTTGTCCGTTACCGCGAGGTAGGCGTGGCCTTCGCGCTCGCCGGTCTCGATCGAGACCACCGGGGTCGGGCCATCGCCGCTCTCGGGCGACGCCTGGATCGCGCCGACGATCAGGTGCAGCGTGATCTGCGCGAGCATCGCGGAGTCGCCGTGCACGGGCGGCGCGCTCGCGAGGCTGGTGTGAAGTCGCGCGCGACGAGTCAGCTCGTAGCTCGCGACCGGCAGCACCCTCGCGACGATCGCAGCGAGGTCGTGGCGCCCGGTAGCGCCCTGCTCTCGGCGAGCGAGCTGCAGTAGCTCGGCGACGACGATGCGGATCCGCTCGATCCCGCGCTGCGCATGCGCCAGCGGCTCCCGCGCGGCGTCGCGGCGCGATGGCGCGTGCCAAGCGTCGCGCAGAATCTTCACGTGGCCCGCGACTTCAGCGAGTGGGCTCTCGATCTGCGCTGCGATGCCGCCCGCGAGCGCGCCCAGCGTGGAGAGGCGTGCCCCGTGCGCGAGCTCGAGATCTTTGCGGCGCAGCTCTTCCGTGCGCGCATCGATGAGCGCGTTGAGCTCGGCGGCGCTGCGCTCGAGGTGGCGCTGCGAGCGCACGAGGCGCCGCAACAACACGGCCCCGAAGGCGCCCGAGAAGAGCCCGAAGCCGAGGGGCGAGAGGAACGGCGCCCAGTGCGTGCCGAGCACGACGCAGAGGTCGTTCACCAGGCACGCGCCGAAGGCCATCAGAGCGGCGGAGATCAAGGCGCCGCCGTGGATGGTCGGCGCCGCACGTCGGAACGCATGCAGCTGAACCCCGACCACGATCGCGAAAGGCGCCAAGAACACCGTTGCGGCGAGCGACAGCTCGGGCACGAGGTACGCACTCACCAGCCCCTCGGCGCGGACCTCGATCGCGTTTCCGGTGAAGTAGAGCTGCGGCGCAGCCAGCGCGATGCAGACGCCGATCGCCAGGTATGGGATCGCCGCGCGCAGCACCAGGTTGCGGATGCCCGCGAACAGCTCGCTGAAGCGCTGCATCGCGACCGCGAACGGCAGCGTCCCGACGGTCGCGCTGGTGACCCAAGCTTGCGCACTCTCGAGCGTGTGGGCCTGATAACTCGCCGCGAAGGCCCCGGAGAGCCACACCACGCCGAGCGACATCACCCCGAGCCAGAGGTGGGCGGGGTCACGCGGGCGCATCCAGAAGACCCAGAGATTGAACACGGCCGTGCAGAACGCGAAGGTGCCGAACCCCCACGTGATCCCGGTCAGTACGTCCGTGGTCATCTGGCGGAGAATCGGCCTGCCTGGGCCGATTCCTGAGGCGGGAGTCGGGGTTGCCGGGATCCATGCCGACCGGCCGCGCATCCCGGGCCGGCACTCAGCGCTTCAGTGCAACGCCTCGGCTGGCCGATGAGAGGCGGTGCGCAAGACGGGGGGAGACATGCGCTGGTTGGCACTCGTGCTGGTGCTCGTGTGCGCCCCGGTGTTCGCAGAGGCGCCTGCGCCGGGCACACCGCCTGCGACGCCTAACAACCCGAACAACGCGTCGAATCCGAACGGTGCGCCGGTGCCCCCGAAGAAGTGGCAGATGCGTCCGAACCAGAAGGCGCACCGCGGCGAGTGCATCAAGCTCACCAAGCAGATCGGTCGCTACGACCGCGATGCGACCTGGGCGAAGGAGCGCGGCAACGAGCTGTGGGAGCTGTCGAGCCGCGAGCGCGTCTACCGGCTCGCCGCCGAGCGCGAGAAGCTCTGCCCCTCGGTGAAGGGGCCGACGACCGAGGAGCTGCTCGCGCAGGCCGCCGTGATGGCAGCGCGGCTCGCGGCGGCGGCGTAAACGCAGGGCGCGTTCTAGGGCGGCGAATCAGCTCGCGCGGTCGAACGCCGCCTCCATCACGCTCCCCGGGGCGTTCTCGCCGCTCCACGCGCGCAGCTGCTCGCGCGCTTGCTCGATCAGCATCCACTTGCCCGAGATGGCGCGCGCGCCACGACCCGCGGCGTCTCGCAGCAGCCGCGTCTCGAGCGGGTCGTAGACCGCGTCGAGCACGATGCTTCCGGCGCGCAGGGCTGCAGCAGCGACCGGGCTCGCGTCGCTCTTCAGCCCGACGCTCGTCGTGTTGACGAGCACGTCGTGGGGAATCGCGGCGAGCTCCTCGAGCGCGCCGGCGCGCTCGGCGCCGAGCTCGCGCGCGAGCGCCTCGGCCTTGCCGGGCGTGCGATTCAGCACGATCGCGCGCGCGCCGCGCTGGCGCAGCGCGAACAGCGCCGCGCGCGCGGTGCCGCCGGCGCCGAGCACCACCGCGGTCTTCCCGGCGAGCGCCGTCTCGCGCTCGAGCGCGCGCGCGACGCCGAGCCAATCCGTGTTGCTGCCGACGAGCGCGTCGCCGTCGCGCACGACGGTGTTCACCGCGCCGATCGCGCGCGCGGTCTCGTCGACGCGATCCAGCAGCGGGAAAACCGCCTCCTTGTGCGGGATCGAGATGGAGAGCTGGCGGACGCCGATCGCGCGCGCGCCTGCGATGGCCGCGGCGAGATCGCCGGGCACGACGTCGAAGGCGAGGTACACCGCGTCGAGGCCGAGCGCGGCGTAGGCCGCGTTGTGCAGCGCGGGCGAGCGCGTGTGGCCGGCGGGGTGCAGGAAGATCCCGCACAGCGCGGTCTTCGCGGTGATCACAGCGTGGGGCACGCGAGCACCTTGCCTTGCCCCTGCGGTGTCGCGAGCGACTCGAACGCCGCGGGCACCGCGTCGAGCGCGACGCGGTCCGTGATCAGCGGCGCGGGGTCGATGCGCTCCTGCGCGAGCATGTCGAGCGTGTAGGTGAAGTCGTCCTTCTCATAAGCGAGCACGAACTGCAGCGCCGTCTCCTTCATGACGCCGGTGATCGGCGTGATCGAATCCGCACCGACACACACGCCAGCGACGACCACGCGGCCGCGGAAGCGCACGCGATTCACGCAGTCCTCGATCAGCCCCCGCGCGCCGACCGCCTCGAACACGATGTCGGGGCCCCCGGGCGCGACCCGCTCGAGCACGCTGGTCAGGTCCTCGCGCACGGGGTCGACGACGCGAGTCGCGCCGAGCTTCTCCGCGAGCGCGCGGCGGCCGGCCGCGCGCTCCGACACGATCACCTCGCGCGCACCGAAATGGCGCGCCCAGAGCGCGATCGCGAGGCCGATCGGGCCCGCGCCGACCACGAGGCAGCGCTCGCCGCGTCGCAGGCGGCTCGCGTTCAGCGCGTGCACGCCCACCGCCAGCGGCTCCGTCAGCGCCGCGAGCTCGATGCTCACGCCGCTCGGCACGCGCACCGCCTCGTGCGCCGCGATCGCGACGTACTCCGCGAACGCGCCGTTCGGCGCGCCGAGGCCGATCGGCGTCTGCGCCTGGCAGTAAGCGCCCATCCCCGCGCGACAGCGCTCGCACGCGCCGCACGAGAGATTCGGGATCGCGCACACGCGCTCGCCCGCCTTCAGCACGCCCGCGGCTTCCACCACCTCGCCGCAGAACTCGTGGCCCATGATCGCGCCGGCGGGCAGCAGCTTGTGCTGATGCAGGTGCAGATCGCTCCCGCAGATGCCGCACGCGAGCACTCGCAGCACCGCCTGCCCCGCGCTCGGCTTCGGCTCGGGCACCTCCTCGACGGAGAGCTCGCCCGGTGCTCGTGAAACCACTGCGCGCATCGCATCTCCCGACTTCCAAGCCCTAAGCCTACGTTGACGTCGCTGGGCGCGCGATCAACGCACGAGGCCGCGCTCGAACTTCGCGCGGCTTTGCCTCGCTGCGCGCTTCGCATGCACTAGAGTGCCGACCCTTCTCAACCAAAGGAGCGATCGAGATGACGGCGCGGGTGGGGATTCTGATGGGCAGCGCGAACGACTACGACGTGATGAAGGCGGCGGAGGACGCGCTCAAGGATCTCGGGATCGAGAGCGACGTGCGCGTGATCAGTGCGCACCGCACGCCCGAGCGCCTCACGCGCTTCCTCGCGATGGCGGAGACGAACGGCATCGAGGTCGTGATCTGCGGTGCCGGCGCCGCCGCGCATCTCGCAGGGGTTACCGCCGCGCACACCACGCTGCCCGTGCTCGGCGTGCCGATCGACTCGTCGCCGCTGCAGGGCCTCGACGCGCTGCTCAGCACGGTGCAAATGCCCGGCGGCATCCCCGTCGCCACGTTCGCGATCGGCAAGGCCGGCGCGAAGAACGCGGGCCTCTTCGCCGGCGCGATCATCGCGGGCCGCGACCCCGCCGTGCGCAAGAAGCTCGACGAGTTCCGCGCCAAGCAGAGCGCGAGCGTGCCGGAGCGGCCGTAAGCGAAGGAGCCGGTGCGCTTCGCCTAGCGTGACGCGCGTGGGCGCTTCGCAAATCGACTGGGCTCAGCACCTCCCGCCGCCGCGGCAGCGCGCCGGCCGCATCGCTTTGGCGCAGGAAGCGCTGCGAGCGATTGCGGATCGCTCGCGCGTGTTCATCTCGGCCGCGTGCTCGACGCCGTTTCGCTTGCTCGAACAGCTCGACGCGCTGCGTGATCACTTCACTTCGCTCGAGCTCGTCGTGGGCCACCTGCGCCGCCCCCTCGCGCCCTTCGCGCACGCGGGCGCGCCGTTTCGCATCACGTCGTTGCACGCGAGCGACGCGCTCCGCGCGATCTCGGATCCGCGCGCGCTCGACATCCTGCCGTGCCGCTACTCCGACTACGGGCGCCTCTTCAGCGCGGGCGGCGCATACCCGTGCGACGCCGCGCTCGTGCAGGTGAGCACGCCCGGGCCGGGCGGTCGCGTGAGCCTCGGCGTGAGCACGGGCAGCACGCTCCCGGTCGTGTTCGGGGCGCCGCTCGTGATCGCGCAGATGAATCCGCAGATGCCGTACACGTTCGGAGCGGGCGAGCTGCCGCGCAGCGCGTTCGACTTTCTCGTCGAGGCGGACGAGCCGATTCTCGAAGTCGATCCGCTGCCGCTCGACGACGTGTCGCGCGCGATCGGCAAGCATGCCGCCGGCGAGATCCCCGACGGCGCGACGCTGCAGTTCGGCATCGGCGCGGTGCCCGACGCGATTCTGCAGGCGCTGCGCGATCACCGCGAGCTCGGCCTGCACGGCGGCATGATCGGCGACGCCTGCATCGAGCTCGTCGAGCGCGGCGCGCTCACGGGCGCGCGCAAGCCGTTCGCGCCGGGCTTCCTCGTCGCGGGCGAGGTGATCGGCTCGCGGCGCCTCTACGACTGGGTGCACCGCAATCCCCTCGTGCAGATGGCGCCGCCCGAGATCTCGCACGGCGCCGCGGCGCTCGCCGCGTGCCCGGACTTCGTCGCGATCAACTCCGCGGTGGAGGTCGCGCTCGACGGCGCCGCGAACGCGGAATCCGTGGGCGCGGAGCTTGTCTCGGGTCCCGGCGGTCAGCCTGACTTCGTGATCGCCGCGAGCCTCGCCGCATCGCATCGCAGCATCCTCGCATTCCCGTCGACCGCCGCGCGCGGGCGCGTCTCGCGCATCGTGCGCAGCCTCGCGGCCGAGGCGACGACGACGGTGCCGAGCTGGCTCGCGGACCGAGTCGTTACGGAGTACGGCGTCGCGCGCCTGCGCGGGCTGCCGCTGCGCGCGCGGGCGGAAGCGTTGGCGCGCATCGCCCACCCGAACTTTCGCGCGGCGCTGGAGAGTGACTAGAACCCATCTCAAAACTCCTCCCGTCGCCGGGCGCGCGTCTTTGTCCGTCTGGCTTCGTTGCGCTTCGCTCGAAGTATCGACGGATACGCCTTCGCTCGCGCGCCTCGCCAGCCGGCCAAATCCGCGCGCCGGGCTCGGTCCGGAATTCTGAGATGGGTTCTAGGCACCGAGGCGCAGTGCGCGCTGGAACGCGGGTCGCTGCTCGGCGCGCGCGACGAAGGACTCGAACGCAGGGCGCTTGTCCTGAAGTCCGAAGCGCATGCCGAAGCCGAGCGACGAGGCGAGGTAGAGGTCGGCGGCGGTGAAGTGATCGTCGAACAGCCACGGGCCCGGCGACGCGGCGGACGCGAGCGCGGTCGTCGGGCCTGCACGTTGGGCTGTAGAAGAGCTGCGGCGGGGATCCTGTCTTGGGACGCTGGCGTGCATCGCGCGGAGTCATCGATCTATGCGCAGCGACCAACGGTTTAGTTTGCCGGTATCGACGCGCGCTCGGTCCGCGACTTTCAGCCGCCACGCGCCGGACATCGCTTGCCCGCGCAGCGCTGCCAGCGCGGGGGTTCGTGTGGCGTCGTACACGCCGAGGATGTTGTCTGCGTCGCCGCCCGCTCGCTGATGGAGCACGATCGGCGCGCTCGAGGGCGGGACGAGCGTGATCTCGAGGTCGCCGATGTAGGAGTGCGTGATGTCGAGCGACACGCGCACGTCGCCAATCGCGCCCGCCCCGTTGACGGTCAGGCTGCGCTCGATCCCGCGCGCGTCGTTGTCGGGAATCGAGAGCCCCGGCGCGTCCTCGAGCTCGACTGCCGGAAGCTCGGCGAGCGCGGCGTCGATCTCCCAGCGGTTGAGCACGCCCGTGTCGACCGGCGCCGCGTCGACCACCTGTAGCGTCCACGCGCCAGCGAGGGATTCGCCCGTGACACCGCCAAGCGCGGGCGTGTTCGCGAGCGAGAACGTCTTGCGCAAGTTCGCTGCGTTGCCGCCGGATCGGCTCTGCAGATTCACGCTCCGTCCGCTGGGTGCGCGAAGGGAGATGGTGAGGTCGCCGACGTAGCTGTGTGAGATGTCGACTGAGACACTGAGTGCCGAGACGCGCCCCGCTTCGCTGAACGTGATCGAGTCGCTCACGCCCGCGGGCGCGTTGTCCGGGATCGCACGACCGGGAGCGCTCGCGCGAGCGAGGCCCTGCTGCGCGGGTGGCCGCATCCGAATCGCCTCGGCGACGGCAGCAATCGCGTCGACCCGTCCATGTCCGAACCAGGGGCTCCACGTGCCGTCGGGGTGACCCGTGTTCTGGAACGCTCCGCTCGCGAATGGAGCCGCCGGGGAAATGTCCCAGGTCGGGTTCTGATCGAAGGACGCGGCCGGCGTGCGCGCGTACGCCGTCGCGTCGAGATCCTTGCTCGCCGTGCGCTGCAGCACGCTGACCACTTCGAGCGCGGTGAGCTGCGGATTCGCGGAGATCACGAGCGCCGCGATGCCGGCGACGAGCGGCGTGGCGCTCGAGGTTCCCCCGAACAGGTCAGTCGTACTGGTCGGGCTGGTCCCCTGCGCGGTCGTGATTCCCCTCCCCTGCACGGAAGCACGCCGGTACTTGTGCGAGTTGTTCGAAGGCGCGCAGATGCCGATGCCCGTGCCGTAGTTCGAGTAGTGGCTGCGCTGCGCCGTCGAGGCGAGTGCGGCGACGTGCACGACTCCCGGCACCGTGGTCAAGTTGTGCTCGAACGCGCGCGCGGTTCTCACGCCGACCCACTGAGTGGCCGTAGCGTTCCAGCCGTTCGTGTAAGGGATATCCAGGCTGCCCGAGTGTTGGATCGGACAGTTGTCGTTGCCCGCCGCCCATAAGAACACGATGCCGCGCCCACGGCGGCCACCCGTCACCGCGAGCTGGCGCACGCGACTCAGCACCAGGCTCGAATACGTCGCCCTCGGCGAGCTCCCCCACGAGTTCGAGATGACGTCGACCTTGTCCGCCATGAAGTCGATCGCCGCACGCAGCTTGCTGTCGGAGATTTGGAGGAACCCGTTGACGTCGAGCTCCCACTTGATCGGCAGCAAGCGACAGCCGGGCGCCGCTCCCACGGTGAGCGCAGCGTCGACTTCGGCAGCGACGACGCCCGCGCAGTTGGTGCCGTGATTGTCGCCGGGGGAGTACATCCGCTGCGCGTCGGCGCTCGGCGAGCCATTCGTGACGAGCGTGCTGCCCTCGAAGTAACCCCAGGCGGCGAACTTCGCCTGCGAGTTGAAGTCGCCGTGGTCGAGCCGGCAGCCGTCGTCGGTCACGCCAACGACGACCTGCGCGTCGCCGAAGTGGTCGAGTAGCTGCCATGCGCCTTCGCAGTTCGCGCACGAGCGCCGGTCGACGTTCGCGAGCCCGGAGTGCGTGTGGAGGTGCCACTGGCGCTGGTACGCGGGATCGCTCGGGAGCGCAAGCTGCGCCGTCGTCGCACGCATGTTCAGGTCATGATCGATCGTGTCTACGAGCGGCTCGCCCTCGGAGATCCGCACGACCACCTTCACCGGGTTCATGCCCGTGTGGTTCGTGAGCTGAAGCAGAAACTCGCGGTCCGAGTAGGCGTTCAGCTGGATCAGCGCATAGCGCGCGAGGAACTCGCTCAGCTCTGCCGCGCTGGGCGCGCGCTTGAAGGTCACGATCACACGATCCGTGATCAGGAACTCCTGCCCCGTGGCGGCCTCGTCGTAGGCGTGGTGCACGGGCGCAAGCTCGCGCGCGCGCAGCATCGCAGCGTCGAGCTCCGCGGCTGTCGTCGTCACGCGCGTCGAGTGCGGTGAGACGCGCTCGGCCTTCGCGAACCCCGCAGCCGCCGCGCGTTCGGGCGAGACGCGCGCCACGAACTGATCCACCCGTTTCTTGAGGGGAACCCGCACGCCGCCGCGATAGGTGTAGAGATCCTTCGCTCGCGCCGTGCTTTCTCCGCGCTGACCCGCGCGCCGTTTCGCCTTCCTTGCCGCCATGGAGCCTCCTGGGTGAGGCGTCACGTTGGTGCAGCGGCGAGCCCGAGCGCGATGACCTGGTTCACACCTCGCGCTCGTTCAGCTCACACCGAGGCTTTGCTGCGCTCCAGCGCCGCCTTCAGGTCCTCCCACACGAGCCGCCGATTCTCGGGCGTGTACTGCCGCAGCAGGAACGCGGGGTGGAAGGTGGGCATGACGGGGATGCCACGGTAGTCGTGCCAGGTGCCGCGTACGCGCGTGATCGAGACGTCGCGCCCTAACAAGAGGCTCGTGGCGGGCTTGCCGAGCGCGACGATCGCGCGTGGGCGGATCGCGTCGATCTGGCCGTCGAGGAATTCGCGGCAGGCGGCGACCTCGGCGGGCAGCGGCGTACGGTTGTTCGGCGGGCGGCACTTCACGACGTTCGCGATGTAGACGCTCGCGCGCGGGATCTTCAGACCCGCCTCGATCATCTGCGTGAGCAGCTCGCCCGCGCGGCCGACGAAGGGCAGGCCGCGCAGGTCTTCTTGCTCGCCGGGGCCCTCGCCCACGAACATCAGCTCCGCGCTGGGGTTGCCGTCGCCGAAGACGATCTTGTTGCGGCCCGCGTGCAGCGGGCAGCGCGTGCAGTCGCCGAGATGCGCCTGCACTTGCTCGAGCGTGCGGCGCTCGCCGGTGGGCGCAGGCGACGGCGCAGTTGCCGCGGTCGGCGCGCGCGTAACGACTTCGCTCGCGGGAGGTGTGCGCAGTGGCTCGGGCCGCGCGGGCGATGTGGCCTCGGGCGCACGCTCCGCGCCCCGTGGTGGCGCCCAGGCGAAGTCTTCCTCCGCCAGCTCCGCGAGCCGCGCGCGGGCGGCTTGCAGCAGCGCCTTCGCTTCGGCCTCTAGCGCCCGGTCCACTTCGGGCTCCGCTTCTCGAAGAACGCGGCGATGCCTTCCTGCGCGTCCTCGGTGCGCGACGTCAGAACGATCGCTTCGCGCAGGTAGGTGAGCGCCGCGTGCGCCTCCATCTCAGCCATCGTGTAGACGGCCTCCTTGCCCATGCGCAGCGTCGACGGCGAGTACGAGATGAAGGTGTCGCACAGCTTCGCGATCGCGGCGTCGAGCTGCGCATCCGGAACCACGCGCGTCGCGATGCCGAGCGTGAGCGCTTCCGATGCGGCGACGCGGCGGCCGGTGAGCACGAGGTCGAGTAGCACCTTGCGGCTGCCGACCGCGCGCAGGATCGGGACGCTCACCATCAGCGGCAGCAGGCCGAGGGTGATCTCGGGCAGGCCAAACTGGGCGCTCTCGCCCGCAATCGTGAGGTCCGCCGCCACCGCGAGGCCGAAGCCGCCCGCGAGCGCGAAGCCGGGCACGCGCGCGATCACGGGCTGCGGCGCGCGCTCCATGGCGCGCATCACGCGCACCACGCCGTCGAAGTGCTGGCGGCTCTCGTCCATGCTCGCGTGGCCGAGCACTTCCTTCAGGTCGGCGCCCGCGCAGAACACCTTGTCGCCTGCGCCGCGCAGCACGATCGCGCGCACGCCCGTGTTTTTCGCGGCGTCGTCGAAAGCGGCTTCGAGCTCGCGCAGCGTCGCGCGGTCGAGCGCGTTGCGTTTCTCCTCGCGATCGATCGTGATGGTGGCGATGCCGCCTGCGGTTTCGAGCTTCACGTTGGGCATCGGATTCCTCGACTTGTTACGGGGTCCGCCGCGGCTCGATCAGCACGAGCAGCCTCACGAGCGCGACCAGGCCCACGGCGATCAGGGCCGTGCGCAGAGAGTCCCACCACATCCAGCGGCTCACGAGTGCCTGGAGCTCCACGACATCGCGCACGCCCTTGCCCGCGCCCGCTACCCGGAGCGCCTCGATCATTGGCCAATACACGGTCGGCGTGAGCGCCCAAATCACGGCGAACGCGGCGAGCGGCGCGACCAGCCAGCAGCGATGCGATGCCAGCGCTCGCCACGCTGCGACCACGGCGCCGAGCGTGCCGAGCAGCAGCAGCGCGCTCAGCGGCTGGAAGAAGAGGCCCGGATCGACGGGATACTTCGCGCCGTAGGGCATGAGCGCGAGCGACTCGGGTGGGTTCGCGCCCCACGCGCTCCCGAGCACGACCAGGTCGAAGAGCTTCGCGCCGAGCCCGATGGCCCAGCCGACTAGCGCGAGCCACAGCAGCGTCTGGGCGACACGCACGCGCGTCATGAGGACCTCCGCGTCGGCGCGGCCGCTAGCGCCCGCCGCCCGCCACGAGCGCGCCTTCGATCGCCGCCGCGACCGCGCTCGGCGGGAGGTCGTGCGAGACGAGGCCCTTCAGCGGGCGATCGCTGTGGCGCTGGTGCTCGATCTTCGCCTTGATGTCGAAGATGAAGCCCGGCTCCTTCTCCTCGCTGTGGCAGGAGCCGCACAGCTGCGTGACGGCGCACGAGCCGCACTTGTCGGCGAGGCTGATGATCGTGCCCTTCTTCGCCGCGCCTTCGGCGACGTGGTCCGCGCCGCCGCCGTGGCACGTTTCGCAGCCGACTTCCGGCGTCGCGCTCGCGTGCGGGTGCGCCTGCCACTTCGCGGTCTCGCTCGCGTGACAGCTCGCGCAGGCCTCGCTGCCCACCTTCGCCACGGTCTCGGGTAGCAGGTCGCTGCGCGGCTTGCCGAGCGCGGCGACGTGCGCGGCCTTCTCCTCGGGCGAGAGTGCCGCGAGCTTCGCGTGCGAGACGCGGGGTAGGAACGCGGCGTACTCGAAGCCGAGTGAGTGCTCGGGCGTGTGGCAGGTCGCACAGACGGGCTCGTAGTCGTCATTGGCGACGTGCCCCGGCGAGAGATGCGGGCCGCCGCGGCCGTGGCAGGTCTCGCAGCCGACGTTCTCGAGCTCCGTGTTCGGCTGCGCGATCGCGAAGCCGCCGGGCTTCCCGAAGCCGACGACGTGGCACGTCACGCACTCGCCCTTCGCGTCGGCGCCGTGCTTCACGAGCGTGTTCAGCGCCGTCGCGTGCTGCGTCATCTCCCAGGTCGCGCGCTGCTCGGTGTGGCAGGCGGTGCAGAAGTCGTTGCCGCTGTAGCCGCTCTGGCTGAGCAGCATCGGGGCCGGCACTTCTGCGAGTGTCGCGAGCCGCATGCGCGCGAGCGGCACGTAGCGCTCCGCTGCCCAGCCCTGCGAGCGCCACTGGATCTGGCCCGCGGCGTCGATCCCGATCAGCACGGGCACGCCGAGCGTCGCGCCATACTTGTTACGGATCGCGACGTCGTAGTCGGGCACGATCGCGTCGTACCTCGTGAAGCGGCTCTTCAGATCCTCGAGCACCGCGGTCTCGCTTCCATGCGTCGAGACGAGCACGATCTTCGGCCGCTTCGCGGCGGGCAGCTTCGGCAGCTCCTCGCTCAGGAACGCCATCGCCTCGTGGCAGTGCGGGCACGTGTAGAGGAAGAACATCAGCACGACGGGCTTCCCGCGCAGCGACGACAGCGTGAACTTGCCCTTGCCCTCGAACTGATCCGCGGTGAAGTCGGGCGCAAGCGGCGTTCCGGTCGTGATCTCGAGCCGCAGCAGCTCGCGCAGCTGTTTCTCGACGGCCTTCTCGGGCTCCGCGATGTCGGTCGGGAAGTAGCTCGCGCTGCCGATCATGTTCGCGTCGGCGTCGGCCACGATCGCGAACGCCGGAATCGGCTGCCGGGTTAGCTTCGAGATGAACGCGCCGCCGTCGTCGAGAAAGCTCGTGATGTCGAGGCCGTTGTCGGCCAGGAACGCCTGGGTCGTCGCCGCGTTCGAGCCCATCGCGAAGCCGACGATCTGGAAGTTCGCGTGCACGCGCTCCGCCGCGATCGCCTTCATCGCCGTCGCGATCACGCGCGCGTCGGGCAGCTCGGGATTGAAGCCCCAGTAGAGCGTGCGCTTGCCGATGAACTTCGAGACCGAGAGCGGCTCGCCCTGAATGCTGATGCCCTCGAAGGCAGGCAGCGGCGTCCCGCGGCGCTCGCTCGCGGGCGTCTGCGCACTGGGCGCGGGCGCGGCCTGCGCGGCGCCAGGGTCTGCGGCCGGAGCGCTCGCGCTCGGCTTCTCGCCAGGGCAACCGGCGAGCAGAGTGATTAGGGCGAGAACGACCGATGCGAGGAGTAGGGCGGGCTTGCGCACGGCGCGCAGGGTAGGCGGGGGCGACTTCATCGCAACGCGCTGGACGCGCGGCCCGTGTGCAAAAGCGACGGGCCGGCTGGCGCTCGCCAACCGGCCCGTGCTTCAGGTCACTCGTGCGATCACACCTTCTCGAGGATGTGAATGCCGCACGCGGAGCCGAGGCCGATCACGTGCGTGAGCCCGAGGCGCGCGCCTTGAACCTGGCGCTTGCCCGCCTCGCCGCGCAGATGCGTCGAGACTTCGTAGATGTTCGCGATGCCGGTCGCGCCGAGCGGATGGCCCTTCGAGAGCAGGCCGCCCGAGACGTTCACCGGCACCTTCCCGCCGAGCTGCACCGCGCCGCTGTCGATCATCTGGCCGGCTTCGCCGTCCGCGCACAGGCCGAGGTTCTCGTAGTGGAGGATCTCGGCGGTCGCGAAGCAGTCGTGCAGCTCGACCAGGTTGATGTCCTTCGCGGAGACGCCGGCCATCTCGTAGGCCTTCTTCGCCGCGATGCGCGTGCAGGTGTTCACGTCGGGCATGACGAGGTCGCGCTCCTGCCACGGATCGCTCGCCATCACGCTCGCCTTCACGCGAACCGCGCGGCCCATCAGGCCGAGCTCCTTCGCCTTCTTCTCGCTGCACAGCACCGCCGCCGCGGCGCCGTCGACGTTGATCGAGCACATGAACTTGGTGTTCGGGTAGGCGATCATCTCCGAGTTCATCACCTCTTCGAGGCTGAACTCCTTCTGCATCGTCGCCTTCGGATTCATCGTCGAGTGGAAGTGGTTCTTCACCGAGACCTTGGCGAACTGCTTGAAGGTCGTGCCGTACTTGCGCGCGTGCTCTTGGCCCGCCTCGGCGAACACCGCCGGCATCGTGCCCGAGCCGAGCAGACCTTCCTTCGGGATGCCCGTGCCGCCACCCGCGCCGCCGAGCAGGCCGCCGCCCATCTTCTCGACGCCGACCGCGAGCACGACGTCGTACACGCCGGCCTTCACCGACATCCACGCCTCGCGGAATGCCGTGGCCCCGGTCGCGCAGGCGTTCGCGCAGTTCACGACCGGAATGCCGGTCTGGCCGATCTGCTGGAGGATACGCTGGCCGACCATCGCCGAGGCCTGGCCGAGGTTCCCGCAGTAAAAGGCCTCCATCTGCTGGATCTTGAGGCCGCAGTCGTCGAGCGCCATCAGCGCCGCCTGCGAGCCCATCACGTCCACCGAAGGACCGGTGCCGGCCTTCATGAACTTGAGCATGTCGATGCCAACGATGTAAACGTCGCTCATGAGTGTCTCCTTGCTCGCCTGTTGTTAGGCGCGCGCCTGGAAGAAGTAAGAGATGTAGGAGTTGCCTTCGCGATCCTTGCGGCCGAGCGCGTCCTTGTAGACGACGTCGACCGGCATCCCGAACTTGATCTTCTCCGGGTTCGGATCGATCCCGATCAGGTTGCCCTTCACCGTGCCGCCGCCGTCGAGATCGACGACCGCGGAGATGTACGGAACCGCGACGCCGGGGAACGAGCGCGTCACGATCGAGTAGACGTAGAGCTTGCCGGTGTTGGCGAGCTTGGTCGCGCTCAGCTTCCCGCGCGTGCCGCACTTCGAGCACACCTCGCGCTCGCCGAGGAAGATCGCTCCGCAAGCGCCGCACTTGTGACCTTCGAGGTAGGGATCTCCGTTCTCGGGCAGCTTGAGGAAGTCGACTGCCGGGAGCGGCTTCTTGGCCGCGTCTGACATTGGGGGGTCTCCTGGGATTCGCGAGAGATTTCGCGGAAGGCGCGAGGATGACTTAGCCCCGAAGCGTCGGCTAGCAGCGACGGGCCAGAGAAGCGAGGCGGCCGCAGCAGGCGAAGCGATTTCAGGGACTCGCGCTTCCGGCCTACCCGCCCAGCAACGCGAGGGCTTCACGGACGCGCCCAGCGTGGACCGTCTCCTCGCGCCCGTTCTGCCTCAAGAGCTTTTGGATCTCGGCGTTCTCCTCGGCGTCCGCCCACTTCTGGTAGCCCGCGTCGCCTTGCAGCTCGCCTTGCACGATGCCCGCGAGCATCTCACCCGTGACGGCGTCGGGCAGCGCGATCGCGAAGGGCGCGAGGTCGCGCGCCTCGGGCTCCCAGCTGCCGCCGAGCTTCAGCGCGATCGCGCGCCGCAGCCGCTCCGCATGTCCGCGCTCCTCGCGCGCGTTCTTGCGCAGCAGGTCCGCCGCCTGCGCGTTCGCGAGGCGGTCCGCGAGCAGGTTGTAGAAAGTCTCGCCCGCGTTCTCGAGCCGGAACATCAGCCGCATTTCCTCGACCCCGAGCTTGGGAATCGAATCGAGCGACGCGGCCAGCTCGTTGAAGTCACCAGAATCCGTAGACATGCGCGCTCCTCAGAAGAGTGAAGCGCGCAGGAAACCTCAACTCGCGCAAAGAAGCGACAGAAGAAACCAGGAAGCGAAGCGGCCCCGCAAGCTGGCGAGATGCGAGGACAACGAACCGCGGGCTGGATGTGTGCCGCAAGCCGCGAGCGCCCAAGCAGGTGTGCGCTCGTTGCGTGACGCGGCGCGCAGCGAGCCGGAGTCCGCGGAGGCGAGCGAAGCACAAGGAAACGCGCGGAGAGCACGAGCCCCAGTTACGAAGAAGAAGAGCCGACCTACCTACCGATCGGCGGTGGCCCGACCTGTCCCGGCGGCGCATTCCGAAGCGCCACCCGAATCTGCTCCGCGAACTTCTTGAACCCGTCGTTCCCCGGCTCGAACGTGAGCGCCATCTTCATGTTCCGCGCGGCCGAGGCGAGGTCGCCCTTGTCGAGGTCGGCCCGCGCGAGGCCGAAGAAGCGGCGGCCATTGGGCGTCTTGCCGAGGTAGTCGTCGAGGGCCTGCTTGTCCGCGCGCGTCTCCGCTTCGGCGAGCGCGATGCGCGTCTGGCCGCTCGCGAGCTGCGCGTCGTAGGCCTGGCGCCGGCGCTGATCGCGCAGCACCTGGTACGCCTCGCTGATGCGCTTCGCGATCCGCCCGAGGGCCTCCGCGTCGGCGCCGGTGAGGTGACGGTTCGCGTCGGGGTGCAGCTTTCGCGACGCGCCGTAATAAGCCTGCTTCACCGCCGACGCCGCGGCGCCGCGCTCCAGCTCGAGCAGCTGGTAGTAGTCGAGCTCGTCGACCAGCCTCGCGAGCGCGCGTACTTCAGCAGCAGAGATCACGGCGCCAATCCCTACTCGTCGTCGTGGTGGTATCGCGAGAGGTCGGCACCGTGATCGAACAGGCTCTCGGCGCCAGTCATCAGGTCGGGTGCTTGGCCCGGGTCACCGCTCGCCTCGATCTCGATCCCTTCGAGGTCGGCCTCCTCGATCTCGGCCACCTCGGCCAGGATCTCGAGATCGTCGATGAGATCGAGCGCCTCGGCTTCGGGAGCTGCCGCGCTCGTCGCGGGCTTCGGCGGCTCGGCGGCCTCCACGGGCGCCGCGTCGCGCGTCTGCGTGTCTTCGTTCGCATCGGCGCGCGCCCCGCTCGGCTGCGTCGAGTCGAGGGCGAGGTCGAGGTCGAGATCGTCGGCGTCGTCGATCAGGTCGCTCGTGTCCTCGCTGTCGATCACGGCGATGTCTTCGGGCGCGCTCGGCGCGATTGCAATCACCGCCGGCGCCTTCGGCGCAGCCTTCGCGACCGGCGCGGCAGGCTTCTCCGCTGCAACCGGATTCGCCGCGACCGGCGCAGGCGCAGGCTGCGGAGCGGAAGGCGCCGCCGCGGGCTTGGCAGCGGCAGGCGCAGCCGGCTTCGGGGCCGCCGCGGGCTTGGGCGCGGTGGGTGGTGCTGCGGGCTTCGCTACGGCCGCGGGCTTCGCCGCTGGCGCAGAAGCAGGAGCCGCCTTCGCGACCGGCGCGGGCTTGGGCGCAGGCTTCGGCGGCGGCGCCGGCTCGATCTCCTGATCGGGCGCGGCCTGCGTTTGCACGCGGTCCGTGCGCTTCGCCTGGACGATCTCGTCGAGCTCGCCGTCCGAGAGGCCCGACGAGTACGTCAGCGTGGTCGCCGCGACCTTGCCGGTCTCCTGGTCCTTCGCCTGCACGTTGAGGATGCCGTCGGCGTTGATCTCGAAGGTGACGTCGATGCGGACACCGCCGCGCGGCGCCTTCTTGAACCCGCTGAAGTCGAACTGCCCGAGCAGCTCGTTCTCTTCCGCGCGGCGCGACTCACCCTGACACACGCGGATCTGCACGCGCTCCTGGTTGTCTTGCGTGGTCGTGAAGCTGCGCGTCTGCTCGATCGGCACGGGCGTGTTGCGCTCGATCACGGTCTCGGCGAGCCCGCGCGCGACGCCGATGCGCAGCGAGAGCGGCGTGACGTCGAGCAGGAACGCGCCGCCGCCCGCCGCCTCTTCCGTGACGACATCGCCGACGAGCGACGCCGCGTGGATCGAGGCGCCCATCGCGACGACTTCGTCGGGGTCGACGTCGGTGCGCGGCTCCTGCTGGAAGTACGCGCGCACGTGGTTGCGAATCAGCGGGAGCCGCGTCGGGCCGCCCACGAGGATCACGCCGTCGAGGTCGCGCGCGACGAGGCTGGCCTGCTGCAGCGCTTCGTCGCACACCTTGAACGTGCGCAGCACGAGGTCGCCCACGAGCGACTCGAACTCGGCGGCCGTCAGCATGCGCTCGATCGAGATCGAATTGCCCTGCGCGTCCTTCGCGATGTCGGGGATGCGGATCTCCGCCTGCTCCTCCACCGACAGCGTGCGCTTCGCCGCCTCGGCCGCGGCCTTCAGCTTCTCGAGCGCGTAGATGTCGCTGCGCAGGTTGGTGCCGTGCTGCGAGACGAACTCGTCGGCGAGCAGGTCGATGATGCGGTCGTCGAAGTCGTCGCCGCCGAGGTAGGTGTCGCCGCAGGTCGCGAGCACCTCGAACACGTCCTTGCCGATCTCGAGGATCGAGATGTCGAAGGTGCCGCCGCCGAAGTCGTAGATCGCGACTTTCTGCGAGAGGCCTTTGCCGAAGCCGTAGGCGAGCGCCGCCGCCGTCGGCTCGTTGAGCAGCCGGAGCACCTCGAGGCCGGCGATCTTCCCCGCGTCCTTCGTGGCTTGGCGCTGGTTGTCGTTGAAGTAGGCGGGCACCGTGATCACCGCCTTCGTGACGGGCTGGCCGAGCCGCGCCTCCGCGATCTGCTTCATCTCCTTCAGCACCATCGCGGAGATCTCGGGCAGCGAGTACAGCTCGTCGCGGATCTGGATGCGGACGCTGTGGCCCGGGCCGTCGAGAATCTTGTACGCGCAGATCGCGCGCGCCTTCTTCACTTCCTCGCTGAACGAGTAGCGGCCGATCAGGCGCTTCGCGGACGCGACGGTGTTCTGCGGATCGAGGATCAGGTTTGCGCGCGCGGCGTTGCCGACCTGCACGCTGCCGTCCTCGTGGAAGGCAACCACGCTCGCGGTGATGCGCTCGCCGTAGCCGCTCGGAAGCACCTCGACCGTGCGGCCGCGGGCGATCGCGACGCACGAGTTGCTCGTTCCGAGATCGATGCCGACCGCGATTTCCGCCATGCGCCCTCCGCCCGCGTGTGCGGGACTCCACGGCTGCGTATCGGCGCTTCACGGCGGTCCCCTTGAGATTGGAAAACGCCGGCTGCCGCGGCGGCTTCGCGCGCAACTCGAGTGCGCAAGCGGAGCGCGCCGCGAGGCGAAGCCGAGCGAAGTCGAGTGCGGTAGCGGGGCGCGCAGCGAGGCAAAGCGGCGCGAGGTTCGAGCGTGCCCGTGGCGTTCTGGAGCCGCCGGGACGCTGGTTGCGCATCCTGCGGCGTTCTCCTAGAGGGAGCCTTTCTGCAGGGAGTGACGCATGTCCGGCCATTCGAAATGGGCGACGATTCGGCGCAAGAAGGGCGCGATCGACGCGAAGCGCGGGAAGATCTTCACCAAGCTGATCCGCGAGATTCAGACCGCTGCCCGCATGGGCGGCGGCAGCGTCGACGGGAACCCGCGGCTGCGCCTCGCGGTCGAGAAGGCGCGCTCCGAGAACATGCCCAAGGACACGATCCAGCGGGCGATCCAGAAGGGCTCCGGCGGCGGCGACGGCTCGAACTTCGAGGAGGTCGTGTACGAGGGCTACGGCCCCGGCGGCGTCGCGATTCTGATCGAGGGCCTCACCGACAACCGCACGCGCACGGTCGGCGAAGTGCGCCACGCCTTCTCGAAGCACGGGGGCAACCTCGGCGCGCAGGGCTGCGTCTCGCACCTGTTCGAGAAGAAGGGGCAGGTCGTGCTCGAGGGCGTGAACGGCGACGCCCTGATGGAGGCGGCGCTCGAAGCCGGCGCGGACGATGTCGTGGAGTACGAGGGCACGTTCACCGTCGTGACGCGGCCGAGCGACCTCGAAGGCGTGAAGGCGGCGCTGGAGAAGGCGGGCTTCGCGACGAAGAGCGCGGAGATCACGATGCAGGCGTCGACGCAAGTGCCGCTCACCGGGGACGCGGCGGAGTCGATGGTGAAGCTGGCGGAGGCTCTGGAGGACCTCGACGACGTGCAGAACGTTCACGCGAATTTCGACATCGCGGCGGAGGAGCTGGCGCGGATCGCTTGAGCCCCGATGGCCGCGGTCAAGAGTTCCGCAGCGACGAGACGAGTCGGAGTACGGAGCACAGCGAGTAGAAGGGCATGCCGCGGCGCCCCGCTCTTCTGCGCGTGGGACCTTGCGGATCAGCGGATTTGAGAATCGAGCGCAGCGACGGCTTTCTCCAGCACCGCCTCGCCAACAAGCCCGGTCACAGCGAGCCCCAGCAAGTAGCTCTTGATTGCTGGCGGCATTCCCGAGCTCGCGAGCGCATCGATCTGGCGCGCGAGAGACTGCTGTTCCTCGGCGGAAGCGTTCTGCATCAGCGCCATGCAGAACGCGGGGAGTCCCTCTTTCGCCTTCTCGAAGTCGACGTTCGACATGATGCGGACAACGGATTCGGCGCGCGGCGCAGCGCGACCGCGATCGACGGCGCGATCTACCGCCTGCAGAAGAATCTGGAGCAGAGCCGAGGGCCCAATTCCGACATCTTGGTCACCGCTTCGCACGGTGAAGAACGCCGTACGAAAGATCGCCATCGCGCCCAAGCCACTCAGGAGCACTTTCGCTACCGGGGAAGTGATCCCCGCTGGCCAAGTCAAGGATTCCGCCATGAGGAATGCCGCGATCGATGCGACAGCATTGATCGCCACGTAAGAGCCGCCCGGCGCGGTCCGCAGGGCCCGCGCAGGGGCATCGCGGTACCGGCCAACGAGCTCGATCCCGCCAACGGCCTCTCCCAACAAGCACGCGAGCAAGGCATTCCCGGTGTCGGGGCTCATTCCGCTTCACTCTGCTTTGCAAGCCGGAGCATTCGCTGGCCGTCGGGGGTGAGGCGTGCGAACTCGTCATCCCCCTTTGCCTCGAGATCGACAAGCCCCTCCGACCTCAGAACGGCGAGTGCCTTCGCGAATGCCAATAGGTCGACGCGGAGCTGCCGGCGCAGGGCGCCAACTTCGATTTCCCCGTCCGCGAGTGCTCGAATGAGTTGCACGGGGGTCGCGCTCGCGGGCTCGGATGCCTCGCGCCGCTGCTTGAGCGCACCTAGAAAGGCCGAGATCTCGAATCCGGCTTTTGCGCCCATTGAGTCCTCCTCGAACGCGCGGACGATAACGCTCACGGCTCGATTGCGGCGGTGCAGCCGAAGCTCTCGGGTACTCGAACCCATCTCAGAGTTTCGGACCGAGCCCGGCGCGCGGATTTTGCCAGCTGGCGAGGCGCGCGAGCGAAGGTGCATCCGTCGATTTTTCGAGCGAAGCGCAACGAAGCCAAACGGACAAGGACGCGCGCCCGGCTATGGGAGGAATTTTGAGATGGGTTCTAGAGTGGTGCAGCGCTATCCCCTGCGCGCGATTGGCTCTCCTCCCTAATAGGTTCAGCGCATGCGCATCCTCGGGATCGATCCGGGCACGAATGCGACGGGGTTCGGCGTCGTCGAGCGCGCCGGCGCGCGGCTTACGCACGTCGCGCATGGCACGCTGCGGCCGGTGCGGGCGCAGTCGATGGCGGCGCGGCTGGCGGAGATTCACTCGGGGCTGACGGCGCTGATCGCGCTGCACTCGCCGACGCACGTCGTGATCGAGAAGATCTTCGTTGCGGCGAGCTCGCGTTCGGCGCTCGTGCTCGGGCAGGCGCGCGGCGTGGCGCTCGCGGCGGTCGGCGCTGCGGGGCTGCCGTTCGACGAGATCGCGCCGCAGCAGATCAAGCTCGCAGTGACGGGAAACGGCGCGGCGGAGAAGGTGCAGGTGCAGGCGATGGTTCGGCGGCTGCTCGCACTCGACGCGACGCCGCAGCGCGATGCGGCCGACGCGCTCGCTGCGGCGATCTGCCGCGCGCAGAGGCAAGGCGCGACTTCGCGCGCGCTGCGCGCGCTCGAGGGCGCGCCCGTCGCGGTGAGTGAGGCGCGCCGGCTGTACGAGCTGAGCGCGAGCCGAAAGCGCGGTCGCGGCGCGCGGGCCGCGCAGTTCGTGCTGCGAAACTCCGGCGCGGTCGCTGCTGCCCCGACCGGACGCGGCTCGGGAAGCGCAAGCGACCCAGCGCCGCGAGGCAGCACGGTGCGCGCGCCGCGAGCCGAAGGCGAGCGGAGCTCGCAAAGGACGACGCGGTGATCGCGCGGCTCGAAGGAGTGCTGCTCGAGCGCACGCCGACGCGCGTGGTGATCGACGTGCGCGGCGTCGGGTACGAGGCGTGGATTCCGCTCTCGACGTTCTCGCAGCTCCCCGACGACGGGAAGACGGTCGCGCTGCGCGTGTACACGCACGTGCGCGAGGACGCGCTCGTGCTCTACGGCTTCGCCAGCGAGGCGGAGCGCGCGGCGTTCGAGTTGTTACTGCACGCCAGCGGCGTCGGGCCGAAGCTCGCGCAGCGCATTCTCTCGGGCATCGAGGCCGCCGCGCTCGTGCGCGCGATTCGCGCGAGCGATCTCGCGACGCTGCGCACCGTGCCGGGCGTCGGCGCGAAGCTCGCGGAGAAGATCTGCGTCGAGCTTCGCGATCGCGTCGAAGAGCTCGCGGCGTTCGCGAGCGAGGGCGCGGCCGCGCCGGCGCGCGCGCGTGCGGGCGACGACGACGGCACGCGCGCGCAGCTCGTCTCGGCGCTGCTGAACCTGCAAACGCCGCGGCCCAAGGCCGAGCGCGTCGCCGACGACGTGCTCGAAGAGCTCGGCGCGAGCGCAGGTCTCGGCGAGCTCGTGCGCGCCGCACTGCGCAGGCTCGCCCGATGAGCGCGCCGATTCTCGAGAAGGCGCCGCTGCCGGGCGAGGCCGCGTTCGAGGACAAGCTACGCCCGCAGACCCTCGCCGAGATGGTCGGGCAGGACCGCCTGCGCGAGAACCTCGCGGTCTTCATCGCCGCTGCGAAGGGGCGCGGCGAGTGCCTCGATCATCTCCTCTTCTACGGCCCGCCGGGCCTCGGCAAGACCTCCCTCGCGCGCATCGTCGCGCGCGAGATGAACGCGCAGTTCCGCGCCACGAGCGGGCCCGTGCTCGAGCGCGCGAGCGATCTCGCGGCGCTGCTCTCGAACCTCGAAGCGAACGACGTGCTGTTCATCGACGAGATCCACCGCCTGCCGCCCGCGGTCGAGGAGGTGCTCTATCCGGCGATGGAGGACTTCCAGCTCGATCTCCTGATCGGGCAGGGCCCGAGCGCGCGCTCGCTGCGCATCGACTTGCCGCGCTTCACGCTGGTCGGCGCCACCACGCGCGCCGGTCTGCTCACCTCGCCGCTGCGCGATCGCTTCGGCTGGAGCGCGCGGCTCGACTACTACCCCACCGCGGATCTCGTGGGCGTGCTCGTGCGCAGCGCGAAGGTGCTCGGCATCTCGCTCGAGCGCGACGCCGCGGGCGAGATCGCGCAGCGTTCGCGCGGTACGCCGCGCATCGCGAATCGACTGCTGCGCCGCGTGCGCGACTTCTCGGCGGTCGAGCACGGCGCGGACGCCGCGGTGGGCGCCGAGATCGCGCGCTTCGCGCTCGAGCGCCTCGACGTAGACGCTGCTGGGTTCGACAAGCTCGACCGCGCGCTGCTGCTCACGCTGATCGAGAAGTTCGGCGGCGGACCCGTGGGGGTGGAGACGCTCGCCGCCGCGCTCTCCGAGGACCGCGGCACGCTCGAAGAGCTGGTGGAGCCGTTCCTGATCCAAGGCGGCTTCCTCGATCGCACGCCCCGCGGCCGCGTCGCCACCCGCCGCGCCTACGACCACCTCGGCATCGCGCCGCCTGCTGGGGGAGCGGGTCAGGGACACCTGTTCTGAGGGCGTCGCGGACCTGCAAACAGGCCCTCAGTAAGGCACGCCGCCCTTCCGATACGGCCCCGGATGATTCGCGCCGTTACGACACTCGTTGCGCTCGTGTGCATTGCGCTGGGCGGCTTCGGCCTCGCGAGCGCACTCGCGCCTGAGAACGGCGCGGTGAAGGCGGCCGCGGGCATCGTGGAAAAAGCCGCGACTGCGGCGGGCGCGGCGGAGCACGTTCAGAAGCTCGTCGGAGTCGTGCCGGGCAGCGCGATCGCGGCCGTCGGGCTCGCGCTGCTGCTGTTTGGTCCGAGCGGCGGCCCGAGCGCGCGGCAGGAGCGCGCTCCGAGCGGCGAGGCTGCGAAGCCGAGCGCGCGCGGACTCAAGAAGGCCGAGAAGTCCGCAGCCGCGCTCGCCAAAGACGGCGACCCCACCGGCGCTGGGGAGCTGTGTGTCGATGCGGGCCTGCCCGATCTCGCGGTGAAGTACTTCGTCGAAGCGCGCGAGTTCGCGAAGGCCGCCGACGTGCGCCAGGGCCAGAACAAGCACGACGAGGCCGCAGACCTCTACCTCAGCGCCGGGCGCTTCGAGAACGCGGCGGCCTTGTACGCGACGCGCCAGCAGTGGGAGAAGGCGGCGGACTGCTACCGCAAGGCCGGCAAGATGAGCGTCGCCGCCGAGATGTACGAGAAGGCGGGCAAGCTCATCGCGGCCGGCGAGTGTTACATGCGCTGCGAGTTCTATCGGCATGCGGCGCAGGCGTTCCTCAAGCAGCACGACTGGTCGCGGGCAGCCAAGGCTGTCGAGAAGGCGCTCGAGGAAGAGCTCGCTTCGCCGACGATCGGCGACAACAAGGAGCGCGCGCGCGAGCTGAAGAAGCTCGTCCTGCAGGCAGCGAAGCTGCACGAGGAGGGCGGCGACATCGAGGCGGCGCTGAAGGCGCTCGTCGGGGGGCAGCTCTGGGGCGCCGCTGCGGAGCTGGCGGAGAGCAAGGGCCCGTTCGAGCGCGCGGCCGACTTCTATCAGCGCGCGAACAACGTGCCGAAGGCGGCCGAGGCGTTACGCCGGATCGGAGAGAATGGCGCGGCCGCGCAGATGCTCGGCGAGCACCTGCGCGACAAGGGCGAGGACGCGCAGGCTGCGCAGCTGCTGGTCGAGGCGGGCGACTTTGGCTCCGCCGCGGACCTCTACCGCAAGCTCGAGGACTGGAAGCTCGCCGGCGATTGTTACGAGCGCGGCGGCGACAACGTGCGCGCGGGCGAGATGTATCGCCTCGCGACCGAGTGGGAAGCCGCCGCGAGCGCGTACGAGAAGGCGCGCCAGTTCCGCGAGGCAGCCGAGTGCGTTTCGCAGCTCGGCGACGGCCGGCGCGAGGCGAAGCTGCTGGCGCAAGGCGGCGCGCACTTCGCGGCAGCGCAGGTGTTCGCGCGCGAGGGCCTCGAGGAAGACGCGATCAAGCTGCTCCAGCAGGTGCCCGAGCGCAGCGGAGATTTTCGCGAGGCGGCGGCGTTGCTCGGCGAGATCTTCCGCAAGAAGGGCAAACACAGCCTCGCGCAGAAGAAGCTCGAGCAGGCGATCGCGGGCGAGCCGCTCAGCGCCGCCAACGCCGAGCTCTACTACCAGCTGGCGTCGGTGCACGAAGCGGCGAACCAGCCGCGCGCCGCGATCGAGCTGTACGAGAAGATCCTGGCGATCGACTTCCACTTCCGCGACGTCGATGCGCGGCTCGAAGCGCTGCGCGTACAGGTCGAGACGCAAGACTCGCCCTCGGGCGTGCCCGGGCTCAGCGACTCGAAATCAGGCGAGCCGCGCCCGGCCCGCTACCGCATCGACCGCGAGCTCGGCCGCGGCGGCATGGGCATCGTGTACCAAGCGACGGACCTCGTGCTCGACCGCCCTGTCGCGCTCAAGGTTCTGCCCGACGGCCTGCGCGACAACCCGCAGGCGCTTCGCAACTTCATCCGCGAGGCGAAGGCCGCTGCGAAGCTGAATCACCCGAACATCGTGACGGTGTACGACGCTGGCGAGCAGAGCGGCCGCACCTACATCGCGATGGAGTACGTCGACGGTACGACGCTGAAGGCGGTCGTGAAGCAGCGCGGGCCGCTCGCTCCGCGCGCGATCGTGCACGTGCTCGCGCAGGTGTGCGAGGGCCTCCACTACGCGCACTCGCAGAAGGTGATCCATCGCGACATCAAGACCGCGAACCTGATGTGGACCCGCGAGAAGAAGGCCAAGATCATGGACTTCGGGCTCGCGAGGGTCGTCGAAGGGGTGCTCAACCACTCCACGCTCGTGTCGGGCACGCCCTACTACATGAGCCCGGAGCAGACCGAGGGCGGGGCGGTCGACCATCGCAGCGACCTCTACAGCCTCGGCGTCACGGCGTTCGAGCTGGCGACGGGACAGGTGCCGTTCAAAGAAGGCAACGTGGCCTACCACCACGTGCACACGCCGCCGCCGGACCCTCGCTCTCTGCGCGCCGAGATCCCCGCCGCGCTGGCGGAGCTGATCCTCGCATGCATGGCGAAGAGCCCGGCAGATCGCCCTCAGGCTGCACAAGACGTGCTCAACCGGCTGCGCGCAGTCGTCGCAAGCTGACCGGATCGCCCCTGAGATCGTGACGATCTCGTTACGGTCGTGACCGAGTCATCACCAAAATGGGTGACGGGCCGGGGGTGTTTCAGTGACGAGAATCACGCTATCTGCTCGCAATGCCGCCGGATCACGACGCAGCGAGCGAAGCCGCATCGGCCGGCACGGCGATTGCTGTGCGCTCCGAAGTCGCCCGGGGGAAAGCCGCCCGGCGCCGGCGGAGGGGTGAATGACGCAACGAACGATTGCCGAGAAGGCGACCTGCACGGGCGTCGGACTGCACTCGGGGGGGGCGGCCACCGTGTCGCTCTTCCCGGCGCGTCCTGGCACTGGCGTCGTGTTCGTTCGCAGCGACCTCGAGACCCCCGCCGAGATTCCTGCTCGTCGCACGGCACTGGCATCTACTCGGCTCGCGACCACGCTCGGCCGCGGCGAGGCGACGATCGGCACCGTCGAGCACCTGCTCGCCGCAGTCTCCGCGTCTGGCATCGACAATCTGCGCGTCGAGGTCGATGGCCCCGAGATTCCGGTGATGGATGGCAGCGCCGCACCGTTCCTGGCTCTGCTGGCGGCGGCGGGCACGTTCGACCAACGCGTCGCTCGCCGCGTGATCCGCATTCGCAAGCCGATCGCGCTTCGCGACGGCGACCGCGCGATTCGGGTGACGCCCGCGCCGCGCCTCACGCTCACGTACTTCGTCGAGTACCCGCACGCGGCGATCGGGAAGCAGCGTCTCGACGCGCTCGCGATCGACGCCGCAAGCTTCGAGCGGGAGCTCGCGAGCGCCCGCACGTTCGGGTTCCTCCAGGAAGTCGAGGCGCTGCGCCGCGGCGGTCTCGCGCGCGGGGGCAGCCTCGACAACACCGTCGTGCTCGACGAGCAGCGCGTCCTGAACCCAGGCGGCCTGCGCTTCGCCGACGAGTTCGTTCGCCACAAGGCGCTCGACCTGATCGGCGACCTCGCGTTGCTCGGGATGCCGCTACTCGGCCACGTTGAAGTCGAGCGCGGCGGGCACGCGCTCCACCAACAGCTCGTCGAGCGCATCCTCGCGACGCCCGAGGTGTGGGCGATCGAGACGTCCTACACGCCCGCACTTCCGCAGAGCGACGAAGACCTTTCCCTCGCAGCGACGGCGTAGCGAGCGAGGCGCGCGGCGGGCGAGAGTCGTCGCCCCGTCAGAACGCGGCTAGACGCCGGTGGGCTCCCAGTCCTCGAGCTCGTGCGCGAGCCGCGACGCCGCGACCGGATCGGTGAACTCGACGCCGATGCCCGGCGCGCGCGCAGGGCCGATGCCCGGCGGGCCCGCCGCCATCACCCACACGACGCGCGCCTCGATCTCGTGAGGCTCGCTGCCGGGCAGCGCGAAGCACGCCTTGAAACGAGCGCCTGCGCGCGTCGGCTCCTCGGTCTCGATGAACATGCCGCCGGCGCCGAGCGTGGTTGCCCACTCCGAGCGCTGCTCGCTGTCGATCGCGTAGTCCACGCGCACGCGCACCGTGCGGCGCCGAAAGCGCCTTCGCGGCGGCGCGGCTGCGCTCATGGCCGCCTCACAGCCCCGCGAGCCAGGCGTTCACGGCGAGCCGTAACAACTCGCGCGCCTCGGCATGGGCTGCCACGCGCGCGCGTAGATCGACCTCGGGCGGGAGCGTGCGCGAGGCATCGGGGTCGTCGGACTGGATCCACGCCACGAACGCATCGCGCAGGCTCACCTCGCCGCGGTCCACGAGCACCGCGCCCGCGAGACCGCGCAGCGCGCTGCGCCATGCCGCGAAGTCGATCGCGGCGAGCTCGTCGCCCGAGCGCGCCTCGAGCACGCGGCGGATGCGCTTCTTCGCGCGCCAGCCGAGCGCCGTCGAGAGCGTGTTGACGAGACTCGACTGCGCCGAGACCGTTTCGACTTCGCTGCCGAGGTCGGCGACCAGCTGCAGCGTGCTGGCGAGCTCCGCCGTCGTGAGCGGCACCAACGCGGGTGCCGAGAGCTCGCCTTCGACCGCAGTCAGCGCGCCGCGGAAGCGCGCTCTCGCGTCGCCAGCGTGAGGTGAGGCTGCGGAGTGCGCGCCGCCGAGCGCCTCCGCGAGATCGTCTTTGGCTTCGAGCGCGAGCCTGCGCGCGAGCTCGAAGCGCGCGTCCGCGAGCGCTGGCTTCGCGGCGAGCGCGAGCGGTCCACGCGTCGGCGCCTCGCGCGACTCCTCGGCAGTCGCAACGCCGAGCGCGCGGAGCAGGCTGAGTCCGTGCGCCGATGCGCTCGCGTTGCCGCGGCCACGCGCGATGCGGAGCAGGCCGCGCAGCGAGGCGAGCCGCGCGGGATCCTGCGCGAGCAGCTCGCGGTGATGCGCGATCGCCTCGTCCCAGTGCGCCTGGCGGTGCAGGAGCAAGTCCGCGAGCGCCTCACGCGCTTCGCGATTGTCGCCGCCGAGCGAGGTCGCGTCGCGATAGGCCGCGATCGCGCCATCGACGTCTTCGAGCGGTCCCGCGAGCAGCCGGCCGAGCTGGTGCAGCGCCGTCGCGCGCGGTCCGCGCGCATCCTCCGGCGCGCCTGCTGCGAACTTGCGCAGCACGTCGGCTGCCGCGGCCCAATCGCCGAGGCCGCGATAGAGCCGCGCAGACGAGAGCGCGGCCTCGCTCGCGCGCGGGCTGGTCCGCGCCGCTTCGGCGAACGCATCCGCAGCGGCGCGCACGTCGCCGCGCTGCTCGAGCGCGCGCCCGCGCAGCGCCGCGAGCCGGCTGCGCAGCAGCGGCTCGTTCGTTTCGAGCGCGCCGGCGCTCGCCGCGTCGAGGACCTCGCTCCAGCGCGCCCCCTTCGCGAGCAACTCGGCGAGCAGCGCCCACGCTTCGGCGAGCGCTGCGTCCGCGCGGGTCGCCTCCCGTAACAACAGCTCCGCAGCTCCTTCGCGCTGCGGGCGGTTCAGCTCGAGCTCGGCGGCCTGGAGCAGGCGCCTCGCGCGGTCGCGCGGAGCGCCGGCACAGTGCGCCCAGGCGAGCAGGGCCGCGATCGCTTCGGCATCGCGCTGCTCGCGCAGCAGTACCTGCACGAGGCCGGCGTGCGCATCGGCCTGCGCGGGATCGAGGCTCAGGGCTTCGCGGTAGTGCGCGAGCGCGGCGTCGCTCGCGCGCGCGGCCGCTTCGGCGTTGCCGAGCAGCGCGAGCAGCGGCGCGCGATCGCCGGCAGCCTGGCTGTGCTCGAGCGCGCGGGTGAGCGAGCGGCGCGCGCCTTCGACGTCCCCGATCCGCAGCAGCGTGCGGCCGTGCTGCGCGAGCGCCTCAGCGTGATTCGGCTCGATCGCGAGCACTTCGCTGAGCAGGCGCGCAGCGGGTGTGAGGCGGTCGAGCGCGAGCGCAGCGCGCGCGCCCGCGAGCGCTGCGTCGCGGCGCAGCGCGCCTTCGAGCGCCGCTCCTTGGGCGTGCAGCGCCGAGGCGCGCTCTGCGGCCGACTCCGCGCGGGCGAGATCGCCCGAAGCGCCTGCCGCGCGCGAGGCGCGCGAATGCTTCCGCGGACACCGGGTCGTCGCGCGTCGCGTCCTCGAGCAGCGCCATGCGCTGCTCCGGCGCCGCGCTCTGCGCGAGCAAGTCCGCGGCGCGCACGCGGCGCTGCGCGGCTTCGCCTCCACCGACGAGCGCGGCAGCGCGCGCGAGCGCGTCGGCCGCCTCGTCGCCCATGCCGAGCCGCTCGCGCAGCGCGGCGATGCGGTCCCAAGCCGCGGTGAGCGACGGCGCTCTCTTGGCGGCGCGCTCGGCGCGCGCGAGCGCGCCGTCGTAGCGCTGCAGCTCCTCGTACGCCGTCGCGAGTCGCAGCTCGTCGTCCGCGAGCGCGTGCGAGTCCGGCGCGTCGATCCACGCCGCGAACGTGGCGACGAAGCGCTCGCGCTCGCCGAGGCGGTCGAGCACGTCCGCGAGCCCTGCGAGCCGCGGCGTCTCGAGCGGCGCGAGCTCTGCGGCGGCGTCGTAGCAGCGCAGCGCGCGCGGAAGCTCGCGCGTGCTGCGATGTGCGATCTCCGCCGCGCGCAGCCAGCACGCCCGCCGGCGCTCGGGCTCCGCGCTCGCGAGCACGGAGATCTCGCTCTCGTAGAGATCGAGCGCCCCGCGCCAGTCTTCCATCGCCTCGAACAGCTGCTGAAGCGCGCGGAGCGCCGAGAGATCGGCAGGATCCGCTTCGAGCGCACTCGCGTAGGCGCGGCTCGCCTTGGTCGTCTCGTCGAGCCGCTTCCAGCGAATCTCGCCAATGCGGCGCAGCAGCGCGGCGCGTTCGCCGGGCGTCGCATCCGCGCGCATCGCGAGCTCGCGCTCGAGCGTGCTCGCCACGTCGGCCCAGCGGCCGAGCAGCTCGCACGCACCGCGCAGACCGCGCAGCGCCGGGAGTGAGTGGTCGTCGCGCGCGAGAGCGGCTTCGAAGGCCTCCGCGGCGAGGCCCGGCTGGTGGAGCACTTCGAGGCGCAGGCGTGCGAGCTCGAGCCACGGTTCCGGGCGCCGTGCCGGGAATGCCTTCAGGTGCTCGCCGAGCCGGCGCGCGAGCTGCACGGGCTCTCCGCCGCGGCGGTACAGATCCAGGAGCAGCGTGCTCGCGCGCTCGCGCGGGCCGGCGAGACTCGCGTCGGACGCGGGCAGCTCGTCGTCGAGCAGCGCGCACAGATGCGCGATCGCGGCGTCGTCTGCCGCGAGACTCGCCGCATAGCGTTCTGCGAGGGCTTGGCGCACCGCACGGCGGCGCTCCGCGAACACGAGATTGCTGCGGTCGAGCGACGCGAGCTCCGCTTCGCTCGCGCGCGCCGCGAGGTCGGGCCGCTCGGCCAGATCTTCGGACAGCGCCCGTAACAAGTCGGAGCGCTCGCGCGATGCGGGCCCGCACTCCGCGAGCGCGGCCCACAGCTGCGCATCGCTCTCACTGCGCTCGCCCAGCGTGCGGGCGACGGCGGAGGCGGCGGTGCGCAGCCCGAGTCGGACGTCGTGCGAAGCGAGGCCGATGCGCGCCTTCAGGACGCCGAGGCGATCGCGCGGGCGATCGAGCACGACGTAGAGCGCGTCGAGCATCGCGAGTACGGCGCCGTCGGCGGGCGCCGCCGAGCGAGCGGCTTCGAGCAGCGCGGCGGCGCGCGCAGGCGCATGCATGCGCTCGCACAGCAGCTGCGCCGCTTCGAGCGAGAGCTCTGCACGGCGGCGCGGCTCGGGCGCGAGCTCGAGCTCCGCTTCGAGCGCTCGCAGCAGCGATTCCGCGCGCCCCGCGTTGCGGTGGGCCTGCGCGATGCGCGCAATCGGGCCTACGTCGCCGGGCTTCGCGGCTCGCAGCCGCTCGAGCCACGGCAGCGAGGCCTCGCCGCCGAGCATCTCGCTCGCGAAGCGCACCGCCTCCTCGATGATCGAGATGCGCGCGGCGGCGGCGTCCGTGGGCGTCGCGGCCAGCTCGCGCTCGAAACACGCGAGCGCGCGCGGCCACTCGGAGCGGTCCTCGAAGATCCCGCGCAGTGCGGCAACCGTGTCGGGCGCGTCCGGAGCGAGCGCGAGCGCAGCCTCGTAAGACGCGATCGCATCGTCGACGCGCGCGAGCGGACCGGCGAGCAGCGCTGCGCGGCGCGTCAGCAGGCGTGCGCGGCGCTGCGGATCGCCGGCGATGCCGGCGGCGCGCCCCAACAGCTCCGCACATACGTCGTGTGCGTTCGCGCGCTCGGCGACGGCGATCGCGCGCGCGAGCGTGTCCGCGTTCTTCGGCTCGAGCTCGAGCGCACGCCGATAGTGGATCAGCGCGCCGGCGGGATCGTTCAGCGCGCCGGCCAGAAGCTCGCCGAGCTCGAGCCGCAGCGGAATCTCGAGCGGACCGGTCGTGCGCGCGAGCTCGGCTTCGAGCAAGCGCGCGAGCGGCTCGCTGCGGCCCTGGCGGCGATAGAGATCGCGCAGCGCGCTCTGCAGGTCGGCGTCGGAAGGGCGATCGGTGAGCGCGCGCCGGAAGGCGTCGGCGGCGGCTTCGAGATCGCCGCCCTCGCGCAGCGCGTCGCCGAGGCGCGTGTTCCACGCGCTGCGCTCGCTCGCCGACTGGGCGGCGCCCGCGGCGCGGCGTGCGAGCGCGACCAGCGCCTCGCCGCGGCCCGCGCGCTGGAGCAGGCGCGCGTAGGGCTCACTCACGATCGCGAGCGTGGCGTCGCTCGCGGCAGCGGGAGCGAGCGTTTCGAGCGCGGCATCGAGCTCGCAGAGCGGGCCCGCTTCGAGCTGCGCGAGCTGGAGCCGCACGGTGGCGGCGCTCGCCGGGTCGCTCGCGAGCTGGTCGATGCGCCGGCGCAGCAGCGCCGCGAGCTGCGGGAGGCGCCCGCTCTGCTCGTAGCGCTCGGCGAGGAACTGCATCGAGCGGCCGGTGGCGACGCCGTCTGCAACGAGCGCCTCGTGATGCGTTTCGGCGCGCGCCAGATCGTTCGCCCGCTCGTGCAGCTCCGCGCAGCGGCCGTGCAGAAGGCGCCGGCGCGCGTCGTCGATGCCGCCGAGCGCGAGCTCGCGCTCGTACGCGGCGCACAGCTCTGCGCCGTCCGCGCGCTCGAGTGCGCTCTGCAGCAGGCGATGCAGCGCGAGGTCGCTCGGCGTGAGCGCGAGTGCGCTCTCGAGGTGGGCGATCGCGCGGGGCGTGTCGTGCATGCGATCGCGCGCGATCAGAGCGAGCTGCTTGTGCGCGGCGGCGTCCGCTTGCGCATCGCCGGAGCCGAGAGAGATCTCGAAGCGCTTCGCGAGCCCCGCCCAATCCTGCGAGTTCTCGAGCATCAGGCGCAGTCGCCGCTCCGCTTCGCCGGCGAGCGCGCTGCCGCTGCTCGCGATCTCGGCGAGCACCACGCGCGCTTCCGGCAGCGCGCGCAGGCGCTCCTCGAGCAGCAGCGCGCGCTCCATTCCGAGCAATGCGCGCTGCTCGCCGTCTTCGGCCAGCGCCGAGCGCTCGGAGAGCAGCTTCACCAGGCGCGTGTCGTCGCCGAGCTTGCGCAGCGCCCGCTCCAGCACGTCGCGCGCGCTCGTGGCGCGGGCTGGCTTCGCGCACCGCCTCGCAGATCGCGGCGGCGTCGGCGGCGCGATCGAGCCGATCGACGAGCAGCTCCGCGCGCTGCAGATCGAGCTCGAGCGAGCGCGGGTCGAGCGGGTCGAGCAGGCGCCGGCGCAAGTCGAGGCGCGCGCACAGCACGTCCCAGCGCCCGATCTGCCCCAACACCTCAGCGAAGCGCGCCTCGGCGTCGTGCGGTGCAGCCTGCGCGTCGACGACATTCTCGAGCACGGCGCCCGCCGCGCGCAGGTCTCCCACGCGATCCATCAGCAAGCACGCCAGCTCGTACCCGCGTGCGGTGCGCTCGTCGCCGCTCGCGACGCTCGCGAGATGCCGCAGCGCAGCGACCTGGGCATCGAGATCGTCGCTGCTCGCGAGGAGCTCGACGACGGCGCGCGCGCTCGAGATCTCTTCCGGCCGCAGCGCGAGCACGGCGCGATGCGCGGCGAGCGCGGCCGCGGGCTCGCCCAGCTCGTGCGACAAGGCAGCGATGCGGCGGCGGTTCACCAGCTGCGGCTCGCCGGAGATGCGCGGGTCGAGCTTCTGGAGCGTCGCGAGCTCGCCCACGCGGTCGCCGACGGCCGCTTGCAGGCGCGCGGCGTGCGCGAGCACCGCGGCGTCTTCGGGGCGCACCGTCGCGAGGCGCCGCAGCCAGTGCAGCGCGCGGGCTGCGTTGCCGCGCTCTTCGTGAATGCGCGTGAGCTCGCACACCAAGAATGCGAGCCGCTCGCGGTCGCTGGTCTCCTCCGCTTCGCGCTCGAACGCGACGAGGATCGCCTCGTCGTCAGCGGTCGCGAGCGAGATGCGCTCGACGCCTTGGCGCGCGCGCCGATCGTCGGGGTTCGCGGCGAGCGCGGCCTGATATCCGTCCTTCGCGCCGTCGAGGTCTTCGCGTTCGAGGCGGAGGTCGCCGACGCGCACCCACAGCTGCGCGGCGTCTGCACCGGTCGCCGCCTGCGCCGCGCTGCGGAGCCGCTCCGCGAGCGCGTCCCAGTGCTCGAGCTTGCGTGCGACGCGCTCGTAGCCGGCGATCGCGGCGCCGTTCGCACGCGCGAGATCGAGGGCCTGCGCGTAGGCGTCGAGCGCCGTCGCGAAGTCGCCGCGCTCCTCCTCGTGGAAGCTGCCGAGGCGCACCCAGAGCGCGACCTCGCGTTCGCCGCCCGGGCGCTCGGAGAGCTGCGATTCCACGAGCTCGACGAACTCTTCCTCGCGCCCAGCCGCGGCGAGCGCGTCGGCGAGTTGTGTCGCCACGTCGTTGCGCCCCGGCTCGCGGGCGAGCGCCTTGCGCAGCTGGTCGATCGCCACATCGCCCGCGCCGCGCGCGCTTTCGAGCTGCGCGCTCTCGCTCAGCGCGTCGATCGGCGCCGCGTCGCCTGCGAGCTCGGTCGCGCGCTTCAGGTGCTTTGCGAGCGCCTCGGTGTTGCCGAGCGCGCGCTCCACGTCCGACAGATACAAGTGCACGACCGGGTCGTTGGGGAAGAGGTCGAGCGCGCGCCGGAACCACTTGCGCGCGTTTTGCGGGTCGTTCGCGCGTTCGAGTTGAACGCGGCCCGCGTCGTGAGCGATGGCGAGCTTCTCGAGGCGGTCCTTCGACAGCGCGAAGCGGCGGTCCTGCAGGTCGTCGAAGGCGCTCCACTTCTGTCCTGCCTCGGCGCGGGCAGCCAGCGCTGCGAGAGCGGACGCCTGACTCGGGTCGTCGGAGAGCGCCTTGCGGAAGTTCTCGGATGCGCGAGACGCGTCGCCGAGCCGCTGCTGCAGATTCGCGAGCCGCGCGAGCGCTGCGCCGCGCTCGGCGCCCTGCAGACCGTGCGAGGCCTTCTCGAGCGAGGCTGCCGCGGTCGAGAGGTCGCCCGCTTGCTCCGCGGCGTTCGCGAGGCCGAGCAGCGCCGGCGCGTAGGTGGCTTCGGCCGCGAGCGCCTGCTCGTAACAACTGCGCGCATTCGCGGCGTCGCCACGCTTCTCGAGCCAGAGCGCGCCGATCTCGCTCGCGAGCTGGGCGCGCTCCGACGGGCGCATCGGCAGCTTCGCCTCGGCGTCGGCGAGCGCGAGCACGGTGTCCCATTCGTCTCGCTTCGTGAGCAAGCGGCGCAGCTGCGTGATCGCGGCGCGCAGCGTGGGATCGAGCGCGGTGGCCTCGCGGTACGCCGCGATCGCTCCGTCGCCGTCGCCGAGCCGCTCCTCGCGCGCTTGTGCGAGGCGCTGCAGCACGCGCGCACGCTGTTTCGGCTGCTTCTCCGCCGTGAGGTCCGTTGCGCCGAGCCTGCGCTCGTACAGCGCCGCGAGCTCACTCCACTCGCCCGCGACGAAGTACGCCTCCTCCAGCGCGGCGAAGGCGACGCCGTCTTCGGGCTTGGCTTCGAAGCGAGCGCGCAGCGCTTGGTTTACGGGCACAGGAGTCCTCGCAGGCGGTTTCCCGGGCTTCTGCCGGTCGTCTGCGTTTCGGCGTTCCCGTGCCCCGTCTTGATCGCCTTTGCTTTCGCGTGGCGGCTCGGTTTGAATTGGCGTGACGCGGGGTTAGGCGAGGACGATGCAGACCGGGGACAGCCAGCCGCCTTTCGAGCGTCGCCCGTTCGGCGAGGCAGAGCGCAAGCGCACGCGGCGGGACCTCGTGCTCGTGCTCGGAGCCCTCGTCGCGCTGGGCGCGGTGATCGGGGTGGAGCAGCGCATCGCGTCGCTGCCGGACTCGGTGCCCTTCGCGGACTCCGTGCCGTTCCTGCTGCTGAACGCGATCTCGGCCGTGCTGATCGTCGTGCTCGTCTACCTCTCGGGCCGCCAACTGGTGCGGCTCTGGTTCGAGCGGCGCGCCGGGATCTTCGGCGCTCACCTCAACGCGAGGTTCGTGCTCGCGCTGTTCCTCGTCGCGACGGTTCCGATGGGGATTCAGCTCGCGGTTTCGTCGTCGCTGATCACGGCCTCGATCAACGCGTGGTTCGGCCTGCAGATGGATCGCGCCATCGACGACAGCGGCGAGGTGGCGACGGCTTATTACGACGCATGGCAGGACATCTCGCAGCACTACGGGAGGCAGCTCGCGAGCGAGATCACCGAGCGGCGCTTGTTGCGGGAAGGCGAGCGCGGGCAGCTCGAGTCGTTCGTGCGCGCCAAGCAGCGCGAGTACGGCCTCGGCGTGGTGCAGGTGTTCCCGTACGGCGAGAGCGAGCCGATCGCGACGCTGGTGAACCCGTCGCAGCCGGACGCCGCGCTCGCGGCGCGCGACAGCGCCCTCGTCACCGCGGCGTTCACGGGCGAGGAAGGCGCGCTCGTCGACGAAACGGGGACCGACGCTGGCGACGTGATTCGCGCCGCGGCGCCGATCCGCTCGTCGGATCCGTCCCGCGCGCAGGAAGTCGTCGGCGTCGTGGTCGTCAACCACGTCGTGCCGAAAGCGCTCGCCTACAAGGTCGATGCGATCCGCGCCGCGGTCGCCGAGTACCGCAACGTGAAGCCGTTCGCGGAGCGGATCGGCCGCGTGTTCACGCTCGTGCTCGTGCTGATCTCGCTCGCCGCGGTGCTGTTCGCGCTGTGGTGGGGCCTGCGCATGGCGAAGGGCGTGACTGGTCAAATTCGCGAGCTCGCGGAAGGCACCGCGAAGGTGGCGAATGGCGATCTCGACGTCGTCGTCACGCCCACGACCGACGACGAGATCGGATTTCTCGTGCGCTCGTTCAATCGCATGACGAGCGATCTCCGCGAAGCGGGCGCCAAGCTCGAACGCGGCCGCGCCGAGCTCGACCAGCGCCGCCGCTACATGGAGATCGTGCTGCGCAACGTCGACGCCGCCGTGGTGTCACTCGACGCCGACGGCCGCATCGGCACGATCAACCGCGCGGCGCTGCGGCTGTTCGGCGTGGCGGATTCGCCGAGCCCGATCGGGCGCAAGCTCGACGAGGTGATCACGCGCGCGGAGCTGCTCGAGGTGCTCCGGGATCTCGCGGCGCAGGCGCGGCCCGGCGTGCGCGAGAGCGTGCGGCGGCAGACCTTGATCGCGGGCGGCGAGGGCGCGCACACGCTGCTCGTGACGCTCTCGCTGATGCAGGACGACGAGGGCCGCGCGCTCGGCAGCGTGGTCGTCGCCGACGACTACACCCAGGAAGTTCGCGCGCAGCGCATGGCGGCTTGGCGCGAAGTGGCGCGGCGCATCGCGCACGAGATCAAGAACCCGCTCACGCCGATTCAGCTGTCGGCGGAGCGCATCCGCCGCCGCTTCCGCGACAAGCTCGCCGTGAGCGACGAAGACGCGCGCGTGTTCGACGAGTGCGTGGATACGATCACCAGCCACGTCGAGGGCATGAAGGTGCTGGTGAACGAGTTCTCGCAGTTTGCGCGGCTGCCGTCGGCGAACCCGCAGCCGGGCGACCTCGACTCGCTCGTGCAGGAGGCCGTGGCGAGCTACGCGGGCGCGAGCGGCGTGCGCTTCCGCGTCGAATGCGCGGGCGATTTGCCCAAGGTCGACTTCGATCGCGAGCAGCTGCGCCGCGTGCTCACGAATCTCGTCGACAACGCCTGCGCCGCGGTGCAGGTGCAGCCCGGCGGCGGCGAGGTCGCGGTCTCGACGCGCCTCGACCACGCGCGCGAGACGGTGCGCATCGAGGTGGCCGACGACGGCGTCGGCATCGCGGACGCCGACCGCGCGCGCATCTTCGAGCCTTACTACTCGACCAAGCCCGACGGCACCGGCCTCGGGCTCGCGATCGTGGCGCGCATCGTCGCCGATCATCACGGCTACGTGCGCGCGCAGCGCAACTCGCCGCGCGGCTCGCGCTTCGTGGTCGAGCTTCCGGTGCGTTATGCCTAACAATCCGGCACGCATCCTCGTCGTCGACGACGAAGCGGGAATCCGCCGCTCGCTCTCGGGCGTGCTGCTCGACGACGGCTACGAGGTGGCGCTAGCCGAAGACGGCGACAAGGCGCTCGCCGCGGTGCGCGAGCGCGCGCCCGACGCGGTGCTGCTCGACATCGCGATGCCGGGGCGCGACGGCATCGCCGTGCTCGAGGAGCTGCGCCGCACGCACCCCGCGCTCGCGGTCGTGATGATGAGCGGTCACGGCACGATCGAGACCGCGGTGCGCGCCACGCAGCTCGGCGCGTTCGACTTCATCGAGAAGCCGCTCTCGCTCGACAAGTTGTTGCTGACGCTGCGCCACGCGCTCGACAAGAGCCGGCTCGAGCGCGAGAACCGCGAGCTGCGCGCGAAGAGCCTGCGCGCCAACGAGATCCTCGGGACGTCGGCGCCGATCGTGAAACTGAAGGAGCAGATCGCGCTCGCCGCACCGACGAACGGCTGGGTGCTGATCAGCGGCGAGAACGGCACGGGCAAAGAGATGGTCGCGAAGCAGCTGCACCTGCAGAGCAAGCGCGCAGCCGGTCCGTTCGTCGAAGTGAACTGCGCGGCGATTCCCGAGGAGCTGATCGAGAGCGAGCTGTTCGGTCACGAGAAGGGAGCGTTCACCGGCGCGATCGCGCAGAAGCGCGGCAAGTTCGAGCTCGCGCACGGCGGCACGATCTTCCTCGACGAGATCGGCGACATGTCGCTGCGCACGCAGGCGAAGATTCTGCGCATCCTGCAGGAGCACAAGTTCGAGCGCGTCGGCGGCAGCGACACGATCGAAGTCGACGTGCGCGTGATCGCGGCGACCAACAAGAGCCTCGAGCGCGAGATCCAGGACGGAAAGTTTCGCGAGGACCTCTACTACCGCCTCAACGTGATCCCATTCCAGGTGCCGCCACTGCGCGAGCGGCGCGAGGACATCGCGCTCCTCGCGCGGGCGTTCGCCACCGAGTTCTGCGCGGAATCGGGCGTGCCGGAGAAGGTGTTCGCGCCGCGAGCGCTCGCGCTGCTCGCCGCGCACGCGTGGCCCGGCAACGTGCGCGAGCTGCGCAACGTGATCGAGCGCCTCGTGCTGATGACGCCCGGCGCGCGCATCCGCCCCGAGGATCTGCCCGACGAGGTGCGCGGCGGCGTGCGCACGAGCGACATCACCGGCGCTTCGCTCGAGGATGCTCGCCGCGAGTTCGAGCGCCGCTTCCTGACGGCGCGCCTGCAAGAGCACGGCGGCTCGATCACGCGCACGGCCGAGGCGATCGGGATGGCGCGCGAGAGCCTCTCGCGGAAGCTGCGTGCGCTGAAGATCCAGGCGCCGCGTGGGGGCTGAGGACGGCGAAGCATCGCGCGCGTTCGAGGTCCGCCCCGCGCGGCTGACCGAGTGCGCGGCGATCGCGGCGCTGATCGCGCGCGTGCTGCCGGCCGACGCTTGGAGCGCGCCGCAGCTGAGCAGCGAGATCGCGCTGCCCGAGGGCCGCGTGTGGGCCGCGAGCGAAGGCGGCGCGCTAGTGGGCTGTCTCGTGGCGCGGCGGGAGCTCGATGCGCTCCACGTGCTGCTGATCGGCGTCGCGCCCGAGCGGCGCCGCAGCGGCATCGCGGGGCGGCTGCTCACGGCGCTGATCGCGGGCGAGCACGGGCTCGCCGAGGCGTACCTCGAGGTGCGCGAGGCCAACGCGGGAGCCCAAGCGTTCTATCGCGCGCTGGGCTTCGGCGTCGCGGGTCGCCGCCCGCGTCACTACGCGAGCGGAGAGGCGGCAGTCCTAATGACTCGAAGCCTCGCGCCCCGCGGGTAGAGGCCCGCTCCGTCGGGCTTTTTCCTTGTGGAAACTGAGCAATCTGGATAGGTTACGCCCGCTTTGAGCGCGCTGAAGAAGTGGGCGTACACCCACTTTTTTCGTTTCTGGGGTCCGCTTTTTCGCGGCCCCCGGGGCGGACGGCGGGCCCCGGGCAAGGTGAACGCAACATGTATGGGGACATCCCGCCGGCGATGCGCGACCTGATCGAACCCATCGTGACCGCCCACGGCCTCGAGCTGGTGGACATCGAACGCCACCAGGGCCGTGCGCCTTGGCGTGTGCGCGTGATCGTGGATACGCCCGAAGGCGACGGTCGCGTCGCGATCGAACGCTGCGCCGAGCTGTCGCGCGAGGTCGCCGTGAACCTCGACGTCGCGGACCTGATCCCGGTCGCATACCACCTCGAAGTCACGTCGCCCGGGTTCGACCGCGTGCTCGCGCGCGAGAAGGACTTCGAACGCGCGCAGGGCAGCGAGGTGAAGATCGAGACGCGCGCCCCGATCGACGGCCGCCGCCGCTTCAAGGGCACGCTGACTTCCTTCGCGGAGGGCGCCGCCAACGTCGTGGTCGACGGCCGCCCGTATCGCGTGCCGTTCGCCGATGTCGCGCGCGCCAACAAAGTCCACCACTTCACGCCCGCCGACTTCTCAGGCGCGGCCTAATTGCTCAGTCGGAACAGGTGAAGCCATGAACATCGCACCGCTGAAGCGCGAGATCGACCAGATCGCCAAAGACAAGGGCATCGACAAGAAGACGATCATCGGAGCCCTCGAAGAGGCGATGAAGCAGGCCGCGCGCCGCAAATTCGGTCTCGAGAAGGAGATCGAGGCCCGCTTCAACCCCGAGACCAGCGAGATCGAGCTGTTCGAGTTCCGCGAGGTGGTGGAGACCGTCACCGATCGCGAGGCGCACATCACGGTCGAGGACGCGCATCGCCTCGATCCCGAGGCCGAGGTCGGCGACGAGATCGGCGTGAAGCTCGATACCGCGGACTTCGGCCGCATCCTCGCGCAGACCGCGAAGCAGGTGATCATCCAGCGCGTTCGCGATGCCGAGCGCGACATCGTGTATGAAGAGTACAAGGACCGGAAGGGCGAAGTCGTCAACGGCACGGTGCGCCGCTTCGAGAAGGGCGCGCTGCTCGTCGACCTCGGCCGCACGGAGGCCGTGCTGCCCGCGAAGGAGCAGGTGCCGCGCGAGACGTACCGCCCCGGCGACCGCATCCGCGCCTACGTGATCGACGTGACGACGATGGGCAAGGGCGCGCAGGTGATCCTCTCGCGCGCCTCGATCCACTTCCTCAGCAAGCTGTTCGCGCAGGAAGTGCCGGAGATCTACGAGGGCATCGTGAAGATCGAGTCCGCGGCGCGCGAGCCCGGCGGACGCTCGAAGATCGCCGTCTCCTCGCGCGACAAGGACGTCGATCCGGTCGGCGCGTGCGTGGGCATGAAGGGCAGCCGCGTGCAGGCGGTGGTGCAGGAGCTGCGCGGCGAGCGCATCGACATCGTGCCGTACTCGGGCGACCCCGCTCGCTACGTGTGCAGCGCGCTTTCGCCGGCGCAGGTCTCCAAGGTGATCATCGACGAGAACACGAAGTCGATGGACGTGATCGTGCCCGACGACCAGCTCTCGCTCGCGATCGGCCGCAAGGGACAGAACGTGCGGCTCGCCGTGCAGCTCACGGGCTGGAAGATCGACATCAAGAGCGAGTCGAAGATCCGCGAGCTCGCGGATTGGTTCACGCGCGCGGTGAGCGTGGTGCCGGGCCTCGGCGCCGGCGAGGCCGACGTGCTGCTGCAGAGCGGCATCACGAGCCTCGAGGACCTCGCGCGCTGCCAGGACTCGCTGCTCGCGGGCTTCCGCGGCGTCGACGGCGCGGGCGTGAAGGCGATCAAGGCGCACGCGGCGCAGCTCGCGCAGGAGAAGGCCGCCGAGGACGCGCGCCTCGCGGCGGAAGCCGAGGCGGCGCAAAGCGGCGGCGTGCCGCGCGAGTAGCAATCCGAAGGCGCGGCGAGCGTCACAGAGCGGAGCGGAATGGCAGCCACGGTACGCGCATACAAGCTCGCCGAAGAGCTCGGGATCGATCGCAACGACTTCGTCGCCAAGGCGAAGGAAGCCGGCGTCGAGCTGCGCAATGCGATGGCGATGCTCGACGACGCGCAGGTCGCGCTACTGCGCGAGAAGCTCTCCGCGAAGAAGGTTGATCGCGTCACCGAGGCGCGCGTCGAAGTGAGCGGCGCGGCGGTGATCCGCCGCCGCAAGCGCACGGAGCCCGAGCCGCCGCCGCCTGCGCCCGAGCCGGTAGCAGTGCCCGCCGTGGCCGAGCCGGTCGCCGTCGAGCTGACGCCCGAGGTGCAGCCCGATGCCGCAGAGCCGTCCGCGGAGCCGGCGAAGGACGCGGAGGCCGAGCCGATCGCGGCGGCGCCCGCCCCGGCGGGAGAAGAAGACGAAGAGGAAGCGCGCCAGAAGGCGGCCGCTGGCCGCGCGCGCACGGGCGCTCGCGACGAGGCGGCGCCTGCGGCGGAGGTGCAGACCCGCAAGCAGTTCCGCGAGGTCGTGAACCTGCGCGAGCAGGAGATGCTCGCGAAGCAAGTGGTTGGCCGTGCGGCCGCGCCGCGCACGCCGGTCGTCGATCCGCGCACGCTCGCATCGCCACGCAAGAAGAGGCGGGACGCACCAGTGAAGAAGTCGGCCATCGCCGCGGCGGCAGCGAAGCCCGGCAAGCGCGTCGTGCGCGTCGAGGGCGAGATCTCGGTCGCCGATCTCGCGCATCAGCTCGGCGTCAAGGCGCCGCAGATCCAGGGCAAGCTGATGGGCCTCGGCATGATGGTCAGCATCCAGCAGACCATCAACGCGGAGACCGCCGCGCTCGTCGCGTCCGAGTTCGGCGGCGAGGTGCAGGACACGGGCTTCTCGGAGTCGGAGTACCTCGACGCGCCCGCAGAGGCTGGCGGCGAGGAGAAGGCGGGCACGCCGCGGCCGCCGGTCGTCACCGTGATGGGCCACGTCGACCACGGCAAGACCTCGCTCCTCGACGCCCTGCGCAAGGCGAACGTCGTGGCGGGCGAAGCGGGCGGCATCACGCAGCACATCGGTGCGTATCAGGTCGAGACCGGCGGCCACACGCTCACGTTCATCGACACGCCCGGCCACGCGGCGTTCACGTCGATGCGCGCGCGCGGCGCGCAAGTGACGGACATCGTGATCCTCGTCGTCGCCGCGAGCGAAGGCATCATGCCGCAGACGATCGAGGCGATCTCGCACGCGAAGGCGGCGGACGTCCCGATCATCGTCGCGGTCAACAAGTGCGACCTGCCCGATGCGAACCCGGCGCTCACGCGCCAGCGCCTGATGGAGCACGGCATCGTCGTCGAGGACTTCGGCGGTGAGACGCTCGCGGTGAACATCTCGGCCACGAAGCGCACCGGGCTCGACAAGCTGCTCGAAGCGATCGTGCTGCAGGCCGAGCTGCTCGAGCCGCGCGCGGATGCTTCGATTCGCGCGAAGGGCGTCGTGCTCGAGGCGCAGCTCGACAAGGGCCTCGGGCCCGTCGCGACGGTGCTCCTGCAGGAAGGCACGCTGCGCCGCGGCGACATCATGGTCGTGGGCACGCACTACGGCCGCGTGCGCATCATGAACGACGACAAGGGCGAGCAGATCAAGGAGGCCGGGCCGTCGAAGCCCGTGCAGGTGATCGGCCTCTCGGGAGTGCCCGGCGCCGGCGACGTGATGCACGTAGTCGAGTCCGAGCGCGTGGCGAAGGAAATCGTCGATCACCGCCTCGACGAGGAGCGCAAGGAGAAGGCGCCGGCCGCGAAGCCGAAGATCTCGCTCGAGGATCTGTTCGCGGGCGCGGGCGACGGCCCGAAGGAGCTCGCGCTGATCGTGAAGGCGGACGTGCAGGGCTCCGCCGAGGCCATCAGCGCCGCGCTCGGCAAGCTCTCGACCGAGAAGGTGAAGGTGAACGTGATTCACGTCGCCGTCGGCGGCGTGACCGAGAGCGACGTTCAGCTCGCGCAGGCCAGCCGCGCGATCGTGGTCGGCTTCCACGTGCGCCCCGACGCGAAGGCGCGCAAGGCCGCCGAAGGCAGCGGCGTCGAGATCCGCACGTACCAGATCATCTACGAGCTGCTCGACGAGGTGAAGGCGGCGATGGCGGGCCTGCTGCCGCCCACGACGAAGGAGGTCGTGCTCGGCCAGGCCGAGGTGCGCCAGCTGTTCAGCATTGCGAAGGTGGGCACGATCGCGGGCTCCTACGTCACGGACGGCCTCATCCGCCGCGGCGCGACGGGCCGCCTCGTGCGCGATGGCGTGCAGGTGTGGCAGGGCAAGTTCTCGTCGCTCAAGCGCTTCAAAGACGATGCGCGCGAAGTTCAGACTGGTTTCGAGTGCGGCATCGGCCTGGACGGATTCAACGACCTCAAGGTCGGTGACGTCGTCGAGGCGTTCGAGATTGAATCCCGGCCGGCGGAGTTGTAGGGGGCGGCGAGGTTCACTCTTTTCCTTGTTGACTTCGCAAAGCGCTCCGAAGACTCCGCGCTTTGCTGCCCGCTTCGCTTGTGGCCTCGGCCGACCTGCTCGGAGGAGCGTTCGTCAGCGAGGTCGTTCTGGCGCGTGAGCGAACACGTCAAGGCATCGAGGGCGATCGATGTTTGTTGCCGCCGCGAGGGTTGAAGTTCACGTGCACGGCTCGCAGTCGCTGAAGCAAAAGCGGGGCGTGATCAATTCGATCAAGCAGCGGGTTCGGAACGAGTTCAACGTCTCGATCGCCGAGGTGGGCGGGCAGGACACGTGGCAGATCGCCGTGCTCGGGATGGCGGCGGTTTCGGAAGAGGCGCAGGACGCGCGCGTGCGGCTGGAGAAGGCGATCGACTTCATCGCCGGGCTGCATCTCGCGGAAGTGATCGATCAGGAAGTGGAGATTCTGTGACGCGGCGGACGGAGAGGATCGGCGAGCAGATTCGCGGCGAGCTCGCGCGCCTCTTGCACGAGGAGGTGACGGACCCGCGCGTCGGGCTCGTCACGATCACGCGCATCGACGTCGCGCCGGATCTCTCGCACGCGAAGGTCTTCTGGAGCGCACTCGACGCGGTGCCGCACGGCTCGCGCGGCGAGAAGCACTCCGACGCCGAGACCGCGAAGGGCCTCGCGAGCGCCGCGGGCTTCCTGCGCTCGCAGCTCGCCCGCGCTCTCGCGACGAGGCGCGTGCCCGAGCTGCGCTTCGTGCACGACGATTCGGTCGACGCCGGCGCCGAGACGCTGCGGCTGCTCGAGGAGATTCGCCGTGGCAAAGCGTGACGAGAAGGAGCGCCCCGGTCCCATCGGCTTCCTCGCGATCGACAAGCCCGTGGGCTGGTCCTCGCACGACGTCGTCGACGCCGCGCGGCGCTGGCTCGGCACGCGCCGCGTCGGGCACCTCGGCACGCTCGACCCGCTCGCAACGGGCGTCCTGCCCCTCGCGATCCGCGAGGCCACGAAGTTGATTCCGTTCGTGGACCAGGAGCAGAAGGTCTACGCGGGGACGATTCGCCTCGGTGTCACGACCGAGACGCTCGACGGCGAGGGCAAGGTCACGCGTACGCACGAAGGCGCGCTGCCGGGCGAAGCCGCCGTGCGCGCCGCGCTTGCGAGCTTCGAGGGCGAGATCGAGCAGATCCCGCCCATGTACAGCTCGGTCAAGAAGGATGGCGTCCCGCTCTATCGCCTCGCGCGCAAGGGCGAGGAGGTGGAGCGCGAGCCGCGAACCGTGCGCATTCACCGAATCGCGCTGACCTCGTTCACGCTGCCCGACGTCGGCATCGAGGTGGCGTGCTCGCCGGGCACGTACGTGCGCGTGCTCGCGGGCGACCTCGGCGAGAAGCTCGGCTGCGGCGCGTACCTCGCCGGCCTGCGGCGCACCCAGAACGGGCCTTTCGCGATCGCGGACTGCCTCACGCCCGAGCAGTGCGACGCGCTCGCCGCGAACGGCGAGCTCGAGGCGCGCATCCTCACCCCAGCGAAGGTGCTGCCGCTGCCGCAGATCTCGCTCAGCGGCATCCAGGCACGACGCGTGCTGAACGGCGGCGCGATCGCGGCCGCCGAGGCGCGCGGGCCCTACGAGCGCGGCCCGCAGCCAGCGCTCGGCGCGAAGTTCGCGGCCCTCGCACCCAGCGGCGATCTGCTCGCGGTGATGGAGCTGCGTCCGGATCGCAAGTTCTGGCCGCTGCGGGTGTTCCCGCCGGGTGCCTGAGCCGGCGAGCGCCCAGATTCCGATTGCCCGGCCACCCCCCCTCTGTTAGAAACCGCCGCTTCGGAGGTCCGGCCTCCGAGCCTCGAGGAGATCGTTTTGGCGTCTGCAACCGTGATCGAGCAGTTCCGGACTCATGAATCGGACACTGGCTCGCCCGAAGTTCAGGTGGCGCTCCTTTCCAAGCGCATCGACGAGCTGACGAAGCACTTCGAAACGCACGTGAAGGATCACCACTCGCGCCGTGGCCTGCTGAAGCTCGTGAGCCAGCGCCGCCGCCTTCTCGACTACCTCGAGCGCAATGACGCCAATCGCTACCAGGCCCTGGTTTCGAAGCTCGGCCTGCGCCGCTAGGCAAGCGGCGCTCTGCGCCGCCGGCAGCGAGCCGGAGGCGAGCGAAGGGTCGACAGTGGACTCCGAAGCTCGAGACAGCAGGAAGCGTCGCATCGAAGGTTCCCGCCGCTAGAGAAGAAAGGGCGGCACGCTGCTCGCGAGGGTCGAGCAGCACCAACAACAACGAGGCGGCCCGGCCGCGGAACGCGAGATGTGGGAGTCATAGATCCGCGAAGCGAGACTTCGCCGATCCCTGATCCCGCATCCCGTGCCCCTGGATCCCGTCCCCGTCGCCTCACTAGGCGCCGACGACCGCGAAACGCGCGGTGACTCGGTGGAGACGTGTATTTCAATGGCATCTGAATGGTTCAAGGCTGAAACGGTTTCCGTCACGGTTGGCGGAAAAGAGATCACGATCGAGACGGGCCGGCTCGCGAAGCAATCCGCGGGCGCCGCGGTCGTGACGATCGGCGGCTCGGTGGTGCTCACCACGGTGAACACCGCGAAGCCGCGCGAGGGCATCGACTTCTTCCCGCTCTCGGTCGACTTCGTCGAGAAGACGTCGGCCGCAGGCAAAATCCCGGGCGGCTTCTTCAAGCGGGAGGCGCGCCTCTCGGATCGCGAGATCCTGGTCTCGCGCTTCATCGATCGCTCCTGCCGCCCGCTCTTCCCGGACGGTTATCGCGACGAGGTGCAGGTCACCGCGACGGTGCTCGCGGCCGACGGCGTGAATCCGCCCGACATGTGCGGCTTCATCGGCGCCTCCGCCGCGCTGGCGATCTCGCAGATTCCGTTCCTCGGCCCGATCGGCGCCGCGCGGCTCGCGAAGGTCGACGGCAAGCTCGTGCTCTACCCGACTTTCGAGGAGCAGAAGGCGAGCACGCTCGATCTCGTCGCCGCCGGCTCACGCAAGGCGCTGGTGATGGTCGAGGGCGGCGCGAAGCAGGTCTCGGAGCGCGAGGTGCTCGAGGCGCTGCAGCACATCCACGGCGAGATCCAGGCGCTGATCGGCGCGCAGGAAGAGCTCGCGAAGCGCGTGGGCAAGGCGAAGACCGCGGTCGCGGGCCCGCCCGCGGAGAAGGTGCAGGTCGAGGCGCAGGTGAAGGCGCTCGCGGAGGAGCGGCTGCGGGTTGCCGTCGCGATCAAGGAGAAGCAGGCGCGCTACGACGCGATCGCCGCGGTCGAGAAGGACGTGCTCGCGAAGCTCACGACGCCGTATCGCCAAGAGCGCGTCGAGCTCGCCTCCCTCGATCAGGTGGAGGCGCGCCAGTCGGGCCTCAAGCGACTGACGACCCTGACCAAGGACGCGCTGCACGATCTGCGCTCGACCCTGATGCGCGACCGCATCCTCGATCAGGGCGAGCGCATCGACGGGCGCAAGACGACGGACATCCGCCCGATCGCGTGCCAGGTGCGCGCGCTTCCGCGCGCCCACGGCGTCGCGCTCTTCACGCGCGGCGAGACGCAGGCGCTGGTGTACGCGACGCTCGGCAGCGGCGACGACGCGCAGACCATCGACGCGCTGCACGAGCGCAGCTCGAAGCACTTCCTGCTGCACTACAACTTCCCGCCGTTCTCGGTCGGTGAAGTGCGCCCGCTGCGCGGCCCCTCGCGCCGCGACACCGGCCACGGTCACCTCGCCGAGCGCGCGCTCGCGTCGGTGATGCCGAGCATCGACGAGTTCCCGTACACGGTGCGCGTCGTCTCGGAGATCCTCGAGTCGAACGGCTCGTCGTCGATGGCGACGATCTGCGGCGGCACGCTCGCGCTGATGGACGCCGGCGTCCCGATGCGCGCGCCGGTCGCGGGCATCGCGATGGGCCTGATCGAGTCGGGCACGCGCCGCGCGATCCTCAGCGACATCCTCGGCGACGAGGACCACCTCGGCGACATGGACTTCAAGGTCGCCGGCACGCGCGAGGGCATCACCGCGCTGCAGATGGACATCAAGATCGAGGCGGTCGACTGGGCCGTGATGGAGCGCGCGCTCGAGCAAGCCTACGACGCTCGACTCCACATCCTCGACGCGATGGAGCGCGACTCGAAGGACGTGCTGCCCGGCTTCACCGCGCGCACCACGCCGTCCGAGTGGGCGCCGCGCATGGAAGTGATCAAGATCAAGACCGACCGCATCCGCGACGTGATCGGGCCCGGTGGCCGCGTGATCCGCGGCATCCAGGAGATGAGCGGCGCGAAGATCGAGATCGAGGACTCGGGCCGCGTCACCATCTTCGCGCCGAACGGCATCTCGCTGCAGCGCGCGCAGCAGATGGTGCAGGAGCTCACCCAGGAGGCGGAGCTCGGCAAGCTCTACACCGGCAAGGTCAAGCGCATTACCGACTTCGGCGCGTTCGTCGAGATCTTCCCCGGCACCGACGGGCTCGTGCACATCAGCCATCTCGCCGAGGCGCGCGTGAATCGCGTCGAGGACGTGGTGGCCGAGGGCGACGAGATCCTGGTGAAGTGCATCGACATCGACCCGACCGGGCGCATCCGGCTCTCGCGCCGCGAGGCGCTGGCCGAGGCGCTCGCCGCACAGCCTCAGTAACAAGTGGCGGGCGGCGGCGACGTCGTCGTGCCGGTGACGCGAGTCGCGGGCAACGACGACCTGCCGCTGCCGTCGTACGCGAGCGAGGGCGCCGCGGGCCTCGATCTGCGCGCTGCCGTGCGCGAAGCCCTGGTGCTCGCGCCCGGCGAGCGCGCGCTCGTGCCGACCGGCCTGCGCCTCGCGATTCCCGCCGGCTTCGAGGGTCAGCTGCGCGCGCGCAGCGGGCTCGCGCTCAAGCACGGCATCGTGCTTCCGAATGCTCCCGGTACGATTGACGCGGACTACCGCGGGGAGCTCTCGGTGATTCTCTGGAACACGGGCCGCGAGGTGTTTCGCATCGAGCGCGGCGATCGCATCGCGCAGCTGGTCGTGGCTCGCGTGGCGCGCGTCGCGTGGGACGAGCGCGCCGCGGTCGACGGGAGCGAGCGCGGCGCCGGCGGCTTCGGCTCGACGGGCGCGCGATGAGCGAGAGCGCCGCGCAGGATCCGCAGCCCGTGGCGGGCGCTGCGCCGCGTCAGCGCACGAATCTGCAGGAGCGCCTGATCACCGCGGGCATCCTGGTCCCGCTCGTGTGCGGTGTGGTCGCGCTCGGCGGCTGGTGGCTCTTGCTGATGATCCTCGTGATCACGGCGATCGCGATCAACGAGTTCTATCACCTGATCGAGGCGAAGGGCGCGGTGCCCGTGCGCGGCGTCGGCACCGCGGCGGCGCTCGCGCTGCCGCTCGTCGCGTACATCGGCAGCGAGTACCTCGCGACTGTGCTGCTCAGCGCGGTGTTGTTGGGGCTGATGATCGCGCAGCTGCGCAAGAAGCAGATCTCGGAGTCGCTCGCGAGCATCAGCGAGACGTTCTTCGGCGTGTTCTACGTGGGCTGGCTGCTCTCGCACGCGATCGTGCTGCGCGAGTTCAAGATGTCGGTCGCCGGGCGCTGGGGCGGCGCCGTCGCGCGCGAGATGCACGACGACGTCGGCGGCTTCTACCTGTTCTTCGTGATCGCGGTGGTCATCTTCGGCGACATCGGCGCGTACTTCACCGGCCGCAAGTACGGGCAGCGCAAGCTCGCGCCCGAGGTATCGCCGAACAAGACGATCGAGGGCGCTTACGGCGCGATCGCCGCCGGCATCGCGATGGCAGCGCTGCTGAAGGCGGGCTTCGATTGGGTCGCGCCCGAGCTCTCGGAGGAGCTCAGCTGGCTCGCGGTGCTGCTCATCGCGCCCGTGCTGGCGGTGGTGGGTATCGTCGGAGATTTGGTCGAGTCGCTGCTCAAGCGCGATGCGCAAGTGAAGGACACGGGCACGCTGCTGCCGGGAACGGGCGGGGTGCTCGATCGCATCGACTCGAACCTGCTCGGCATTCCCGTCATGTATTACTTCCTGCTCGCGTACACGTACTTCAACAGTGTCTCGCCCCGCATCGCGCCTTAGCTGAACCTCGAACTCTCGCCGCTGGAGATCGCATGTTCGCGCCGAAGGACATCTCCGAAGTCGCCGCGCTGAAAGAAGCGGAGCGCTTCAAGGACGAGTGCGGAATCGTCGGCATCCACGGCCACGCCGAGGCGTCGAACATCGCCTACCTCGCGCTCTACGCGCTGCAGCATCGCGGGCAGGAGAGCGGCGGCATCGTCTCGACGCAGGGGGGCGAGCAGTTCGTGCACCGCGGCATGGGCTACGTCGCGGACGTGTTCACGGAGAAGGTGCTCGCGCGGCTGCCCGGCCGTCACGCGATCGGGCACGTGCGCTACTCGACCACGGGTGCGAGCACGCTGCGCAACGCGCAGCCGTTCTGCGCGAACACCGACGGCGGACCGGTCGCGATCGCGCACAACGGCAACCTCGTGAACGCCACCGCCGTGCGCCGCGAGCTCGAGGGCCGCGGCGCGATCTTCAGCACCACGTCCGACAGCGAGGTGATCGTCCACCTGCTCGCGCGCTCGCGCGAGACTTCGCTCGAGGATCGCCTGATCGACGCGCTCACGCGCGTGAAGGGCGCGTTCTCGCTGGTGATGCTCACGCACGACGCGCTCATCGCGGTGCGCGACGCGAACGGCTTCCGTCCGCTCGTGCTCGGGCAGCTCGACGGCGCCTGGGTCGTCGCGAGCGAGACCTGCGCGCTCGACTTGATCGGCGCCACGGTCGTCAGGCACCTCGACGCCGGCGAGATGATCGTCGTGCGCCGCGGCCGCGTGCGCTCGCTGCGCCCGTTCCAGCGCCCGACGCGCGAGTCGTTCTGCATCTTCGAATACATGTACTTCGCGCGGCCCGATTCGAACTTCCCGGGCAGCAACGTCTACTTGTTCCGCAAGTCGCTCGGGAAGCTGCTCGCTCGCGAGCACCCGGCTGAAGCGGATCTCGTGGTGCCGCTGCTCGATTCCGGCAGTGCAGCCGCGCTCGGCTTCTCCGAGGAATCGGGCATTCCCTACGAGACGGCGATCATTCGCAACCACTTCGTGGGCCGCACGTTCATCGAGCCGGCGCAGTCGATCCGCAACTTCGGCGTGAAGGTGAAGCACAACGCGATCCGCGGCGTGCTCGACGGCAAGAGCGTCGTGCTCGTGGACGACTCGATCGTGCGCGGCACGAGCATGCTCAAGATCTCGAACATGATGCGCGCGGCGGGCGCGGCGAAGGTGCACGTGCGCATCGCGGCGCCGCCCACGATCCGCCCGTGCCACTACGGCATCGACATGCCGACGCGCGCGGAGCTGATCGCCAGTAACAAATCCGTGGACGAGATCCGCGCGGCGATCAGCGCCGACTCGCTCGGCTACCTCTCGCTCGACGGCCTGCGCGGCCTCGGCAAGAAGCTCGAGCAGGGCCACTGCGACGCCTGTTTTTCCGACGAGTACCCGGTCCCGATCGCGGGCGCCGAGGACGTGCCGCAGCTCTCGCTCTTCCGCTCGGTGGAGGAAGAGCCCGCAGACCCCGAGGTCGAGTAGGCGCGGATGGAGCGCAAGCGCAGCGCGCAGCGAGGCGGAGCCGAGCGGAGTCCAATGCGCAAGCAAAGCGCGCAGCGAGGCGAAGCCGAGCGAAGTCAACCCGGCAGGCGCTGGATCGGCGTGACGACCTACCGCCGCGAGAGCGAGGGGCGCGAGCGCTTCACGCTGCCGGCGGCGTACGTGAATGCCGTGCGCGAAGTCGGCGGCGTCGCGGTGCTGCTCGCGCCCGGCGAGGCCACGCCCGAGGAGCTGCTCGCGCGCCTCGACGGCCTCGTGCTCTCGGGTGGCGGCGACCTCGACCCGCAGTTTTCGCGCGCCGAGGAGCACGCCAGCGTGTACGGCACCTGCCCCGAGCGCGACGCCTTCGAGATCGCCCTCGCTCGCGCCGCGGTGGCGCGCGACCTCCCGACGCTCGCGATCTGCCGCGGCCTGCAAGTGCTGAACGTGGCGCGCGGCGGGACGCTCCACGCACATCTCCCGGACGTGGTGGGCGACGAAGTTGCGCATCGCTCGAGCCAGGTCGAGGCGACCTCGCACCCGGTGAGCATCGAGGCCTGCTCTGACCTCGCCGACGCCCTCGGAGGCGAGGCGCTCGCGAGCGTGCCGTCCTGGCACCACCAAGCCATCGCGCAGCTCGGGGATGGGCTCACGCCGATCGCCTGGGCGGCGGACGGCGTGATCGAGGCGGTCGAGCTCGTGGGAGCGCGCCGGCTGACCGCGGTTCAGTGGCACCCGGAGCTCGACATGGCGCCGGGCGCCGCGGGCCGCAGGCTCTTCGAGCAGCTCGTTCGCCGCTGACCCTGCGCGCAGGATGCACTTCGGGCTGCGTAGCCCGATACAGGCCGACCGCAGTCAGGCCGATGTGATCTGCGGATGGTGCCCCTGGGCGGGGCACGTCCTGGGGGCGAGATGCAGCGGCTGAGACATGCGTTCGACACGCCCGCAGCGCTCGCTGCGGAGTTCGAGCGCAACATCTCGAAGGGCGGTGCCCAGCTCGTGGCGAGCGAGGACCTCGAGCCGCGCTCGTTCGTCGACGTCGAGTTCGCCTTCAAGTGGCGCCCCGACACGCTCGTGCTCGCCGCGGAAGTGATCTTCTCGGGCGGCGGGCAGGTGGCCGTGCAATTCCAGAAGTCCGCCCCGGACTTGCGCACGGAGTTCGCGCCGTTCCTGGGCGAGCGAGCTTCGCCTAACAAGCTCGATTCCGGGTCGCGCGAGCCCGACGACGCGGCGCTTCCGCCATCGCCGGATCCGCGGGCGAAGACGGTGCTGCGCGTTCAGAGCACGGAGCAGGCGGGGTCGCAAGCGCTGCATCGCGATCCGCTCGCGAGCGTCGCCGATCGCCGCCGCTCGGGCCGCGCGGTCGCGCGCGTTCCCGCGCGCATGCAGACCGGTGGCGTCAGCCTCGACGGGCGCACGCGCGATCTCTCCGAGACGGGCGTGCTCATCTCGGGCGACGCCAGCGATCTCCCGCTCGGCGAGAGCGTCGACATCGAGCTGCAGCATCCGAAGAGCGGCGAGCGCATCGCGGTTCGTGGCCGCGTGTCGCGCCACGTCGAGACCGATGGCACCGTCGCCGCGGTCGGCGTGGAGTTCGAGATGCCCGAGGAGCGCGCGGGAGAGCTGCGCGACGTCGTGAGCGACGTGACGCGTGCGGAGGCGGAGCGCACGAAGTCGGGCATCAGCGGCCGCATCGAAGAGCTCGGCGCCGCGAGCCTGCTGCAGATGCTCGGGCAGTCGTCGCCGCAGGGCACGCTCACCGCGACGCACGGCGCCGAGGAGGCCACCGTGGCGTTCGAGAACGGCGCGATCCGCTACGCGCTGCTCGGACGGCTGCGCGGAACGAAAGCGCTCGCGCGCATGCTGAAGTGGGAGACGGGCACGTTCTCGTTCTACAAGCACGTGGACGCGATCAGCGACGAGCCCGCGCCGATTCAGCTGCAGCACGCGCTGCTCGAGGCCGCGCGCCAGGTCGACGAAGCCGCGCGCAGCAAGCCGCTCGACATGAAGGCGCGCTACCGCGTCGACGCGAGCGAGCTCGCGAGCGCGGGCGCCCTCACGAAGCTCGAAGAAGCGATCGTTGACCTCGCCGGCGCCGCGCTCACCGTGCGGCGCATGATCGACATCATCCCGGATGCCGACGCGCGCGTGGTGGAGTCGATTCGGGGGCTCGTGGATCGCGGGGTGTTGGTGCCGAAGTAGAGGCGGCGAGGCGTGCACGCGCGCGTCGGCATCCGTTCGCGACGCACGTTCTGGCTGGGTGTGGCGGGGCAGTGGGGTTCGCGGTTGTTGGGGGTGGTCAGGCGACTTCGAGGGCGTCGCGACTCTCCTTGTTTACTTCGCAAACCGCGTCGAAGACTCCACGGTTTGCTGCGCGCTTCGCTTGCGGCCTCGGCCGACACGCTCGGGAGTAGCGTTCGACTTCGAGGTTCTTCTGGCGTTCGCTGCGGCGCGGAAATGCAACGAGGTGTTGCAGTGCGCGTCGCCGCCTCGGTGCATTGCCGTGTTGAGGAAGTGTGCGTGCGACCTCGAAGTCGAACGCTCCTGCCCAGCGAGTCGGCCGAGGCCGCAAGCGAAGCGCGCAGCTTTCGGCGGAGTCTCCGGGGCCGAAAGCGAAGTAAACAAGGAAAGAAGCGGGCATCTCGAAGCACCGATGCGGCTCGGTCGTCGCTCGCCTCGCGGTTCCTTGACGAGCACGGCGCACGGCCCGCTACTCCGCGCGGCGGATCAGCGTGTCGCGCGCAGAAGACGCGCGCGCGGGGTGATCGAGGTTGAAGTTGAGGCCGCGGCTTTCTTTGCGGCGCACGGCGCACTCGATCACGAGCTCGGCGACGATGGCGAGGTTGCGCAGCTCGACGAGGGGCGGGGTGAGCTTGAAGTTCCAGTAGTACTCGTTGATCTCTTCGCGCAGCAGCGCGATGCGGCGCTGAGCGCGCTCGAGGCGCTTGTCGCTGCGCACGATGCCGACGTAGTTCCACATGAAGCGGCGGATCTCGTCCCAGTTCTGGGTGATGACGACCGCTTCGCTGCTCTCGGTGGCGTCGCCCTCGCTCCACGGCTCGACGTGCGGCGCGCGCGTCGGCAGGTCGGGCAGGCGGCGCAGCGCTTCGGTCGCGGCAGCTTGCGCGAAGACCACGCCTTCGAGCAGCGAGTTCGAGGCGAGGCGGTTCGCGCCATGCAAGCCGGTGCAGGTGACCTCGCCCGCAGCGAACAGATTCTCGATGTCGCTCTCGCCGTGCAGGTTCGTGACGACGCCGCCGCAGCAGTAGTGCGCGGCGGGCACGACGGGGATCGGCTGCTTCGTGATGTCGATGCCGAACGCGAGGCAGCGCTCGTAGATGTTCGGGAAGCGCTGGCGCACGAAGTCGTCCGGCTTGTGCGTCACGTCGAGCAGCACGTAGTCGTCGCCGCTGCGCTTCAGCTCGGAGTCGATCGCGCGCGCCACGATGTCGCGCGGCGCGAGGTCCTTCATCGCGTGGTAGCGAGGCATGAACGCCTCGCCGCCCATCGTGCGCAGGATGCCGCCTTCGCCGCGCACGGCTTCCGTGATCAGGAACGACTTCGCCTGCGGGTGGAACAGGCACGTCGGGTGGAACTGGAAGAACTCCATGTTCGCGAGCGTGGCGCCTGCGCGATACGCCATCGCCATGCCGTCGCCCGACGCGATGTCGGGGTTGCTCGTGTAGAGGTAGACCTTGCCGGCGCCGCCCGTCGCGAGAAACGTGATGCGCGAGAGGAAGCGCTGCACGACGCCGCGTTCGGCATCCAGCACGTAAGCGCCGAGCGCGCGATTCGGGCCTGCGACTCCGGCGCGCTGCGTGGTGAGCAAGTCGACTGCGCAGTGGTTCTCGTAGAGCGCGATGTTCGGGTGTGCGCGCGCGCGGGCGAGCAGGGCGCGCTCGATCTCGCGGCCGGTCGCGTCCCGGTGGTGCAGCACGCGGCGCTTCGTATGGCCGCCCTCTTGCCCCACCGCGAAGGCGCCGCCGCTCGCGCGGTCGAACTCGACGCCGAGCTTCAGCAGCGCGTCGATCGTGGCCTGTCCGCGCTCGACCACGAAGCGCACGACGTCCTCACGGCAGAGCCCGGCCCCGGCCTCCAGCGTGTCGCGCACGTGCGCCTCGACGCTGTCGTCGGGCGCGACCACGGCGGCGATGCCGCCCTGGGCCCAGTTCGTGGCCGAGTCCGCGGCGGCCTTTTTCGTGACGATCGCCACACGGCCGTGCTCGGCCACCTGCAGCGCATAGAACAGGCCCGCGATGCCGCTGCCGAGCACGAGGAAATCGCTTTGGAGCAGTTCGTCGTTGCCCGCCAAGTTGCCGCCCGCTGAGTCCCCGCTCAGGCGAGCGCGGCCTCGCGCCGATACGCCCAGACGAGATGGACGCAGCATATCCCGCGAGACGAAGCCGAGTCAGCGCCGCGCTCTGCGCTCTGACGCTCGCCCTGCTGTCGCTCGCGCCGAGTGCGTCGAGCGCGCGCGGCTCGCTCTACAAGTACGTCGACAAACGCGGCGTCGCGCACTTCACGAACGCGCAGTGGGACCAGCGCTACTCGCGCGTGAAGTTGACGCAGAAGATTCAGCTGCCCGATGCGATCGAGTTCAAGCCCCACGAGCGCGCGCGCGCCTTCGACCCGATGGTCGAGCGCGTCGGCCTCGAGCACGGCGTTCCGCCGGCGCTCGTGAAGGCCGTGATCCACGCCGAGAGCGCCTTCAACGCTCGCGCCGTGTCGCACAAGGGCGCGATGGGCTTGATGCAGCTGATGCCCGCGACCGCGAAGTCGCTCGGCGTGAGCCAGCCGTTCAACAGCGAGCAGAACGTCGACGGCGGAACCCGCTACCTGCGCGAGATGCGCGAGCGCTTCGGCAACTGGACGATGGCGCTCGCCGCCTACAACGCCGGGCCCGAGGCCGTGGCGAAGCACCGCGGAATTCCGCCGTATCGCGAAACGCAGAAGTACGTGCGGCGTGTTCTGACTTACTATCGCCAGTACCACCCGCAATTCGCCGCTCGCTGATGCTGCGCGCGGCGCCCCCCGGAGCCGCGCCTTTGGCCGACGCACACGAGCGCGAAGAGCTCTGGAACCTGCCCAACACGATCACGATCGGCCGCCTGGCCGTGCTCCCCGTGCTCGCCGCGTTCCCGTGGTTTCCAAGCGACGACGCAGCGCGGATCGTGGGCTGGCTCTTCATCCTCTCGGCGGTCGGCGACCTCGTGGACGGTTACATCGCCCGCTCGCAGGGCTCGATCACGAGCATCGGGAAGCACCTCGATCCCCTCGCGGACAAGCTCACCACCGCCACCGCGCTGATCGCGTTGCTGGCGATGGACCGCATCCCCGGCCCGTGGGGAGCGGCGGCGGTCAGCGTGATCATCGGCCGCGAGATCGCCGTGACGGGCCTTCGCAGCTTCGGGGCGGAGTACGGCGCGGTCATGGCGGCGGAGTGGCCGGGCAAGCTCAAGACCGTCTTCCAAAACGTCGCGGCGGGCTTTTTGCTGTTCCCGAACGGGACGTTGCACCTGCCGAATCACGCAATTGGCCTGTCACTTCTCGGCCTTGCCGTGGTACTCACTCTCTGGTCGGGCTGGGGCTACTTCGCGGCGTTCTTTGGTCGTGCGCGGGGGCTGCCGATGAAGCCCGGCGACCACCCGGGGGAGTGATGACGCGGCTAGAGGAGCTGAAGGGGAAGATCGACGCGCGCGAGGCGCGCATCGGCGTGATCGGGCTCGGGTACGTGGGCCTGCCGCTCGCGCTCGAGTTCGCGAAGGCGGGCTTCCGCGTCACCGGGTTCGACTTGGACGGCGAGAAGATTCGTGTGCTCAGCGGCGGCGGCTCGTACATCGAGGACGTCGCCGCGGGTGATCTCGCCGAGGTGGTGAAGGCGGGCCGCTTTGCGGCCACCACCCAGTTCACCGCGCTGGCTCAGATGGACGTGATCAACGTGTGCGTGCCCACGCCGCTCACGAAGACCAAGGACCCCGACGTCTCGTTCATGCTGCGCGCGGTCGAGGAGATCGGGAAGCGCCTGCGCAGCGGCCACCTCGTGATCCTCGGCAGCACGACCTATCCGGGCACCACGAAGGAGCTCTACGTCCCGCACCTCGAGGGCTCCGGGCTGAAGTGCGGTGTCGACTTCGGCGTCGCGTTCGCGCCGGAACGCATCGATCCTGCGAACAAGAAGTTCAAGGTGCGCGAAGTGCCGAAGGTGGTGGGCGGCGAGACGCCGCTCGCCGGTGAGCTCGCCTGTCAGGTGTTCGCGACGGTGTTCGACAAGGTCGTGCCCGTCACGTCGACGCAGGCCGCCGAGATGGTGAAGCTGCTCGAGAACACGTTCCGCGCGATCAACATCGGCCTCGCGAACGAAGTCGCGCTGATGTGCGACCGCCTCGGCCTCGACGTGTGGGAAGTGATCGATGCCGCGGCGACCAAGCCGTACGGCTTCATGAAGTTCACGCCCGGCCCCGGCCTCGGCGGCCACTGCATCCCCGTCGATCCGACCTATCTCAGCTGGAAGATGAAGGCGCTGAACTTCACCGCGCGCTTCATCGAGCTCGCCACCGACGTGAACGGGCACATGCCCGAGTACGTGGTCGAGAAGATCACGTCGCTGCTCAACGAGGAGCGGCAGTCGGTCAACGGGGCGAAGCTGCTGCTGCTCGGCGTCGCGTACAAGGCGGACGTGTCCGACGTGCGCGAGTCGCCGGTGCTCGACATCTCGAAGCTGCTGCTCGAGCGCGGCGGCGACGTGCGATACCACGACCCGCACGTGCCCGAGATGAGGATCGAGGGCCACACGCTGAATAGCGTCGACCTCACGGACGAGCAGATCTCCGGCGCCGACCTCGTCGTGATCCTCACCGACCACACGAGCATCGATTACGGCCGCGTCGTGCGCCTCGCGCATCGCGTGTACGACACGCGCAACGCGACGAAGGCCGTGAAGGACGGCCGAGAGCGCGTCCGAAAGCTCTGAACCGGAGCCGACTCGCCTAGACGCCTCCGGGGCCGTCGCCTAGAGTGCCCTGTCTTCGCGCGAGTAGCTCAGTTGGTAGAGCACCACCTTGCCAAGGTGGACGTCGCCGGTTCGAATCCGGTCTCGCGCTCCAAGATTCCGAAGGGCTGTCGGGCAGTTACGCCGACGGCCCTTCGTCTTTGCGCGACGCTCCCGGCAGGGAGTTGCTTTGTCCTTTGATCGTGGCGAGTGCCAACCCGAGGACGAGGCCGGCGACGCGCCAAGGACCGTCGCCGCGTCGCGCGACATCCCCAACGGAGCTTCTGGCAGGCTCGCCCGATCGACCGGCTCGAGGCCTCCACCCCCATGGCTCCCAACGGCGACAGCGAGCTCCCAGTCCGCGACCTTGGACAAGAGCGAGCGATACCTCTCTTCGAGCTGCTCCAATTGCAACGCGAACACCCGTTTTATCCCAGCCTCGCTCGTTTCGCTTTCGAGCGCCGTGGAGCGTACGAGGAGTTCGCGTTCGGCGCTCTCCAGCTCAGCTCTGAGAAAATCGTTGGTGTACATCCGCCGCGAACCGTCATCTGCCGAAACCCTCGCGATGATGATTGACGCCAGCCTGTTCGCAGTCTCCCGCGCCTTTTCCGGATCCGTGGAGATGGCGGCGACGCGGACTGTGGTGGCCCCGACGACTTGAACTTCGACGTCTTCCCGCATCCGTTCGACTACATGCTCCATCGGCATCCGCTGCACGTCCGAGGGATACAGCTGGAGCTCGTCGATGATTAGGGCGAGCTCACTCCGGGTGAAATCAAATGGCGCGCCTTGCAGGAGATCGTCCGCCGAGCTCGCGATTCGAACGGGTGACAGGGCCTCCTCCGACAGGAGTGGATCCGCGACCGCGAGTATCGCCTCCGAGCGGTACCGCTTCGGCAGATGGGGCCACGCGAAGAACGATGCGGCTGCCAACACCGCGGCCGGACCGAGGACTCGCCAGCTCTTACCTAACATCGTGGGTCCCCCTCATCTAGGACGTGCTGCCAACGACCAGGAACGAGCCTAGGCGACCGCCTGAGTCATTCGCGCGCGCTTTCTCGCGCCCGCGAGGCAACAAGAGTACGAGCGAGTCGCGCGGCGAGGTTTGGATCTGAACGCACGCCCCGCCCAACCAGTGGATGCACGGCAGCGCGGCATCCGGAGACGACTCGACGCCGCCCTCACTCTCCCAGCAGCCGCAGCGCATTCCCCGCCGCCTGCCGCACGCGCGGGTCGGGGTGGGAGAGCAGGGGCTGAACGTAGATCACGGTGCTCTCGTCGCCGGCGAACTCGAGGGAGTCGAGCACTTCGATCACGACCTCGGGCTCGGGGTCGTCGAGCGCGCTGACGAGCGCCTGCACGGCGGCGAAGTCCTCGCTCTCCTCGAGGCTCACGGTCGTCGCGGCACGCACGCGCGGGTCGGGGTCGTGCTCGAGCGCATTCATCAGGGCGGTGAGGCCCGCGCCCTCGGCTTCGAGCGCGAGCGCGGCGCGCACGCGCTGCTCGGGGTCGGCGTCCTTCAGCTGCGCGAGCGCGTCCTCCTCGCTGAGCGACTCGCTCGCGTCGCCGTGCTCCTTCAGCGCGCGCTCGAGCGCGTCGCCGATTTCGCCCGGGCGCAGCGCGCCTTCGGGAAGGTTCGCGCTCGTGCGCGGTGCTCCCACGACGAGCTTCGCGAGCCGGTGTGCGCCGTCCTCGTTCGACCACTCGGCGCGATACTCGAACTCGCCGACGAGCAGCGGCAGCGCGAGCTCGAGCGGCTGCGCTTCGAGGCGCAGCGTGAGCGCGGGCCAATCGCCGGGCGCGGCCTCGAGCACGAAGCCCGCTTTCTGCGCGAGCTCTTCCAGCAGTGGGCGCCGCGGCGCATCGAACGCTTCGACGCTGAGCGCACTCGCTTCGAAACGCAGCGTGTAGGTCCCAGCCGGAATCCACACGCGCTGCGGCGGAACCTGCGACGGCGGAACCTCCGGCTGCGCGGGCGCAGCCGCGGGCTCGGCGACCGGCGAGCGCTCCTCCTCGCCGCCGCAGTGAAGCGACAACAGCAGAGCGAGGGCGAGCGCGCTGCGCTTCACGGCGCGTTCGTCGTGTCCGTCCAGCTGCCGCGTTCGATCGCCTTTTAGCTGCCCGTGCCCGGGCCGAGCGGCGACGTGCCCGTGCCGCTCGCGTAGAGCTTCACCTTCGCGCGCGTCTTGCGCTTGTTCAGCTTGAGGTCGAAGTGCGTGACGCTCACGCTGGTGAGCGTCACCGGCGTGCCACCGCAGACGAAGGTCGCCCAGGACTCGAGCGCGGCGTCGAAGATCGCCTTGCTCGGTGCATCGAACGAGAGGCGGAAGATTCGGCTGCTCGCGCCCTGCGCGGTCGCGCTGCCGGTGAGGGCGGGCGTGCCGTTGCCAGGCGTCTGCGCGCTGAAGCCGTTGCCGCTCAGCACCCAATCCGCGTTCACTGCCTGGCGATTCTTTCGGCACTCCGGCTTCACCTTGATGCGCGCGGTCCCGCTGAGCGAGCCATTGCCGCTCGCCTGCGCGAGGGCCGAAGTCGCCGCGAACAGCAGCACCAGAACCAAACCCAACTTCCGCATGATCGTTCCTCCAAAGGGGCACAAGGGTCATCGGCGCGCGCCGATCGGTCAACCCGGAACGCGGTTTTGCGAGCCTTCGCCAGCCCGCAGCGCACGCGATTGCTGCCGGTATCTTGCGCGCCCGTGAAAGCCGACGAGCTGTTCTCGCGCCCGCTGCGCTCGCTCGACGAGCCCGCAGACCTCTCCGCATCGCAGCTGCTCGTGCTCTCGTTCCTCGGCCTCGTGACGGTGGGCTGGCTCGGCTTTCTCTTCCTGCCCGGCCTTTACGAGGGCGAGCCGCTGGGCTGGGTCGACGCGCTCTTCATCTCCGCGAGCGCGGTGTGCGTGACCGGCCTCACGACGATCGACGTGCCGAACGTGCTCTCGTTCTGGGGCGAGCTCTGGCTGCTCGCGCTGATTCAAGCCGGCGCGCTCGGCATCCTCACTTTCGCTGCGCTCGTCGTCGCTGCCGTAGGCAGGCGCTCGGGCCTCGACGTGCAGGAGGCCACCAGCGACTTCTCCGCGATCCTGCCGACCGGCTCCGCGCGCCAGATGCTCTGGACGATCATCGGCTTCACGCTCACGGTCGAGGCGATCGGCGCCGCCGCGCTGTTCGCGCAGTGGTACGGCGACTTCGGCCCCGCGCGCGGCGCGTGGCTCTCGGTCTTCCACGCGGTCTCGGCGTTCGGAAACGCGGGCTTCTCGCTGTTCTCCGACAACCTGATGGGCCAGCAGAGCCGGCCGCTCGCGCTGCTCACGATCGGCGCCTTGATCGTCGCGGGCGGTCTCGGCTTCCCGGTGATTCAGGATTTGCGCATGCGCGCGCGCGACAAGCGCCGCCGCCTCACCACGCACACGCGCCTCGCGGTGGGCGCGACCCTCGTGCTCGTGCTCGGCGGCGCCGGCTTCTTCTTGTTCTTCGAGTGGAATCGCGAGCTCGCGACGATGGGCTTCGTGGATCGCGTGGCGAACGCGCTCTTCATGTCGATCACGCCGCGCACCGCCGGCTTCAACACCGTCGACTACGACGGCATCACGAACGCGTCCTTGTTCCTCACGTTCGTGCTGATGTGGATCGGCGGCGCGCCCGCGTCCACGGCCGGCGGCGCGAAGGTCACGACCGCGACGCTGCTCGCGCTCGTGCTGTGGGCGCGGCTCAAGGGCGACGCGACGGTGTCGATCGCCGGCCGCACGATTCCGGCGGAGACCGTGAACCGCGCGACCGGTCTCGCGGTGGGCATGGTGCTGATCCTGATGGCGTTCCTCACGCTGCTGGTCGCGTTCGAGCCGGCGCTGGATCCGGCGGCCGAGCGCACGCAGCTCGTGCGCCTCGCGTTCGAGGTCCAGAGCGCGCTCAGCACCGTCGGCCTCTCGATGAATCTCACGCCGGCGCTCGCGGACGGCAGCAAGCTCACGCTCGTGGTGGTGATGCTGCTCGGCCGCGTCGGCCCGCTCGCCGTGCTGGGCGCGATGGCGCTGCGCTCCCACCGCACGGTGTGGCGCTACGCGCACGAAGACATCTTGATCGGATAGTCGTTAGGAGAACGCGATGCGAGTCTTGCTGGTGGGTTTCGGGGCGTTCGGGCTCTGGTTCGCGCGCACGTTGCGCGAGACCGGGCACGAAGTCGTCGCGATCGAGCGCGACGGCGCGCTGGTCGACCGCTACGCCGAGTGGGCCGACCGCGCGATCATGGGCGACGCCACCGACCCCGCCGTGCTCACGCGCGCGGGCGCGCGCGAAGTCGACGCCGCGGTGATCGGCACCTCGGAGGCGCTCGCGACGACGATCCTCACCACGGTCGCGCTGCGCGATCTCGGGGTGAAGGCGATCTACGCGAAGGTGCGCAGCGAAAACGAGGCGCGCGCGCTCGAAGGCCTCGACATCACCGAGGCCGTGTTCCCCGAGCGCGAGGCCGCGTTCCGCCTCGCGCACCGCATCGCGACCAGCAGCGTGCTCCAGTACACGCCGATCGCCCCGGGCTACTCGGTGCAGGAAATGGCGATCCCGAACGACTGGGTGGGCAAGTCGATCCTCGCGATCGACCCGCGCACGCGCCTCGGCGTGCAGGTCATCGCCGTGCGCGACGCGCTCACCGGCGAGTTCAAGCTACCGCCGGATCCCACGGCGCTGCTCAAGCCCTCGGACTCGCTCGTGCTCGCGGGTGGCGACGAGACGCTCGCCGATCTGGCGAAGGGCTGAGCGGGCAAGCACGCAGCGAATCGCGATGACGGACGCGACGCGAATTCCGATGTTTCGCCGCGAGCGCGAGCTCGAAGCCAGGCACATCGATCAGCTCGGCCACGTGAACAACCTCGCGTGGATTCGCCTCACGCTCGAGCTCGCCGATGCGCACGCCAGCGCGCTCGGCTGCGGCTACGAGGCGCTGCGCGCGCGCGGCTTCGTGTGGGTCGTGCGCCACCAAGACCTGCACTACGAGCGCAGCGCGTTCCTCGGCGAACGCCTGCGCGAGACCACTTGGGTCAGCGAGCTGCGCGGCGCGCGCAGCCTGCGCCACACGCGCCTGCGGAGCGAACGCGGCGAGCTGTGCTTCGCCGCGAACACCGAGTGGGCGTTCGTGGATGTCGCGAAGCTCCGCCCGCGCCGCGTCCCGCCGGACATCCTCGCCGCGTTCGATCTGGTGAGCCTCGCCGAGGGCGAGGCGGCGGAACGCGCTTAGCTCGAAGCGCGCGCAGCCGGCGGGGCTGGCGCGTCGGGGAGGTCCTCGATGCTCGCCGGCGGCGCCGGCTCGAGCGTGCGCACGCCGCGCGAAATCTGCGCGTTCAGCTCCTGCGTCAGCTGCGCCTGCGCGCGCGCGACGTCGCTGCGCTTCTCCTCGCCAAACGAGGCGCTAGCGACCAACACGAACACCAACGACACGAAGCCGACGCAACGCATGCGATCTCCCTCAGGCGCGCGCGTCTTATCGGCCCGAGCGAGATCCAACATGTGACGCCCATAACAACTTTCTCACGCACCCCACGCGCATCTCCATGCCAAGCAAGCGCAACGAGCACGCAAATCAACGCGAACCCCTCGCAGCCGCAAAGTGCCTCGACGCCCGAAACGCCCGCCCGCATTGCCGCGCCGAGACAACCCCAGAACGACCCCGCTGACGAACGCTCCACCCAAGCAGGTCGGCCGAGGCCGCAAGCGAAGCGCGCAGCATCGGGCGAGTCTTCGAGCCCGATGCGAAGTAAACGTGGAGAAAGCGCGGACCTCGGTCACTCGAATGCGCGAGGCATCCGCATGTTCAAGCCCACCAGCCCCCCGTTCACGCCAACGATCTCGCCCGTCACGTACCCCGACGCCGCCGACGCGAGGTAGAGCGCGCACGCCGCGATGTCGGTGGCACGTCCGAGTCGCGCCATCGGCGTCATCTTCACCATCGCGTCCTTGATCTCGGGCGTGAGCACCGTGGCGAGCGCGTCGGTCTCGACCGAGCCCACCGCGATCGCGTTCACGCGCACGCGCGGCGCGAAGTCCTGCGCGAGCTCTTGCGTCATGAACGAGAGCGCCGCCTTCGCGGTTCCGTACGCGACGAAGCCCGCGGCGTGGTTACGGCCCGCGACCGAGGAGATGTTGATCACGCTGCCGCTACCCGCGGTCTCCACCATCTTCGGGACCGCGAGGCGCGTCAGCAGGAACGCGGTAGTGACGTTGAAGCGGAAGGCCGCCTCGAACTCGCGCTCGCTCGTGCGCAGCGCGGCCTTCGGCGGCGAGCCGCCCGCGTTGTTCACGAGCACGTCGATGCGACCGAGCTCACGGACCGCGCGCGCGACGAGGTTCTCGAGCTGCTCGCGCTGCATCACGTCGCACGCGACCGCGAGCGCGCGGCCCCCGCGCTTCACCACCTCGTTCGCGGTGTCGTCGATGTCGGCCTGCGTGCGCGCCGCGGCGACGACGTTCGCCCCGGCCTCGGCGTACGCGAGGGCGATCGCGCGCCCGATGCCCTTGCCGGCGCCGGTCACGATCGCCGTCTTCCCGTCGAGGCGGAACAGGTCGAGGATCACGCGGGTCTCCTCCGGGATTAGGGCTTCGGCGGCAGCGGGAAGAACGCGCTCGTGCGGCGCTGATACTCCGCGTACTCCGGGCGGCGTTTCCCGATGCTGCGCTCGAGCAGCGCGACGCCCGACACGCGCAGCAGCAGGAACGTCATCAGCGCAGGCGAAAGCGCGGTCAGCCAGCCGTGCGGCGTCGAGAGCGCGACGAGGAAAAGCCCCCAGTGCGCGACGGCGTCTCCGAAGTAGTTCGGGTGGCGCGTGTAGCGCCAGAGGCCGCGGTCCATCACGCGCCCGCGATTCGCGGGATCCGCCTTGAAGCTCGCGAGCTGCGCGTCGCCGATCGACTCGAACGCGAGGCCGAACGCGAAGACGAGCGCGCCCAGGGCATCGAGGGCGCCGAGCGCCGCTCCGCCAGGCGCCGCCGCGCCGACCTGAACCGGTAGCGACACGATCCACTGCAGCACGCCCTGGAAGGTGAACACCGTCGCGAGGGAGATCAGCGGGAAGCGCTTCCCCCAATAGCGGCGCATCGCCTGATAACGCGGGTCCTCGCCGTGGCCCGTGTTGCGCCACCCGAGATAGCCGCCGAGGCGCAGCGCCCAGAGCGCGCACAGCGCGACGAGCAGCACGCCGCGCGGGTGCGCCGCGCCCGCGCTGAGCCAGGCGACACAGCCGCCGAGCGCGATGCCGGGCCCCCACCAGATGTCGACGATGCTGGCGTTGCGCAAGGCGAGCGACAGCAGCCAGAGCGCGAGCATGGCGAGGGCGATTGCGAGCGCGGAGTTTGCGAGTGCGTCCCACGGCATGCGTGCAGGCTATCGCAGTGGGCTACGCGGTCTCCGCGGCGACCCGGCTCTCGATCCAGGCGTCGACGCGCGCCCACTCGCGATCGAGCCACGCGAGGCACGCCTCGCGCTCCGCGGGAACCTCGGCGCGCGGCACGCGCCACGTCTTCAGCTCGATCGCGCGGCCGATCAGCGTGCCCCGTAACAAGTCGAGCGCACCGTGCGCGCCGTCGAAGCCGCGGTGCGCGAGGAAGATCACGTCGGCGCGCTGCGCGGTGTCGAGCACGGCGAGCGGGCCCCGGCTGCGCGGCGGCAGCACGTGGCGCAGCCCCTCCACGCGCGCGAGTCGCTCGGCGTCGCCGCTCGCGCGCACGCGCCCGATCGCTTCGCGCTGCTTGTCCTCGGAGAAGCGCGTGCCTTCCGGGAACACGATCACGCCCTCGCGCGCGCCGAGTCCACTCGCGAGCGAGCGGATCGCCTGCTCCTCGCGCTCGGCCGAGCCCTTGCCGCGGCTCACGAAGGCGTTCTCGAGCCGCTGCCCCACGATGTCGATCGCGGGATCGAACAGCACCTCGCGCTTCATCACGTAGCGGAGCAGTACGTCGTGCGGGCCCGACACGAACACGGCTGGCAGCAACACGTCGACGAGGCTCGCGTGCCGCACGAACAGCAGAATGGGCTGCTCGTCGGGCACGAAACCTTCTTCGACGTGTACGCGGAGCGAGAGCGTGCGGCGCGCCATGTTGAAGAGGCCGCGCGCCCAAATCTGCTGGAGGCGGAAGAGGCGGCGCAGATAGCGCGGGCGCGGAGTGCCGAACGAGATCAGCTCCGCGACCGCCCACGACGTGACGCCGAAGCACACCCAGAAGAAGTAACCCCACAGCAAGACCACGCTGCGCACGAGCGGCCAACGTCGGCGCGGGCCGCCGCTCGCGACATCGGCGATCGCCGCGAGCGCGAGCCACAGCGGGAGGCCGAGCGTGGTGATCGCGAGACCGAGGTAGACCGCGGGCACCGAGAGCGCGCGGCGCCCCCAGCGAGTCCAGCGCGACTCGCGAACCTCGAAGCTCACAGCGACTTCCGCATTGCGGCGAAGTCGCCGGCGAGCAGCTGCGCGATGGGGCGGCTGCCGGGGAAGCGCTCGAGCAGAATCGCGATCACCGCCGTCATCGGCGCCGCGAGCAGCGCGCCCGCGAGCCCCCAAAGCATCGTCCAGAACACGAGCGCCATCATGATCGTGATGGGATGTAGCCCAAGCGAGTCGCCGAGAATCTTCGGCTCGAAGAGATTCGCGACGAAGTGGATGCCGCCTGGGATCGCGAGCGCGAGCACGAACACCGTGCGGCTCACTTCGGGGTCGAGCCACAGCACCGGGATCGGCAGCACGAGCGCGATGAAGACGCCGACGGTCGGCACGAACGTGAGCAAGAACGTGAGCAGCGCCCACACCATCGCGAGCGGCACGTCCATCACGAGGAACACGGCGCCGACGAGCAGGCTGCTGATGCCCGAGAGCGCGATCTTGCCCGCGAGATAGGCCTGCACGCGCCGCACGATCGCACCCCAGGTGCCGCGCTCCTGGCGGCTGAAGGTGTCGGCGCCGAGCATCAGAAAGAACACGAACACGAGCACGATCATCGAGTTCGAGAGCAGGCTCACCACGGTGTTCGTGATCGTCTGCAGCAGGTTGCCCACCGTGGCGACGGGGATCTCGCGCAGCTTCGACATCCCGCCCGCGAGCTGCTCCTGAAGCGGCGCGGGCGCGAGCGCGGCGGCCCCGTCGACGAGCGCGGCGATCTTCGTGCCGTACGCGTCGCTGTTCGCGGCGAGCTCGCTCACCGAGACGCCTACGAGCACGCCCGAGCCGCCGAGCCCGAGCACGCCTAACAACAGCACCAGCGGCAGCGCGACGCGGCGCGGGATGCGCGTGTGGTCGGCGAGCAGGTCTACGCCCATGCCGAGCGCGAGCGCGATGAAGAGCGCCATCACGAACGGGATCAGCACGGGCCGCAGCCACCAGAGCGCGAACGCGACGCCGATCGTCGCGAGCACCGCGAGGCAGATCGTCTGCACGCGCTGCTCGCGCGCGGAGATCTGCGAAGCGCCGCCCGGCAACGCTTACTCCGGGCGCTTGCGCGCGAGCGCGGCGGCGCGGCCGATGTAGCCCGCGGGCGTGAGCGCACGCAGGCGCGCCTTCGCGTCCGCGGGAATCTCGAGCGCGTCGACGAAGCGCGCGAGGGCGTCCGCCGAGATCGTGCGCCCGCGCGTCAGGGCCTTCAGCTTCTCGTACGGCTCGGGCACGCCGTAGCGGCGCATCACGGTCTGCACGGCCTCGGCGAGCACTTCGGTCGATGCATCCAGGTCCGCCGCGATCGCGACGGGGTCCGCCTCGAGCTTCGGCAGCCCGCGCGCGAGGGATTGCCACGCGATCGAGGTGTAGGCCGCGGCGCTGCCGACGTTGCGCAGCACGGTCGAGTCCGTGAGATCGCGCTGCCAGCGCGAGATCGGCAGCTTCTCCGAGAGGTGGCGCCAGATCGCGTTCGCCACGCCGAAATTTCCCTCGGCGTTCTCGAAGTCGATCGGATTCACCTTGTGGGGCATGGTCGATGAGCCGACTTCGCCCGCGACGGTGCGCTGCCGGAAGTAGCCGAGCGAGACGTAGCCCCAGACGTCGCGCGCGAAGTCGATGCCGATGGTGTTCAGCCGCGCGCTCGCGTCGGCGTACTCCGCGGTCCAGTCGTGCGGCTCGATCTGCGTGGTGAAGCGGTTCCACGCGAGGCCGAGCCTCTCGACGAACGCGCGCGCGAACGCCTCCCAGTCGACGTCGGGGTACGCCGCGACGTGCGCGTTGTAGTTGCCGACCGCGCCGTTGATCTTGCCGAGAATCTCCACGCTCGCGAGCCGCGCGCGCCCGCGCGCGAGGCGCGCCGCGACGTTCGCGATCTCCTTGCCGAGCGTCGTCGGCGATGCGGGCTGGCCGTGCGTGCGCGAGAGCATCGCGAGGTCGGCCCAGCGCTCGGCGTAGCTCGCGAGCGTCGCGATCACCGCGTCGAGGTCGGGCAGCGAGACCTCGCTGCGCACGTCGCGCAGCATCAGGGCGTAGGCGAGGTTGTTGATGTCCTCGCTCGTGCACGCGAAGTGCACGAACTCCGACAGCGCCGCGAGCTCGGGCAGCGCCGCGAAGCGCTCCTTGAGGAAGTACTCGACCGCCTTCACGTCGTGGTTCGTGGTGCGCTCGATCTCCTTGATGCGCGCCGCGTCGGCCTCGCCGAAGCCGTCGACCAGCGCGCGTAGGAACTCCTCCGCGCTCGCGCTGAGCCGCGCCACCTCGGGGATGCCCTCGTGCGCCGCGAGCGCGCGCAGCCACGCCACCTCCACGACGACGCGGTAGCGGATCAACCCGTACTCGCTCGTCAGGCCGCGCAGCTTCGCGCTGCGCGCGGCGTAGCGGCCGTCGATGGGCGAGACCGCGGTGAGCACGCTGAGGCCGAGCTCCTTCACGAGACGAACTCCCTCGCATTTAGGAAGAGCCTCATCCAGGGCCCATCCTCGTTCCAGCCGTCCGGGCGCCAAGAATGCTGCACGCTGCGGAAGATCCGCTCGGGGTGCGGCATCAGGATCGTGGCGCGGCCGTCGGGCGTGGTGAGGCCGGTGAGCCCGCCCGCCGAGCCGTTCGGGTTCGCGGGATACGTCTCCGCGACGCGGCCCGCGCCGTCGACGAAGCGCATCGCCACGACGCCCGGCGCGCGCTCGCACTCCGCGCGGCCCTCGCCGTGGGCGACCGCGATCGGGAGGCGCGCGCCCGCCATTCCCCGTAACAAGTGCGATGGGCTCTCGACGATCTCGACCAGAGCGACGCGCGCCTCGAAGCGCTGCGAGCGGTTCTGCACGAAGCGCGGCCAGGCGTCGGCGCCGGGGATCAGCTCCTTCAGCTGCGAGAGCATCTGGCAGCCGTTGCAAACGCCGAGCGTGAACGTGTCCGGGCGCGCGAAGAACTCCGCGAAGGCGTCGCGCGCGCGCGTGTGGAACAAGATCGACTTCGCCCAGCCGCCGCCGCCGCCGAGCACGTCGCCGTAGGAGAAGCCACCGCAGGCGACGAGGCCGCGGAACTCGGCGAGCGAGCGGCCGCCGTCGAGGATGTCGGTCATGTGCACGTCGATCGGCTCGAAGCCTGCGCGCCAGAACGCCGCCGCCATCTCGACCTGGCCGTTCACGCCCTGCTCGCGCAGGATCGCGACGCGCGGGCGCGCCCCGTGCGTCACGCGCGGCGCGTCGAACGAGAACGGCACGTGCGCAGTCAGCCCCGGATTCGCGGCATCGAGGCGCGCGGCGTGCTCTTCGCCCGCGCACGCGGCGTCGTCGCGCAGGCGAGCCATCGCGTGCGTCGTCGCGCTCCACCACGCGCGCAGCGTGAAGCGCGACTCGTCGTAGGCGAGCTCACCGTTCGCGAACACGCGCACGCGATCGCCGCTTGCGGGCGCGCCCACCTCGGACACGCGCTGCGCGAGCCCGTGACGCGCGAAGATCTCGAGCGCGCGCGGAGCGTCCGCGTCGCGCACTTGCAACACCGCACCGAGCTCTTCCGCGAACAGAGCGGCGAGCAGGTCGTTCGATTCGAGCCGTACGTCGATGCCGGTGCCGCCGGCGAACGCCATTTCCGCGAGCGTCGCGAACAGACCGCCGTCGCTGCGGTCGTGGTACGCGAGCACGAGCCGCGCCTCGCGCAGCTCCGCGAGCGCCGCCGCGAACGCGCGCAGATCCTCGGGCGCCTCGAGGTCGGGGCAGGTGTCGCCCACCTGCTCGTAGACCTGCGCGAGCGCCGAGCCGCCGAGGCGCAGCCGGGCGCGCGCGAGGTCGACCAGTAACAACTTCGTCGGCCCGCGATCCGTGCGCAGCTGCGGCGTCCAGCACGCGCGCACGTCGCGCACCGGCGCGAACGCGGTGACGATCAGCGAGAGCGGCGCCGTCACCGCGCGCGGCTCATCGCCCTCGCGCCACACCGTGCGCATCGAGAGCGAGTCCTTGCCCACGGGCACCGCAATGCCGAGCGTGGGGCACAGCTCCATCCCGACCGCGCGCACCGCGTCGAAGAGCGCTGCGTCTTCGCCGGGATGCCCCGCGGCCGCCATCCAGTTCGCGGACAGCTTCGCGTGCGAGAGCGACGGCACGTCCGCGCTGAGCAGATTCGTGAGCGACTCGGCGACGGCCATGCGCGCAGAGGCGGCGGCGTCGATCAGCGCGAGCGGTGTGCGCTCGCCCATCGCCATCGCTTCGCCCGCGTTCGTCTCGAAGCCGGCGATCGTGACCGCGGCATCGGCCACGGGCACCTGCCACGGGCCGACGAACGGATCGCGCGAGACGAGACCGCCGACCGTGCGGTCGCCGATCGTGATGAGGAACGACTTGTCCGCGACGGCGGGCAGGTGCAGCACGCGCCGAATCGCCTCGGCGAGCGTCACACCTGTTAGGTCGAGCGCGCGGCGCCGCACGGCGGCGCGCTTCGCGTCGCGCACCATGCGCGGCGGCTTGCCCAGAATCAGCGCGAGCGGCACGTCGACCGGGTCGTTCCCGAAGTGCGCGTCGTGCACGACGAGGCGCGGCTCCGCAGTGGCCTCGCCCACGACGGCGTAGAGGCAGCGCTCGCGCGCGCACAGCGCCTCGAACTCGGCGATGCGCTCCGCTCCGATCGCGAGCACGTAGCGCTCCTGCGCCTCGTTGCACCAGATCTCGAGCGGCGACATGCCGGGGTCGTCGTTCGGGATCGCGCGCAGCGCGATGCGCGCGCCGAGGCCGGCCCCGTGCACGAGCTCGGGCAGCGCGTTCGAGAGGCCGCCGGCGCCGACGTCGTGGATCGACAGAATTGGATTGTGAGGGCCCTGCGCGACGCAGGCGTCGATCACTTCTTGGCAGCGCCGCTCCATCTCCGCGTTGTCGCGCTGCACCGACGCGAAATCGAGCTCCGCGTCGCTGGCGCCAGAAGCGACCGAGCTCGCCGCGCCGCCACCGAGGCCGATGCGCAGCGCCGGGCCGCCGAGCACGACCAGCTTGGCGCCGGCGGGAATCTCTGCCTTCTCGACGTGGCCCGGCCGCACCGCGCCGAGGCCGCCCGCGATCATGATCGGCTTGTGGTAGCCGCGCAGCTCGTCGCCATTCGCGCCGGGAACGCGCTCCTCGAACGTGCGGAAATACCCTAACAACGCGGGCCGCCCGAACTCGTTGGCGAATCCTGCGGCGCCGAGCGGGCCCTCGAGCATGATGTCGAGCGCGGACACGATGCGCGCGGGCTTGCCGAAGTCCTTCTCCCACGGCTGCACGGCGCCGGGGATGCGCAGGTTCGACACGCTGAAGCCCGCGAGACCAGCCTTCGGCTTCGCGCCGCGGCCCGTGGCGCCTTCGTCGCGAATCTCGCCGCCCGCGCCCGTGGCCGCGCCGGGGTAGGGCGAGATCGCGGTGGGATGGTTGTGCGTCTCCACCTTGATCGCGATGTGCGCGGGCTCGACGAGCGGAGTCCAGGCGCGTGTCTCGGGGTGCACGACGAAGCGCGTCGCCTCGCTGCCGGTGATCACGGCTGCGTTGTCGCGATACGCGGAGAGCACGCCGTCCGGCGACTTCTCGTGCGTGTTGCGGATCATCTGGAACAGCGAGCGCTCTTGCTTCTCGCCGTCGAGCCACCAGTCGGCGTTGAAGATCTTGTGCCGGCAGTGCTCGGAGTTCGCCTGCGCGAACATCATCAGCTCGATGTCGCTCGGATTGCGGGCGAGGTCGCGGTAAGCGGCGAGCAGGTAGTCGATCTCGTCGGGGGCCAGCGCGAGGCCGAGCGACTTGTCCGCGGCTTCGAGGGCGGCGCGTCCGCCGCCGAGCACGTCGACGCGCGCGAACGGCGCCGGCTCTGCGCGCACGAACAGCTGCGCCGCGTCCTCAGCGCGCGTGAGCACGCTCTCGGTCATGCGGTCGTGCAGCGCGTCTGCGCAGCGCGATGCCTCTGCCGCGCTCACCCCCGCGAGCGTCCAGGCGATGCCGCGCTCGATGCGGCGCACACGCGCGAGGCCCGAGCTGTGTGCGATGTCGGTCGCCTTCGACGACCAGGGCGAGATCGTTCCGAGGCGGGGAACCACGAACAGCGTCGCGCCATCGGCGTCGGGCGCCGCGTCCTCGCGCGGCCCGTACGCGAGCAGCGCGTCGAGCACGCGCCGCTCGTCCGCGCCGAGATCTCCATCCAGGTCGACGTAGTGCACGAAGCGCGCGCTCAGAGCGGACACGGCGAGGCCGCGCTGACGGAACACTTCGAGCAATGATGCGATGCGCGCGTCGGTCGCCGCGCGCGCCCCGCGGAGTTGCAGCATCGGACCCTCGATGGGCGCGCATTCTACCGGCGGAGCGCGCGCTTGCCGCCGGAGGTGCGAGCGCTGCGGAGCTTGCTGCCAGCGGACGCGAACGAGAAGCGGGCGGCGGGCGAAACGTGCCCAGCCACACACGCTCGTGACGCCGCGCGTGCATCGTCATCGCAGCGTTGACAGCGCGAACTGCGGGCCGAGCCTGCTGAGATCGCCACGCGGCGAGGGGGTGATGGACGTGAGCGACGAGCGAGAGAGGAAGCTGCGGCTGCTCGAGCGTGAGCCCGAGCCGGTGCCCGCTGTACCCGCGGAGATGGACGCGGCGGTGAGCCGCTGGGACCCGTGGCTGCTGGCGCTCGCGAAGCTCGAAATGCAGAGCGAGGGGCGCCCGAACTAGCCGCGCACCGCTGCCGCCCCAATTGCCAGGACGGGTCTGACGCTCGCACCTCCGGCGGCTAGCGGCGCGACCGAATGCGCTCAGAATGCGGGGCGTGACCCTCGAGCAACTCCACGCGCTGCTCGCCTCGATCAGCGACGCCCGGCCGGGCGCTGCGGTCCACATCTATGAGATTCGGCCCGGCTGGTTCTTCCTCTCCGCCCGCAGCCGCTCTCTCGCGGCGCGACAGGTGCGCGCACTGACCGCGCTGCGTGCGCTCGGCTGGCCCACGTTCGTCGCGGGCGATCTCGACGATCCGCGCGAGGCGCAGCTGCCCGGCGCGTGGGTCGAATTCTGGCCGCACACGTGGCTCGTGCCGCCGGAGCCGGCCGCGGAAGCGCTGCTCGCGCGCTGGCTGCACGTCGGCGGTTATCGGCTCTATCTCGCGCACGAGCCGGTGAACGCGAGCGCGCTGCCGGATCTCTTCCGTGCCCCGCCACGCGAGTGCGTCGACGCGTGCTCCGGCATCGGCGTCGTGGCGCTGCTCGACTCGTTCTTGGACGACCGCGAGTGGCGTGTTCTCGTGCAGCGGATCGCGCGCGCGGAGTCGCTAGCGGCGTGACAGCCAGCCCGGGTGATGCTCTCAGCGCGTCAGCTTCTCGTACGCGCGGTAGTGCCTCAGCGCCTCCTGCTTCTTCCCCGCGGCTTCGAGCAGGCCCGCGAGATTCCAGTGCGCGTCGGCGAAGCTCGGGTCGAGCGCGATGGCGTGCTCGTAGTGGTGCATCGCAGCCGCGGCGCCGCGCGTGTCTTCGAGCGCGAGCGCGAGGTTGTAGTGAACCTCGGCATCGCGCGGATCGAGCGCGAGCGCGCGCTCGTAGAGAGCGGCGGCCTCCTTCGCGCGCCCGGCTTCGTGCAGGAGGCGCGCGAGATTGACCGCGGCATCGGCGAAGCTCGCGTCGCGCGCGAGCGCGCGCCGGTAGCAGCGAATCGCGGCGGCGGGGTCGCACGACTCCTCGTGCGCGAGCGCCTCGTCGAAGGCAATGCGAGCGAGCGATCGCGCGTCGGGTGCGGGCTCGCGGGCGGCTTCTTCGCGCGCGGCGGCACGCGCGCGACCGGCGCGCAGCGGTTCGCGTGCGTCCGCGCGCTCGGTCGCGATGCGGCTCCCGATCACGCGCGCGGCGTCGCTCGCGAGCTCGCTCGCGCTGAACTCGAGCAGCAGCTGCCCGCTCTCGGGCTCGAAGCGCGCCCCGCCGCGCTGCACGACGACGCGCTTCCCATCCGCCGCGATGCGCAGGCCTGATAACTCGCTCGACTCGCCGAGCTCGCGGGCGAGCGCGCGGAGCGCACGCTTCACGCGCGCGGCGGGAACCCGCGCGTCGTGCAGGCTCTTCGCAGCGCGCAGCACCACGAGATCCTGGAAGCGGAACGCGAGCGCGCGCCCGCGGCGCCCGGGTGCGCACCAGCCCGCGCGCACGAACGCGCGCACGCGCGCCTCGGACACGCCGAGCACGCGCGCGACCTCGGCGGTTGTGAGCGACGCGGGAGGCATGCGGGCAGTGTCGCGCGCGATGAGGCGCGCTCAAGCGCACTCAGCCCCGCGCGCGCTTCGCGTCCGCGCTCTTGCCCTTTGCGCGCGCCGGCTTGCGCACGCGCTCGGCGGCGGCATCGGGCGTCACCTTCGCTTGCCCCGCACCGCCGCGCTTCTCTTCGAGGCTCTTCTTCAACGCCGCGACGAGGTCGATGATCTGCTCGCGCTGCTCGGCGCGCGGAGCGGACACGACCTCTTCGCCCGCGACCTTCCGGTCGATGGCCGAGAGCAACTCGCGCCGATACTCGTCCTCGTACTTCTCAGGCTGGAAGCGCTCGCTCGCGAGCTGTTCGATCAGCTGCTGCGCGAGATCGAGCTCGCCCTTCTTCAGCTCCACCTCGTCGCCGAACTCGATCTCGTCGAATTTCGCGACTTCGTCGGCGTAGTAGAGGCCCTGCAGCACGAGCCCGCGGCCGAGCGGCCGGACGAGCACGAGCTGCTCGCGGCCGCGCACGTGGTGTCGGCCGATCGCGACCTTTCCCATCGTGAGCATCGCCTCGTTGAGCAGGCGATAGGCCTTGGCGCCGCCCTTGTCCGGGCCGAGCAGCTGCGCCTTCTCGTAGTAGAGCGCGTCGACGCGCTCCATCGGAATGAACTCTTCGATCTCGATCGTGCGGTCGCTCTTGCGCTCGAGCGCCTTCAGCTCCTCGTCGCTCATCACGACGTACTGGTCCTTCGCGTACTCGTAGCCCTTGACGCGGTCGGCGCTCTCGACCGGCTCGCCACACGTCGCGCACACGTACTGCTGCTTGAGCCGCGACTTGTCCTTCGCGTGCAGCATGTTGAACGAGACGCTCTTGCTGCGGTTCGCGGTGTAGACCTTCACCGGAATCGAGACGAGGCCGAACGAGATCGTGGCCGAGGAGTTCGCGCGAGCGGGCATCGAGGAGGACCTGCCTGACAAACGGGGGAGGATTCGTTTGGCGCGGAAGGTCCGCACCCTACCATGCGAAGAATCGACGTTCGAGACGACTTCCTTGATGCCGTGACACTTTTCGGTGTCGAAGATTCGACACCGCGCGAGTGCGAGCCTGAGAGACCTCAAGCACTACAGGGCGAAACGCGATCCGAGTCGCACGCCCGAGCCGTTCGGCGCGGAGGCGTCGCCGCGAGCGCTCGCGCCCGGCGCGCCGCGCCGCTTCGTGGTGCAGCAGCACGCGGCGAGAAGCCTGCACTGGGACCTGCGGCTCGAGATCGAGGGGGTGCTCGTGAGCTTCGCGGTGCCGCGGGGCCCGAGCCTCGATCCGCAGCAAAAGCGCCTCGCGGTGCAGACCGAGGATCACCCCCTCGAGTACGCCGACTTCGAGGGCGTGATTCCGGCCTGCAACTACGGCGCGGGCGCGATGATCGTGTGGGACTCCGGCACGTATCGGAGCGTCGATGGCGTCGCGCCCGCCGATGGTCTCGCGAAGGGCAAGCTCGACCTCGCGCTCGAGGGGCACAAGCTGCGCGGGCGCTTCGCGCTCGTGCGCACGGGGGGCAAGGCGAAGCCCGGCCGCGAGTGGCTGTTGTTCACGAAGGAGCGCGGCTTCGAGGCGCCGGACATCGTGGAGCGCGCGCCCGAGTCGGTGTTCTCGGGCCTCGCGGTGCGCGAGCTTGCGGCCGGCATCACGCGCGATGCCGAGGTGAGCGCGCTCGCGGAGGCTGCGGGTGCGAAGCGCGCGAGCGTCGACGCCGCGAGACTACGGCCGATGCTCGCGAGCACGGGCGAGCGTGCGTTCTCGCGCGAGGGCTGGCTGTTCGAGCTGAAGTACGACGGCGTGCGAGCGATCGCCGAGGCGGGCGTCTCTCGCGCGCGACTCTTCGCGCGCACCGGCGGCGAGCGCACGCACCTCTACCCCGAGCTCACGGCGGCGCTGGCGCATCTGCCGGTGCGCGAAGTGGTGCTCGACGGCGAGATCGTCGCCCTCGACGAGCGCGGCCGCGCGAGCTTCGAGCGAATCCAGCGCCGCTTCACGCAGGCGACCGCTGCGGACGCCGAGTTGTTACGGCGCGAAGTGCCCGTCGTGTACTACGCGTTCGACTGCCTCGCGACGGACGGCTTCGACCTGCGCAAGCTCCCGCTCGAAAAGCGCAAGCAGATTCTCGCCGCGCTGATTCCTCCGCGCGGACCGCTGCGGCTCGCCGATCACGTTGCGGGCGATGGCGTCGCGCTCTTCGACGCGGTGCGCGCGCACGGGATGGAGGGCGTGATCGCGAAGCAGGCGAGCTCCACGTACGAAGCCGGCGAACGCTCGAAGCGCTGGATCAAGCTGAAGGTGCCGCGCGCGGACTGCTTCGTGGTCGTGGGCGTCTCGCCGGGGCAGGGCTCACGCAAGCAGCTCGGCTCGCTGATGCTCGCGGGCTGGCGCGATGGAAAGCTCGCCTACGTGGGCAACGCGGGTTCGGGACTCACGGCGCGCCAGCTCGAGGTGTTGTTGCCCGAGCTGGAGAAGAGGCGCCGCGCGAAGCCCGCGTGCGTGGGCTTGCCTGAGCTGCTGCCGCGCGGCACGTGGTTCGTCGCGCCCGAGCTGGTCGCGGAGGTTCGCTTCAGCGAAGCCACGAGCGCGGGCATGCTGCGGCATCCCGTGTTCCTCGCGCTGCGCGACGACATCGCGCCCGCCGCGTGCAGCGCTCCCGCGCTCGCGGCGAGCGAGCCCGCAGCCGTGGCGGCGCCCCAACAACTGCGCGAGGCGGAGTTCAAGCCGACGCGCCTCGACAAGGTGTTCTGGCCAGTCGAGGGCTACACGAAGGGCGACCTGCTCGCGTACTACGAGCGCGTCTGGCCCTGGCTTGCGCCCTATCTGAGGGACCGGCCGGTGGTCCTCACGCGCTATCCCGACGGCATCGAGGGCAAGAGCTTCTATCAGAAGAACGCGCCCGAGTTCACGCCCGACTGGGCGCGGCGCGAGACGATCGACGGCACGGACTACTTCGTCTGCAACGACCTGAGAACGCTGCTCTACGTGATCAACTCCGGCGCCATTCCGCTGCATGTGTGGAGCGCGCGGCTCACGAACATCGAGCGCCCCGACTGGCTGATCCTCGACCTCGATCCGAAGGAAGCGCCGTTCGCTCACGTGATCGAGATCGCGCGGCTGCTCCACGCGCTCTTCCGTGAGATCGGCGTCGCGCACTTCGTGAAGACCTCGGGACAAGCGGGCATGCACGTGCTGCTGCCGCTCGCGCAGCGGCTCACGCACGACGAGGCCAAGAACGTGGCGGAGGCGGTCGCGCGCGTGGTCGTCGCGGAGCGGCCGGACATCGCGACCGTCACGCGCCCGGTCGCGGCGCGCGGCGACAAGGTGTACGTGGACTTTCTCCAGAACGGGCGCGGGAAGCTCATCGCTGCGCCGCTCTCCGTGCGCCCGCGCCCGAAGGCGCCCGTCTCGATGCCGCTCAGCTGGGCGCCGGTGAATGCGCGCCTCGATCCCGCGAGGTGGAACATCGCGAGCGCGGAGCCTCGGCTCGCCAAGCACGGCGATCCCCTTGCGGGCGTGCTCGGTGCGGGCATCGACCCGGAGGCGCTGCTGGCCGGCCTGATTCAACACCTCGGGCGCTCTGCCGAAAAAACCTGACACGAGGGCGACACACTCGGGTGTAGAGTGCGCCGCTCTCGCGAGGGCTCTGCAATGCGCCTCTACGCCGGCACCAGCGGCTTCAGCTACCAGGAGTGGCACGGCGCGTTCTATCCCGAGGACATGCCGGCCGCTGACCGGCTCGCTTATTACGGCGTGCGGCTGCCCGCGGTCGAGATCAACCAGACCTTCTACCGCATGCCGCGGGCGAGCCTGCTGGCAGCCTGGGCGAAGCAGGTGCCCGACGCGTTCCGCTTCGCGGTGAAGGCGTCGCGCAAGATCACCCACCTGAAGCGGCTCGCAGACGTGGGCGACGAGACGAAGTACCTGGTCGAGACCGCGCGCGCGCTCGGCGAGAAGCTCGGCCCGATCCTGTTCCAGCTGCCGCCCTACCTGAAGCTCGACCTCGAGAGGCTCGACCGCTTCCTCGATCTGCTGCCGGTGGGCACGCTCGCCGCGCTCGAAGCGCGCCACGCCTCGTGGAAGGACGACGCCGTCTTCACGCGCCTGCGCGAGCGCGGCATGGCGTGGGTCGTCACGGAGGACGACGGGGACGGGGCCACCGAAGTCATCGCCACCGCGCCTTGGGTTTATCTGCGCCTGCGCCGTACCGACTACGACCGCGCCGCGCTCGCGAGCTGGGCGACGAAGCTGCGTGCGGCGGCGCCGGTGCAGGCGTTCGCGTTCTTCAAGCACGAGGACGGCGCCGTCGGCACGAAGTGGGCGATGGAGCTGCTCGCCCACACGCAACGCCTCGGTGAGCGCCGAGCGCCAGCGCGCAGCGCGCGCGCGCGCGGAAAGCGCGCGAGTGGCGAGGAGTAGGCGCGCGGCTCGGGTGGCGGCGGCGCTCGGGGTTGCGTGGATCGCAGCTGCCGGGCTCGCAGATGCAAAGCGCCCGAGCGAGCCGTCGAGTTATCAGGCGCACTCGGTGCACATCCGAGACGGCGACTCGCTGATCGTGAGCGACGGCGAGCGCCAGCGCGATCTGCGCCTCGCCGAGATCGATGCGCCCGAACGGGGCCAAGCGTGGGGCAAGCGCGCGACGCAGGCGCTCGCAGGCCTCGTCGAGGGAAAGAGGCTGCGCGTCGAGTTCGTGGAGCTCGACCGGTATGGGCGCGAGGTGTCGCGGGTGTTCGTGGGTGAAGCCTGCGTGGCCTGCGAGCTCGTGCGGGGCGGCCATGCCTGGGCGTACCGCAAGTACTCACGCGATCCGCGCCTGCTCGCGCTCGAGGCCGATGCGCGTGAGGCGCGGCGCGGGCTGTGGGCGCAGCCCGCGCACACTTTCGTTCCACCCTGGGAGTGGCGCCGCGGAGCCCGCAGTCTCAGCTCGCGGGAAGCCCTGGCCTTGCTCGGGGCCGAGCCTTCCAAGCCAGGGGACGGCCCGTCGTGCGGAATCAAGCGCTACTGCAAAGAGATGACGAGCTGCGCCGAGGCGCGCTTCTATCTCGAGCAGTGCGGGCGCACGCGGCTCGATCGCGATGGCGATGGCGTTGCGTGCGAGGATCTCTGCTTCTGAACGAGGAGCCGAGAGTGAGCGTTCGCCTCTTCGCTTTCACCTGCGGCCAGCTCACCATCCCGCACGGCTTCCTGATCGAAGGCGCGAAGGGCAAGCTGCGCGTGCCGGTGCCCGCGTACCTGATCACTCACCCGCGCGGGCGTGTGCTGTTCGACAGCGGGCTTCATCTCGCGCTGCAAACCGATGCCGCGGCGCACATGGGCGAGCGCGGGATGCGCGGCACCGCGTTTCACTTCAGCGCGGGCGAGGAGGTGAGCGCGCGCTTGCTCGCCGCCGAGTGTGAGCCGCGTGCGATCACGCACGTCGTGAACTCGCACCTGCACTACGACCACTGCGGCGGCAACGCGCAGCTCGAGCACGCGCAGGTACTCGTCCAGCGCCGCGAGTGGGAGCACGCGCGCGCGCTGCCTGACGATGATCCCGGGTACCGCCGAAGCGAGTTCGAGACGGGCCAGCGCGTGAAGCTGCTCGACGGTGAGCACGACGTGTTCGGGGACGGCTCGGTGGTGTGCTTCCCCACGCACGGCCACACGCCGGGCCACCAGTCGCTACGCGTGCGCACGCAGCGCGGCGGCGAGTTCGTGCTGTGCGGCGACGCTTGTTACCTGCGCGAGTCGCTCGAGAAGCTCGCGCTGCCCGGCGTCGTGTTCGATCGCGAAGCCGCGCTCGCGGCGCTCAAGCGTTTCGCGGCGATGGAGGCCGCGGGCGCGCGCGTGATGGTGGGTCACGACCCGGCATTCTGGGCGAGCGTGCCGCAGGCGCCTTTGCCTTTGGCTTGAGGAGGAGCGCGATGAGCGAGCGATTCGTGCGGGCGCCGAGCGCGGAGTCATTAGGGGAAGCGCCCGGTCGCGGCCGGCTCGCGGGGCGCAAGATCCTCGTCGTGGGCGGCGGGCAGCGCGTATTCGACGCGGCGACCGATCCGGTCGGCAACGGGCGCGCGATGTGCCTTCTCTTCGGGCGTGAAGGCGCACACGTCGCGGTGGCGGACAAGAACCGCGCGAGCGCGGAGGAGACCGCGGCGCAGATCGCGCGCGCGGGTGGCCGCGCTTTCGCGATCGAGGCGGACATCACGAGCGAAAACGATGTCGGACGCATGCTGGAGCAAGCCACGCGCGGGCTCGGCGGCCTCGACGGGCTCGTGCTCAACGTCGGGATCGGCGTGGGTGCGCTCGGCCTCGCGAACACCAAGACCGAGGCGTGGGATCAGACTTTCGCGGTGAACGTGCGCGGCGCGATGCTGTGCTGCAAAGCCGCGCTGCCCGCGCTCGCGAACGGCTCGCCGATCGTGATGACCTCGTCGATCGCGGGTCTCACCTCCGGCTCGCAGCTGCCCGCCTACGACGCGTCGAAGGCCGCGCTCGAGGGGCTGATGCGCCACGTCGCGCGCGAGGGCGCGGCGCGCGGCATACGCGCGAACATCGTCGCGCCGGGCCTCGTCGATACGCCGCTCGGCCGCGTCGCCACCGCAGGCCGTCCGAGCCGCGCGCGCTCCGCGATTCCGTTCGGGCGCCAGGCCACGGGCTGGGAGATCGCCTACGCGGCGTTGTTCCTGACGAGCGACGAGAGCGTCTACATCACCGCGCAGGTGCTTGCGGTGGATGCCGGCATCACGGGGATGTGATCGCGCAGCGCCTCAGCCCGTGACGCGCTGCTTGATCTCCGGCTCGAGCAGCACCTCGAACGGCGCGAGCAGCTGGTTCACGAGCGTGAGCTTGTCGCGCACCACTTCGTCGCGCATCGCCGCGAGCTGCACCGCGGTGCGGTACTGCATTTCCTCCGCCGAGAACATCGCGCGGTCGCCCTCGGTCGTCGGGTAGAGGAAGTCGTTGTAGTTCGCTTGCCGCCAGGGGAGCTGCGCCACCTCGGCGGCGCGCGCGAGGTAGCGCTGCGCGACGCCGCGCAGGCCCTCGCCGGGAGCGCGAGTCATCAGGGTCTCGTGCAGCGCCTCGGCCTGCATCGCCGCGGACGACATGCCGTGGCCGTAGGTGGGGTTGAAGCTGCACAGCGCGTCGCCGACGGGCAGCAGGCCCTCGGGCAGCGCATCGTAGCGCTCGTAGTGCCGGAAGCGGTTCGCGGGATAGATCATGCGCGCGACGGGCGAGAGGAACTGCGCGCGCCGCAGCGTCTCGGCGAGCACGTCGCCGGGGAGACTCGCGGCGAATTCGAGCACGGCCTCGCGCTCCGTGGGCGGGTAGTCGCCCGCGCGGCCGCCGAGCGAGCACATCGCCTGGCCGTTCTCGATCGGCAGCACCACGGCGCCGCGCGCGCCGACGCGCGGAAGGTTGCCGCACGCGAGCGTCTTCCAATCGCGCGGCTGCGTCGCGTCGAGCTCGAGCACCATGCTCGCGTAGCCGAAGTCGACCTTGACCGTCTCGACGGGAGGCGCCGGCAGCCCGAGCTCGTCGAGCCAGCGCAGCGCCTCCTCGCGGCGTCCGGTCGCGTCGATCACGAGGTCCGCCGCGAGCGGAGCTTCGCCGCTCTCCGTAATCACTCCGGTGACACGGTTCGAAGCCGCTTCGCGGGCGAGCCCGCGCACGGTCGTGCTCGCGCGCACCTCGAGGTTCGGCGTGCGCGCCAGCACCAGCGAGCGCACGATGTGCTCGAGCAGCCAGCGGCTCTGGCTGTGCAGGCGCAGCTTGCTCTGGAAGCGCGGCGCAGTGCCAAAGTCGAAGATCGCGAGGCCGTCGCTGCCCCCGCTCAGCGTGTGCGAGCCGTGCGCATCGAGCTCGGCGCAGAACCCGGGCAGCATGCGCTCGATCGCGTCCTCGCCGCCCTTCAGCAGGATGTGCACGTGCTGCGCCTGCGGCGTCGCGCGGCGCGGCGCCGGCGCGCTCGGCAGCTCGTCGCGATCGAGCACGAGCACGCGCGCGAAATGCTTTGCGAGCGCGTGCGCCGCGAGCATGCCCGCGAGGCTTCCGCCCACCACGATCGCGCGCTGCCCCAACAACTCTCCGCTCATCTCGTGCTCCGCTCGGCGAAAGGCGCGCAAGCTAACGCAGCCGCTGCGCTCGACTCTCGAGGACCCGGCGCGCGAACTCGCACGATCGGTGCCAGTACGACGCGCGCCTCGGGTCCGCCTCGCGTCCTCGCTGGGTCGCAGCTCCACGGGAGAAGCGCACGGGTGCCCCAAGGAGACTCACGCGTGCCGTTCGTGGTCGGATCGCGCGAATTCGCATCTCGCCTCACCCAACGCCGCGCGGCGGGGCGCGACTCCCGGTCAGTGCCGCGTCCCGCGCACTTCGCGAGTCATTAGGGCGGCACGGCGATTGCGGGGGAGTGCGGTCGCCCCCGCCATGAAGGAGATCACCGTGATTCGACTCACTCGTGAGCTCGCCTGCGTTGCGTTGGCAGCGCTGCTCGCCGCTCCGGCACTCGCGGAGTGCGACGAGCTTTTCCCCGACCTGACCTGCGATCGCTCGGGCCGCTTCGACGGCTTCGAGATGCCGATCGTGCAGCCCTACTTGTTCGAGGATCCGTTCATCACGACGGGCGTGTACCCGTACTACGTCTGGCATCAATTCCCGAAGAGCTCTCCGCTCGAGGGCGGCGAGGCGCACGTGCTCGCCGCGCAGCTGCGCATCGCGGTGACGGATCGCTTCGCGATCATCGCGACCAAAGACGGCTACATGTGGTCGCGGCCCGACAACCCGCTGCTCGAAGAGACGGGCGGGTTCATGAACCTCGGCTTCGGCGTGAAGTACGCGCTCTACCAGGATCGCGACGCCGGCCGCATCGTGTCGCTCGCGCTGAAGTACGAAGCGCCGAGCGGCAACGACGACGTCTTCCAGGGCGAGGGCGACGGCATGCTGATGCCGTCGATCACCGGCGCCATGAAGCTCGGCGACCTCGCCGTGCAGGGCGACCTCGGCGGCATCTGGGCGATCGACCACCGGCAGTCGAGCTCGATCTACTACCACCTCTACTTCGGCTACCCGATCGCCGATCGCATCACACCGTTCCTGCAGTTCTCGGGAATGCACTGGGTCGATTCCGGTGACGGCACACAGGAGATCGAGCTCTCCGCGTTCGGGGAGGGAGCGCTCGGTACGGACGCGATCCCGATCGGTCTCGTGGAAGTGCTCTACGGCCAACGTTTCGAGGGTGCGGACGTCGCGAACCTAGGCGCCTTCGGCGTCGACGGGCTCGACTACGTCACGGTCGCGATCGGCGCGCACCTGCGCGTCACGGATCGGCTCACGGTCTCCGCGGCCTGGGAGCGCCCCATCACCGACCACAAGAGCATCACGAGCGACCGCGTCACGACGAACGTCGCGTTCGAGTTCTAGGAGGGAGGAGACTCCGAGAGTCGCGCGCGACGCGAGAGCCGAGGGAGGCGTGCCCCCTCTCTCGGCTCACTTCCTGCGTGGAGGCAGCACGTCGGTGGCGGTTCCCGCAGCGACCTCTGCCGCGAACGCGACCGTCTCCGACAGCGTGGGATGCGCGTGAATCGTCAGGCCGAGGTCGTGCGCGTCGGCGCCCATCTCGATCGCGAGCGCGGCTTCGCCGATCAGCTCGCCGGCGTGAGCGCCGGCCATGCCCGCACCTAACAAGCGGCCGTCGTCGGCGGAGAACAGCAGCTTGGTCGTGCCCTCGCCGCGGCCCATTCCGAGCGCGCGCCCGGACGCCGACCACGGGAATACGCCCTTCTTCACCGCAACGCCCTGCGCCGTCGCTTGCTCCTCGGTGAGGCCGACCCACGCGACCTCGGGATCCGTGTATGCGATCGAAGGAATCGCGGCGGGCTCGAACGCAGCCTTGTGTCCCGCGATCGTCTCGGCCGCGACCTTGCCCTGATGCGTGGCGCGGTGCGCGAGCTGCGGCGGGCCCGTGACGTCACCGATCGCGAACACGTGGCCCACGTTCGTGCGGCACTGCGCGTCCACCGCGACGAAGCCGCGCGGCGCAAGCTGCACCCCCAACGACTCGAGGCCGATCTCCTCCACGTTGGCGCGGCGACCGACCGCCACCAGCACGCGATCGAAGCTGCGCGCGGGCGGCGCCTTCGGCCCGTCGTACGTGACGAAGAGGCAGTCGCTGCGCGCCTCGATCTTCGCGACGCCGGTGCCGATGTGAATCGCTTCGCAGCGCTCCTTCAGCCGCTTCTCGAGCACGCGCGCGAGGTCGCGATCGACGCCGACGAGCAGCCGGTCCATCAGCTCGACGATCGTGACGCGCACGCCGAGGGCGAGATACACGCACGCCATCTCGAGCCCGATGATGCCGCCGCCGACTACGAGCAAGCTGCGCGGGCTCCCTGATAACTCGAGCGCGCCGGTCGAGTCGAGAATGCGCGGGTCGCTCGGCAGCCCGGGCAGCATCACCGGGCGCGACCCCGTTGCGACGATCGCGTGCTCGAACGCGATCGTCTGCGCCCCGCTCGGGCTGTCGACCGCGAGCTCGTTCGGCGAGACGAAGCGCCCGCTGCCGCGCACGACGGTCACCTTGCGCGCCTTCGCGAGCGCTGCGAGGCCGCCGCAGAGCTTCGCGACGATCCCATCCTTGTACGCGCGAATGCGGTCGCGATCGAGGTGCGGCTCGCCGAAGTCGACGCCGTGCTCGCGCATCGCGCGCGCCTGCTCGATCACCTCGGCCACGTGCAGCAAGGCCTTCGACGGGATGCAGCCCACGTTGGTGCACACGCCGCCGAGCGTCGCGTCGCGCTCGACGAGCGTGACGGAGAGGCCGAGGTCCGCGGCGCGAAACGCGGCGGTGTATCCGCCGGGGCCGCCGCCGAGCACGAGCAGCTGCACGCGCGAGCCGTCGGTCGGCGCCGGCGCAGTTTGCGGTGCCGGCGCGCTCGCGGCTCTCGCGGGAGCGGCGGCCGCGACGCCTTCCTCCGCGACATCGAGCGTGAGGATCGCGTCGCCCTCGCTCACCTTGCCGTTGACCTGCACCGCGACCGAGAGCACGACGCCGGCCGAAGGCGACGGCACCTCCATGCTCGCCTTGTCGCTCTCGATCACGACGAGCGCCTGCTCGCGCTCGACGCGGTCGCCGGCGCGTACGAGCACCTCCACCACGTCGACGTCGCGGAAGTCGCCGATGTCGGGCACGCGAACCACGAGCTGGGCCATCGCTCAAACCAACAGCAGGCGCAGATCGGCGAGCAGCTGCGCGAGGCGCGTGGTGAAGCGCACCGCATCGGCGCCGTCGATCACGCGGTGGTCGTAGGAGAGCGAGAGCGGCAGCAGCAAGCGCGGCACGAACGCGTTCCCCTGATAAACCGGCTTCCACTCCATCTTCGACACGCCCAGGATCGCCACCTCGGGATGGTTCACGATCGGCGTGAAGAAGCTGCCCCCGATGCCGCCGAGGCTCGAGATGCTGAACGTGCCGCCTTGCAGGTCGCCGGGCGTGAGCTTGCGCGTACGCGCGCGCGTCGAGAGATCCTCGAGCTCGCGCGCGAGATCGAACAGGCCCTTCTGGTCCGCGTTCTTGATCACCGGCACGACGAGGCCGTTCTCGGTGTCGACCGCGACGCCGACGTGGAAGTAGCGCTTCAGCACGAGCGCCTCGCCCGTGCGATCGAGCGAGGCGTTGAAGTGCGGGAACTCCTTCAGCGCCGCCGTCACCGCTTTCACGACGAACGGCAGAAACGTGATCTTGACGCCGCGCTTTTCGGCCTCGCCCTTCAGCGACTTGCGGAACGCATCGAGCTCGGTGATGTCCGCGTTGTCGTGCTGCGTGACGTGAGGGACCGTCACCCAGCTGCGGTGCAGGTTCGCGGCGCTGAGCTTGCGCACGCGGTTCAGCGGCTGCAGCTCGGTCGGGCCCCACTTCGTGAAGTCGATCTCGAGCGGCGCCGCGACCGAGATGCCCGCGATCGGCACGCCGCCTGCGCCGCGGCCCGACAGCGAGGCCTTCACGAACGCCTGCACGTCCTCCTTCTGCACGCGGCCCTTGCGGCCGGTGCCCGGCACGAGCGTCAGGTCGACGCCGAGCTCGCGCGCGAGCTGCCGCACCGACGGGCTCGCGTGCGCGCGCGCGACGCGGGGTGCATCCGCGGCGTCCGCACCCTGCGCCAGCGCGAGCGCGTTCGGCGTGCCCACGAGCACCGCGTCGTCCTCGCCCGCGCGGCGCGCGAGAGAAGGCGGCGCGTGGCGCGGCGGTGTCGGCGTCGCGGGCGCGGGCTTCGGTGCGGCGGGCGCCGGCTTGTTGGGCGCGGGCGCTGCGCTCGCGCTCTCGCCGCGAATCACGGCGATCAGCGCGCCCGCGCTCACCTTGTCGCCCACGCGCACGCGCAGCTCCTCGAGCACGCCCGCGGCTGGCGACGGCACCTCCATCGTCGCCTTGTCGCTCTCGAGCACGATCAGGGCCTGATCCTTCGCGACGCGCTCGCCCACGCTCGCGAGCACTTCGACGACGTCGACCTCGGCGAAGTCGCCGATGTCCGGCAGCAAGAACTCGATGCGATCCGCCATCGCGCTAGCTCCGCACCGGCTGCGGCTTCTCCGCGTCGATCCCGTACTTGTCGAGCGCGAGCCGCACCGTCGCGGGCGGTACTCGCCCCTCGTCGCAGAGCGCCTTCAGCGCGGCGGCAGCGATGAAGCCGCGGTCGACCTCGAAGAAGCGGCGCAGGCGCTCGCGCAGGTCCGAGCGCCCGAAGCCGTCGGTGCCGAGCGTGCGGTACGTCGCCGGCACGTAGGGGCGAATCTGCTCCGAGACTGCGCGCACGTAATCCGTCGCGGCGATGACTGGACCGCGCCGGCCCGCGAGCTGCTGCGACACGAAGCTCGTTCGCTGCGCCTCGCCGGGATGCAGCAGGTTCCAGCGCTCCGCGGCGGCGCCGTCGCGCGCGAGCTCGCTGAAGCTCGTCACGCTCCACACGTCCGCCGCGATGCCGAAGTCGTCCCGCAATAACTCCGCCGCCGCGAGCGCCTCGCGCAAGATCGTGCCGGCGCCCAGCAGCTGCACGCGCTCGCCGTCGCCCTCGCCCGCGCGCACGAGGTGCATCCCACGCAGGATTTCCTCGCGCGCGCCCTCGGGCATCGCGGGCTGCGCGTAGTTCTCGTTCATCACCGTGACGTAGTAGAAGACGTCCTCTTGCTCGTGGAGCATCCGGCGCATGCCGTCCTGGATGATCGTCACGAGTTCGTAGGCGTACGCGGGGTCGTACGCGACGCAGTTCGGCACCGCGGCGGCCCACACGTGGCTGTGTCCGTCTTGGTGCTGGAGGCCCTCGCCGGAGAGCGTGGTGCGCCCCGCGGTTCCCCCTAACAAGAAGCCGCGCGTGCGCGAGTCGCCGGCGGCCCAGATCAAGTCGCCGACGCGCTGGAAGCCGAACATCGAGTAGAAGATGTAGAACGGCAGCATTGGCAGGCCGTGATTCGCGTACGAAGTGCCCGCCGCGATCCACGAGGAGAGCCCGCCCGCTTCGCAGATGCCCTCCTGCAGCATCTGCCCGGTCTTCTCCTCGCGGTAGTACGCGAACGTGTCGGAGTCGACGGGCTCGTAGAGCTGACCCTGCGAGGAGTAGATGCCGAGCTGCCGGAACAGCCCCTCCATGCCAAACGTGCGGGATTCGTCCGGCACGATCGGCACGATGTACTTGCCGAGCTTCTTGTCCCGTAACAACGCGGTCAGCATGCGCACGAACGCCATCGTGGTGGACATCTCGCGCTCGCCGCTGCCTTGCAGCAGCGCGTCGAAGGCGGAGAGCGGCGGCACCTCGAGCTTCGGCGCGTTCGCGCGGCGGGCCGGCAGGTAGCCGCCGAGCGCGCGCCGCCGCTCGTGCATGTACTCGAGCTCGGGGCTGCCGTCGGCGGGCTTGTAGAACGGGGCATCGCCGATGCGGTCGTCGGGAATCGGGATGCGATACCGATCGCGGAACTTCTTCAGCTGCTCGTCGCCGAGCTTCTTCTGTTGATGCGTGAAGTTCTTGCCCTCGCCGGCCTCGCCCATCCCGTAGCCCTTGATCGTCTTGGCGAGGATCACCGTGGGCTGGCCGACTTGATTCACCGCGGCGTGGTAGGCGCTGAAGATCTTCCTCGGGTCGTGGCCGCCGCGGTTCAGCTGCCAGATGTCGTCGTCGGTCATGTTGGCGACCATCGCCTTCAGCTCGGGATGCACGCCGAAGAAGTGCTCGCGCACGTACGCGCCGCCCTTCGCCTTGTAGTTCTGGTAGTCGCCGTCGACCGCGCGCTCCATGCGCTCCAACAACAAGCCCTTCTTGTCGCGCGCGAGCAGCGGATCCCACGCGTCGCCCCAGATCACCTTCAGCACGTTCCAGCCGGCGCCGCGGAACGTGCCCTCGAGCTCTTGGATGATCTTGCCGTTGCCGCGCACCGGGCCGTCGAGGCGCTGCAGGTTGCAGTTCACGACGAACACGAGGTTGTCGAGTCCCTCGCGCGCCGCGAGCCCGATCGCCCCTAATGACTCGGGCTCGTCCATCTCGCCGTCGCCCATGAACGCCCAGACCTTGCGTCCTCTCATCTCGGCGAGCCCGCGGTGCTCGAGGTACTTCATGAAGCGGGCCTGATAGATCGCCATGATCGGGCCGAGCCCCATCGACACCGTGGGGAACTGCCAGAAGTCGGGCATCAGCCACGGGTGCGGGTACGAAGAGACGCCGCGCTTTCCGGTTTCTTGCCGGAAGTTGTGCAGCTGCTCCTCGCTGAGGCGGCCCTCGAGGAACGCGCGCGCGTAGATGCCGGGCGAGGAGTGGCCCTGCACGTAGATCAGATCCGCGCCGTCCGCGTGATCGGGGCCTTTCCAGAAGTGGTTGAAGCCGACGTCGTAGAGCGTGGCGGCGCTCGCCCACGTCGCGATGTGCCCGCCGAGCTCGCTCGATTCGCGGTTCGCCTGCACCACCATCGCGAGTGCGTTCCAGCGCACGAGCGAGCGGATGCGGTGCTCGAGCCCGGGCTCGCCGGACATGTGCGGCTCTTCGCTGACGTGGATCGTGTTCAGGTAGGCGGTCGTCGCTTTGTAGGGGAGGTGCGCGCCGGCGCGGCGCGCGCGGTCGATCAAGCGCTCGATCAGGTAGTGCCCGCGTTCGACGCCGTCGGTCTGCAGCACCGACTCCAGCGCCTCGAGCCACTCCTGCGTCTCGTCGGCGTCGATGTCGCGCGTTTCGTTCGCCATGCGTGCCCCCCGCGATTCGGCTGCAGTTAGCCGCACCTTCGTCCGGATTGAAGCCAGCTTGCAGAGAATTTCTCGATCGATGAGAAAACCACCCGCAGAGACGACTCATTGGATCGATTAAAGAGGTTTTGGATATTTCCCGAGTTTGTCATCTAGATGACATCCGTCGATCGGCTCGTACAGTGCGCGCGGGCGGGAGGAATTCCCATGAGCGCCGCACCCCAGGGGCGAGCGAGCTCGGCGCCGCGGTACACGGCGACGGGAGCGGCACTCCACCAGCTACTGCGCGAGCTGGAGCGGTTCGCCCAGGAGGGCCTCGCGCTTGGGCGGCTCAGCAGCGTGCGGCTGGCGCTGCTGCACAGCGCGATGCACGGCGAGAAGACCGCGAGCGAGCTCGCGCGTGAGCGCGGCGCGTCGCGGCAGGCGACGCTGCGCGTGGTCGACTCGCTGCTCGCGGAGGGCTGGCTCGAGCGCGCACCGAATCCTCGGCACCGTCGCGCGCCGCTGCTGCGCGCCACGCCGCTCGGGCGCCGCACCTACTTCGCCGCGGCGCACGAAGAGGCAGCGGCGCTGAACTCGCTCGCGGAGCACTGCGCGTACGAGGAGGTCGCCGCGGCGCTGAAGTTGTTACGGACGATTCGGGAGCACGCGACGCGCGGCTGAGGCGAGTTGTTACGGGCGCTTGGCCGGCGTTCCGCGCCGCACCAGTCCCTCTTGCGCCACCGACGCCACGCGCACGCCCGCGCGCGTGAAGATCGCGCCGCGCGCGAAGCCGCGGGCCCCGTACGCGCACGGGCTGTCCTGCGCGTAGAGCAGCCACTCGTTCGCGCGGAACGGGCGGTGGAACCACACCGCGTGATCGAGGCTCGCCGACATGCCGGCCATGAACGAGCTCGGGCGCGCGTGGTGGCGCACGATCGTGTCGATCATCGACATGTCCGTCGCGTAGGTGATGAAGCACTGGTGCAGCAGCGCATCGCTCTCAGGCAGCTCGCCGTCGGCGCGCAGCCACATCAAGTTCGGGTCGGGGCCGGGCTCGCCGCCGAGATAGACGGGCAAGTTCACGAAGCGAAAGTCGATCGGCGGCGCGCCGCGCTCGTAGCGCTCCTGCCAGTTCGGAAAGCGCTCGCGCGCCTGCTCCATGCGCTGATCCCAAGTCGGCACGCTCTCGGGCTCCGGCGCTGGCGGCATCGCGTCTTGATGCTCGATGCCGGCCTCGGCTCGGTGGAACGACGCCGACAAGTTCAGGATCGCCTGGCCGCGCTGATAGGCGACGACGTTGCGCGTCACGAACGACTTGCCGTCGCGCAGGCGATCGACCGTGTACACGACGGGCACGCCCGGATCGCCGTGGCGCAGGAAGTAGCCGTGCAGCGAGTGCGCGGGCAGGTGCTCGACGGTGCGCCCCGCGGCCATCAACGCTTGCGAGAGCACCTGGCCGCCGAACAGGCGGCCGATCTGCCCGCGCTCGTTTTGGCCGCGAAAGATGTTGAGCTCGATCTGTTCGAGATCGAGCAGCGCCCGGAGCTCTTCGAAGCGGTTCATGGCGCGCGCGTTGTAGCCGCGAAAAATCGCGGGCGCGTGGGCCATTTCACACCGAAGGCGCCGGCGAATCGCCAAGAATCGTCCCTCCAGGGTGTCGAAGGGGACGGCGATGGCGAAGGGGAAGAAGGTCGCGAAGTCAGGCGGGGCGCCCGAGCGGAAGAAGATCGCGATCGTGGGCGGCGGCCCGGCGGGGCTGTCGGCGGCCTTCCATCTGACGCGCGACCCCGCTTGGCGCGAGAAGTACGAGATCACCGTCTACCAGCTCGGGTGGCGCGTCGGCGGCAAGGGCGCGACGGGCCGCGACGCCGCGAATCATCAGCGGATCGAAGAACACGGCATTCACGGCTTCTGCAATTTCTACTTCAACACCTTCGCGATGATGCGCGACGTCTACACGAACCTGGCCGCGGCGGACCGCGACCAGTTGCCGACGCAGCAGCTGAGCACGGCGTTCCTCGGCAGCTCGCGGACCTACGCGATCGCTGCGACCCCGCTGGTTTGGCGCGGTGTGCTCGACTGGCTGCCGGCGACCGAGGGCGATCCCTGGGACGCCAGTTGGACACCCGATCTCGGGTGGAAGCAAGTGGTCCGCGGCGTGTTGATTCAGCTGGCATGGCGCGGACGGTCCGATGAGGAGCACCAGACCGTCGACGAGTCTGACCTGCTGCGCGGCGACTACGAGCCCGCGGTGCAGGCAGCGGCGAGCGCGCTGCACCGCACGATCTGGCGAATCTGGCAGGAGCAGGCCGGCGTTCCGGGCGATCTGCCGAGCGACATGATCGACGCGCGACTGCAAGCCTGGATCGCCGACCTCGATGCACAGCGGCAGGCCTTCGGCATCGTCGTGAACGCGGCTCTCGGCAACGCTTTTCCTCCGACGCCTCCGCCCGCGGTCGCGCAGCCGGTGCGACCGCCCAATGCGACCGCGCTGCGCGCGCTGTCCGTGCTCGACCTCTACTGGACGGTGCTGCGCGGGATCATCGCGGAGCGCTCGCTGTTGCCCGGCGCCGACCTCGATCAGAGCGACGCGGTCGACTATCGCGATTGGCTCGTGAAGCACGGCGTCTCGAACCTCGTGTTGTCCTCCCCAATCCTGACCTACGTGGCGAACATTCTCTTCGCGTACCCGAACGGCGATACCTCGGCGCGCCCACAGCTCTCGGCCGCGTCGTGGGTTACGTGGATGCTGCGCAGCGTCATCGGCCGCGGCGCGTACTTCTACTTCATGGCCGCGGGCACCGGCGAGAGCGTGATCTTGCCGCTCTATCTCTCGCTCGCGCGCGCGGGCGTGCGCTTCGAGTTCTTCCACAAGCTGGTCGGTGCGAAGTCCTCCGGCGGCGCGAACGCGCGCGTCACCGAGCTGCACTTCCGGCGCCAAGCGCGCACCAAGAACGACCGGCCTTACCAGCCGCTCGTCGAGGTGGGGCCGACTCGCGCAACGAAGGGAGCGTTCTGGGCGTGGCCCAACAAGCCGAACTACGAGCAGCTGCGCGACGCCAGCACGCTGCGCGGCGCCGACCTCGAGGCGTGGGAGTCCCAGCCGGGCGAGCGCGCGCGCAAGCTGGAGCTGCGCAAGGACTTCGACGAGGTCGTGTGGGCGGTTCCGCCGACGATCACGAGGCTCGTCGGCGACGCAGGCATGAAGAAGAAGTGGGCGTTCATGTCGCAGCTCGGCACCACCTCCACGCAGGCCGCGCAGGTGTGGCTGACGGAGAGCACGAAGAAGCTCGGGTGGAAGCCCCTGGAGAACGCGACGGCGCCGACCGTGCGGCCCAGCGAGCGCTACGCGTGCTCGTCTTACCCGCAGCCGCTCAACGCGTTCGTCGTGTTCGATGACCTGATCGAGTACGAGGCTTGGCCGGAGCAGGAGTCGCCGCACGGGCTGATCTACCTGTGCGCGCAGCTTCAGGAGCTCGACCAGCCCGAGACCGAGCGCAGCCGGAAGCGCGACGAGGTGCGCGTGGAGACGGCGACGAGCAGCGCGCTGCGCCTGATCGCAAAATTCCTGCCGTGCGCCTGGATCGGCCCGAGCGATCCGTACTCGCTGCGCTTCGAGCTGCTTCACGTGCCCGGCGCGGCGAGCGCCACGGCAAAGGGCGAGGAGCGCTTGCGCGCGCAGTACTACCGCGCCAACACACGTCCGACGGAGGCGTACGTGCAGGCGAATCCCGGAACCGCGGCGGCGCGCCGCTTCGCGTGGGACAGTGGGTTCGCGAACGTCGTACTCGCCGGCGACTGGACGTACACGGGGATGAACATGGGCGCGTTCGAGAGCGCGATCACGGGCGGCAAGCTCGCGGCCTTCGCGCTCGTTGGGAACGCAGCCCAGCTCGACGCGATTCACGGCTTCACGTTCCTGCGCGCATCGGCGCGCGCGGAGGCCGAGCGTGCGCTCGCGAGCGGCGTGGTTCCGCGGCTGAAATGAGCGCTGCCGCCGCGGGCCTGTCCTCTCGGCGCCTTGGCGGCGTGCTCGTCACGGACCTCGTCGGCTCGACGCAGCTGCGCACGTCTCTCGGCGACGCGCACGCCGAGCCACTGCGCCGCGCGCACGAGCAGTTGTTACGGGCGATCGTCGCCCGCCACAGCGGGCGGGTGGAGCAGTGGCTCGGCGACGGCATCCTCGCCACGTTCGAGAGCGTTTCGTCCGCAGCCCGCGCCGCCATCGACGTGCAGCAGGCGACCGATCGGCGGAACCGGCGCGCGCGCCGCGAGGCGACGCTCGAAGTGCGCGTAGGCTTCGCAGGCGGCGAGATCGTGTGGGAGAACGGCGACTGCGTGGGCCGGCCCGTCGACGAGGCGCACGCGGCCTGCGCTGCCGCTCGCGGCGGCGAGATCCTGGCGCCGCGGGCCGTGCTCGCGCTGGTCGGCAGCCGCGAAGCGCTGCGACAGCGCGCGGCGGCGGGCGATCACGTCGAGGTCGTGTGGGAGCCGCCGCGCAGCGCCGCTGCGAGTCTCGGCGCGCCTGCGTCGCTGCGCACGAGCGGCCAGCTCCCGTGGACGGGGCGCAGCGCGGCGCTCGACGTGCTGCGCGACGCCTATCACCACGCCGCGAATGGCGAGCCGCAGCTCGTCGCGATTCGCGGCGACGCCGGCATCGGGAAGACGAGGCTCGTTGCGGAGCTGAGCCGCGAGATCGACGCGCTCGGAGGGGCGATCGTCTACGCCGGCGCTCAGCAGGATTCCGCGGGCGCGTACGACCCGCTCGACAAGGCGCTCCGCCATTGGGTGCGCAGCGTCGACGATTTGGCGGCGCGCCTCGGTCCGAACTCGGGCGAGCTCGCGCGGCTCGTGCCCGAGCTGCTCGAGCGCGTGCCCGATCTGCCGCCGCCTTCGAGCTCCGACCCCGAGCACGAGCGCACCCTGTTGCGCGACGCGTTCCTCGAGTGGCTGCGCGTCGCGACGCTCGACGATCCGATCGTGCTGCTGCTCGACTCGCTGCACTGGGCGGGCAGCGCGGCGTTCGATCTGCTCGCGCACGTGCTGTTCGGCCTCGGCGACAGCCGCGTGCTGATCGTGACGACGCATCGCGCGAGCGATGCCCGCGTGCCCGAGCTCGTCGACGCCGGCGCACGCGCGCTCGGCGCCGGCTCGCCGAGCGGGCATCCTGCGCGAGCTCGATCGCGAGCGGCTCTCGTACGCCTTCTCGCACGCGCTGCTCCAGCGTGCGTTCTACGACGAAGTGAGTGGCGCTCGGCTGGCGCTCTTGCACGAGCGCGCCGGCCTCGCGCTCGAACGGCGCAGAGGCGGCGTGGCGCGCAGCGTCGAGCTCGCTCACCACTTCGCGCACGCAGCGCCGCTCGGCCACAGCGAGCGCGCCGCGCGCTACGCGGCCGCGGCCGGCCGCCAGGCGCTCGCGCAGTTCGCGAATGAGCGCGCGCTCGAGTTCTTCCGCGAAGCGCAGCGGCACTACGCGGGCGTGACCGCCGAGCGCGAGCGCTGCGAGCTCGCGATCGACGTGGGCGAAGCGCTGCGACGCGTCGGCGACGCGTCGTTCCGTCGCGAGCTGAGCGCCGCCGCCGACCGTGCGTACGCGCTTGCCGACGGCCAGCTGATGGGACGCGCGCTGCTCGCGACTTACCGCGGCACGTTCAGCCGCGCGATGCACGTCGACGAGGCGCAAGTCGCGCGCCTGCGAAGCGCCCTCGCGCTGCTCGGCGACGGCGACGCCCCGCTGCGCGCGCGCTTGCTTGCGCTGCTCAGCACCGAGCTCGCCTGGGCGCCGCACGCGGACGAAGGAGACCGCGCGAGCGACGAGGCGCTCGCGCTGGCGCGCGCGCTCGGCCGGCGCGAGCTGCTCGCGGAAGTGCTGGCGCAGCGCCAGTGGTCCGTGTTCCACCCGCTCTCCGAGCGGCTCGCGACCACGGCGGAGCTCGACGGCCTTGCGAGTGCGGACTTGCGCCCGACGCTCCGCTTCGACGCCGCAGGCAGCTCGCTCTTCACTGCGGCGCGCGTCGGGGATCGCGCAGCGGCGGAGCACGCGCTCGCGACGCTGCGCAGCCTCGCGCGCGAGGCCGATCAGCCGCTCGTCCGCTGGATGCTCGCGCTGCGCGAGGCGACGGCGGCGCTCGGTGAGGCGCGTTTCGCGGACGCGCGCGAGCACGTCGCGGAAGGCATCGCGATCGCGAAGCGCGCGGACATGCGGGATGCCGGCGCGCAGCGCCGCGTGCAGGAGTTCTGGATCGACGTGGACGCGCAGCCGGTCGAGGCCGCGCGCAGCGCCGTCGGAATCGCTGCGCGCGCGCACCGCGATCTCTCGCCGATCAACTGGCCCTCGCTGGCGCTGCGCTGCACCGAGCTCGGATTGCCGGCCGAGCGCGACGCGGTGCTCGCGACCTGCGCCGCAATCAGGTGTGGCTCTCGACGCTTTGCTGCGCTGCCGCGGCTGCGGCCGACGCGCGCGACCTCCCGCTTTGCGAACGGCTGTTCGCGCAGCTCGCACCGCACGTCGGCGAGCACGCGAACATCGTGTTCGCGACGCTCGGCTCGGTCGCCCGCTACACCGGGCTGCTCGCTCACGCACTGGGTCGCGAGGACGCGCCAGAGCAGCTGGCGCGGGCCATCGAGAGCAATCGCACCTTCGGCCTGCCGGCGTGGGAAGCGCGCGCGCTGCTCGATCTCGCGGAGACGGCCCCCGCTCGCGACGCCGCGCTGGCCGCGCTGAGCGCGGCTGAGGCGCTCAGCGCGAAGCTCGGGCTCCCGGTCGTGCACGAGCGAGCGGAGCGCGTGCGCCGCCGACTCAGCGGCTGACGCGCTCGAACACGGCGATGTCCTCGGCGAAGCCCGCGAGGCGGCGCTCGCCCGCCAAGCAAAACGCGCTCGCCGCCTCGGGGGCGAGGGTGATGAGCGGAGCGACGCACAGCACCTCCCCGAAGTCGGCCTGCTCACGCAGCCGGCTCGCGAGCACGACCGGCAGCCCGTGCACTGCATCACCTTCGTAGAGCACGTCGCCGATGCTGAGGCCCGCGCGTACGCCCGCCGGCAGCTGCGCCGCGAACTCGAGCGCGCGCCGCGCGGAGTCGAACGCGGCGATGACGAGCCGCTGCACGCGCTGAATGGGCTCACCGCCGTGGCTCGCGACGCTCTCGAAGATCGTCTCGCTTGCGGCTCCCGCGGCGTCCGCGGGTGTCTCGACGAACGCCACCGCGCGCAGACGGAGACGCGATCCAGCTTGCGGGCGCGACACAACTTCTCCTCGCCGCGCGCACGGTAGTCCGGCGCGCGTATCATGCGCGCCCCTTTCGAGGAGAACACGGTGAAGACGAGGGCAGCGGTGGCGCGGGCGGCGGGCAAGCCGCTCGAGATCGAGGAGATCGAGCTCGCGGGCCCGAAGGCCGGCGAAGTGCTCGTCGAGATCAAGGCCACGGGCGTGTGCCACACCGACGAGTTCACGCTCTCGGGCGCCGATCCGGAGGGCAAGTTCCCCGCGATTCTCGGCCACGAAGGCGCCGGCATCGTGCGCGAAGTAGGTGCGGGCGTAACGAGCGTGGCGCCCGGCGATCACGTGATCCCGCTCTACACGCCCGAGTGCCGGCAGTGCAAGAGCTGCACGTCGCGCAAGACCAACCTGTGCACCGCGATCCGCGCGACGCAGGGGCAGGGCCTGATGCCCGACGGCACGAGCCGCTTCTCGGGCAAGGGCGGCGCGATCTTCCACTACATGGGCACGTCGACGTTCGCTAATCACATCGTGTTGCCCGAGATCGCCGTCGCGAAGGTCCGCAAGGACGCTCCCTTCGAGAAGATCTGTTACATCGGCTGCGGCGTAACAACTGGCATCGGCGCGGTGATCAACACCGCGAAGGTGACCGCGGGCTCGAACGCGGTCGTGTTCGGCCTCGGCGGCATCGGCCTCAACGTGATTCAAGGGCTGAAGCTCGTCGGCGCGAACAAGATCGTCGGCGTCGACCTGAACCCGGCGCGGCGCGCGATGGCCGAAGCGTTCGGCATGACGCACTTCGTGAACCCGAAGGACGTGAAGGGCGACCTCGTCGCGCACCTCGTCGAGCTCACCGACGGCGGCGCGGACTACAGCTTCGAGTGCATCGGCAACGTGGACGTGATGCGGCAGGCGCTCGAGTGCTGCCACCGCGGCTGGGGCGAGTCGATCATCATCGGCGTCGCCGGCGCGGGGCAGGAGATCAAGACGCGGCCGTTTCAGCTGGTGACGGGGCGCATCTGGAAGGGCACCGCGTTCGGCGGCGCACGCGGGCGGACGGACGTTCCGAAGATCGTGGACTGGTACACGGACGGGAAGATCCGCATCGATCCGCTGATCACGCACGTGTTGCCGCTCGAGCGCATCAACGAGGCGTTCGAGTTGATGCATGCGGGGAAGTCGATTCGGACGGTGGTGACGTTTTAGGACGCGGCAGTCGGGGACTCTGCCGCGAAGAGAAGAGTCGGAGGGATTCAGCCCGCCGTCGGCTCCAGCGGGGGCAGGCCTGCGGCGGCCATCTGTTCCTCCTCGGCCTGCCCCCGCTCTCCGCCGACGGCGGACGCCGCGCCGCTTCGCTTCTCGTGCGCGCTTCAGCGCGCCGACTTGTTTGGAGGAGGGTGGGCTTCGGGCGCCATCGAGGCGCCCGAAGCCCAACGCTGCGCGCTGGTTGGGGCATTCGGGTGTGCGATCGGCTGTGATGTTTCCGCGAGTCCGGCGAATCACTTCTGCAGAATGGACGCGAAGCCGTTTGTGGAAGCGAGGGCACTCGGGATGGCGGAGGCGGGTGCGCGAGAGCGGTTCGCGGGGTTGCTGGCGCAGCACCGCGGAATCGTCGTGAAGGTTGCGCACACGTTTGCGGCGAGTGCGGAGGATCGGGCGGATCTGGCGCAGGAGATTGCGGCGCAGCTTTGGCGGTCGTTTCCGCGTTACGACGCGTCGCGGCCGTTCGCGACTTGGATGTATCGCGTCGCGCTGAACGTCGGCGTTTCGTACTTGCGCGGGCGCGAGCGCCGCGGTGTCGCGGAGCCGCTCGATGCGGAGTCGGTGGCATCGCAGACTTCGCCCGACGAATCGCTCGAGGACGCGCGGCGCGCGCATGCGCTCGAGCGGGCGATCGCGCGGCTCGCGCGGCTCGATCGGGCGCTGTTGTTGTTGCACCTCGACGAGCGCAGTCAGCGCGAGATCGGCGAGGTGCTCGGCATCTCGGAATCGAACGTGGCGACGAAGCTGAGCCGCTTGCGCCAGCGCCTGCGCGGTGAGCTCAGCGGAGGGAAGTCATGAGTACGAGCGACGTGGTGGAGATCGACGAGCTGAAGCTCGCGTGGCAGGCGCTCGAGCGGCGCATCGAGCGCGTCCACGCGGTCGAGCTGGCGAGCTATCGGCGTGCGCGGCTGCTCGACGTGCGGCGCGCGCTGCGGCCGCTCGTCGGGGCGCAGCTCGCGCAGGCGGCGCTCGGCGCGCTGATGGTCGTGTGGTTCGCGCTGTTCTGGGTGGAGCACCGCGCGTCGCTGGGCCTGCTCGCGCTCGGCGCGATCGGGCAGGCGTGGGCGGCGCTGATCACGGCGCTCGCGGTGCGCGAACTCGTCGACGTATCGCGCATCGACCACGCGGCGCCGGTGCTCGCGTTGCAGAGGCAGCTCGCGCAGCTGCGCGAGCGACGTCTGCGCGCGGCGCCGTTCCTGATCGTGTCGGGCTGCGCGATGTGGCTCCCTGTGACGCTCGTCGTGTTCGCGCAGCTCGATGGCGCCGCGCGCTGGGGCGAGGAGCTGCCCCGCATGGTCGGCTGGTTCGAGTGGGCGCAGCAGCCACAGGCGCTCGTCTGGCTGCTCGCGAACGTCGTGCTCGTGCCGGTGCTCGCGTGGCTCGGGCTGCGCTGGCTGCGCAGCGTGCGGCGCCCCGCGCTCGCGAAGCGCGTCGACGACGAGCTCGCGGGCCGCAGCGTCGTGCGCGCGGAATCGATGCTCGCGGAGATTGCGGAGTTCGAGCGGGACTGATCGCGCATACTGCGCGCATGAGCCTCCCCGAACGCGGCAAGCCGGCTTCCGAGATTCTCTCCGCCCTAACAACCAAGCGCGCGCGCGACGCGCGCTGGAGGGAAGGGCGCACGTTCGGAATGGTTTACGACGGCGGCCCCGAGGTGCACGAGATCGCGGAGGCGGTGGCGCGCGAGTTCTTGCACGAGAACGCGCTCAACACGAAGGCGTTCCCGTCGCTCGGCGAGATCCAGAGCGAGGTGTGCGGCTGGACCGCATCGCTGCTGCACGGGGACGCCGGTGTCGCCGGCTTCATGACGAGCGGCGGCACCGAGAGCATCCTGTGCGCCGTGAAGGCCGCGCGCGAGCGCGCGAAGGCGGAGCGCGGCATCACGGCTCCCGAGATCGTGCTGCCGAACAGCGCGCACGCCGCGTTCCACAAAGCCGCGCACTACTTCGGGCTGCGCGTGCACAGCGTGCCCGTGCGCGCGGACTACCGCGCCGACGTCGAGGCCATGGCCGCGTGCGTGAACGCGAACACCGCGCTGATCGTCGGCAGCGCGCCGCAGTATCCGCAGGGCGTCGTGGACCCGATTCCGGAGCTCGCGGAGCTCGCCCAACAAGTCGGCTGCTCGATGCACGTCGACGCCTGCATGGGCGGCTTCGTGCTGCCTTTCGCCGAGCGCCTCGGCTACCGAGTCCCGCCCTGGGACTTCCGCGTGCCCGGCGTGACCACGGTCTCCGCCGACATCCACAAGCTCGGCTACGCGCCGAAGGGCGCGAGCGTGATTCTCCACAGGACGAAATCGCTGCGGCAGTACCAGACCTTCGTGTTCGACGCGTGGCTCGGCGGCTTCTACGCGAGCCCGAACATCCAGGGCACGCGCGCCGGCCTGCCGATGGCGTGCGCGTGGGCGGTGATGCAGCGCCTCGGCCTCGAAGGCTACGACCGCTTGACGCGCACCACGCTCGAAACGCGCGACAAGATGCTCGCCGCCATCCGCGCCGTCCCCGGCCTCGAGGTGTTAGGGAGCCCCGAAGCCCAGATCGTCGCCTTCACCGCCGCGCCCGGCTCCGGACTCGACGCCTTCGCCCTCGGCGACGCGCTCCTCGCGCGCGGCGGCTGGTTCCACGACCGCCAGACGCCGCCCGACTCGCTGCACAGCACCGTTTGCGCCGCCAACGCGCCGGTGATCGACGAGTGGGCCCGCGACCTGACGACTTGCGCGGCCGTGCTGGCCGGGAGGCGCGCGAACGACCGCAGCACGAGCTACGCGACGCTCGAGTAGCGCTTCGTCCCCGAAGCGACTCAAGGCCTCGCGCGTGCGAGTCGATGCCCACGATCGACGGGGTGTCGAATGTCGAAAATCCTGCTTGTCGCTGCGCTTCTCACGACCGCGTGCGCTTCCGCGCCGCCCCCGCCCCCGCCGCCAGTGGCGCCTGCGCCGCCGGCGCCGCCCGTCGTCGCGCAGCCACCTCCGGACGTGCAGCGGCGAGCAGACGAAGATCGCGTCCGAGCGCTCGAGTTCGAGATCGAACGCCTGCGCGAGGACCTGCGCGCTGCGGAAGAGACGCTGCTCGCGGTCGAGTCCGGCATGCGCGGCTCGCAGGGGCGGGCCGAGGCGGTCTCTGCACTCGCGGAGGCTCGAATCCAGCTGGAGCGCGCCAGCCGCCGCGCGCCTTGGCGCGACGATCGAGTGCGCGAGGCGCGCGAGAAGCTGGCAGAGGCCGAGCGCCAGCTCGCGGCGAATCGCGTCGGCTCCGCGGTGTTCTTCATCTCTCGCGCGCGCCGCATCACCGGTGCTCTCGATGAGGAGGCAGACCGGGTTGCCGCCAACGCGAGCACGCATTTCATCGAAGGGTCGCGCGTGAATCTGCGCACGGCACCGAGCCAGGGCGCCGAAGTGCTCGCCACGCTGACGGCGTCGCTGCCCGTGTTCGTCGAGGCGCGCGAGGCCGATTGGTCGCTCGTGCGAACCACTACGGGCAAGGTCGGCTTCGTGCACTCCAGCTTGTTGCGCAAGGCTCGCTGAGCGCGGGCGGCGTCACGCCTCGTCCGCACAGTGCACGCAGTCCTTGCCGGCGTGCTTGGCGGCGTAGAGGGCACGGTCCGCGTCTGCAAAGAAGCGCACTCGGTCGCCGTGATAGCTGGAGACCCCGATCGAGACGGTCACGGGCAGCGTTTCGTCCGCGCCGGCGACGCGGAATCGATGCGAGTGCACGGCGAGGCGCATCTGCTCCGCGAGCGCGACAGCCGCGTCGACTCCGAGCCCCGGGCAAAGCACGGCGAACTCTTCGCCGCCGTAGCGGGCGACGATGTCGTGCGCGCGCGCGTTTCCGGTCAGCAGCAGCGCGAGGTCTTCCAGAACCGCGTCGCCGGTGGCGTGCCCGAAGCGGTCGTTGAGCTGCTTGAAGTCGTCGATGTCGAGAAGGATCAGGGTGAGAGGCCCGCCGTGAGCGTCGACCGCGAGAATCTCTTCCGAGAGCCGATCCTGGAAGAAGCGGTGGTTGTGGATGCACGTGAGGCCGTCCGTGATCGCGAGCTGCTCGAGCCGCGCGCGCGCGCTGGTCAGGCTCTCGACCATCTCCGCGAAGCTGCGGGCGAGCACTCCGACCTCGTGGTCCGCCGAGACGATCGGCAGGTGGACGTCCGTCTCGCCGTCGCGCAGTCGCACCGCGGCTTCCGAGAGTTGGTGCAGCGGTCGCAGCAGGAACCACGCGATCGCGAACGCGACGCCTGCGAGCACGACCACGATCCCGAGATTCAATCCGACCATGCGGGTCAGGATCGACGCGATCGGCGCGAACGTGGCTCCGTAGTCGCCCTCGAATACGACCCGCCACGGCAGGCGCTCGAGTCGCTGCGCGCTCGCGACGACGCGCACGCGATCGCTCGCGAGATAGTCGACCACCCGCGTCGTGGCCTCCTCGCGCAGGCCCTCCGCGAGCTCGCCCGCGAACGCCGGCTGCGAGCTCGCGACGAGCGCGCCGCTCTCGTCATAGACGTGCAGGCGCCCGGCGTTCTCTCCAACACCGCGCGCGAGCTCGTCGCCGAGCGCGCGGATCGGAAGCACCGCGTGGAGCGAAACGCGCGCCCCTCCCTTCGTTGCGACCCGTGCAGAGATGAGCTGCACGGGCCCCTGAGGAGAACCGAGCACGCCTGAGATGGAGGTCGCGTCGACGCGCGCGATCCGCTGAGCGAGCGCGGGGCCGACCGGAAACTCGCCGCCGATGTGAGCGAGGACGCGGCCACTCGCATCGAGCGCAAAAATCGACGAGTAGACGGGAAGGCCGGAGCGCACGTAGCTCAAGTACTGCTCCGCCTCGACGCGCGACTGCGCCCGGTCGCCGCGGGCGAGGTCGCCGATGATCTCGCTGTGCGAGAACACCTCGACGTCCAGGGCGCGCTGCGTGTACCAGAGCTCGAGTTGGTCTCGCGCTCGGGCAGCGGCTTCGGGGATGCGGTCCTGGACGCGGTCGCGCAGGAAGGCGCGAACCGCGAGCGCGGACGTGAAGGCCACGGCGAGCGCGCTCGCGAGTGTGGCGGCAAACACGAAGAAGCCGATGCGTGACGCCAGACTCGCGAACAGGCGGCGGCGGAGACTCGGAATCGCTGCGCGCACCCCTCCTCCAACCTCAGGGGGGTGGATCGGAGCGCCTGCGCCTTCTCTTGAGGCGGAGTCGCGGAACGGGAGCGACCCCCGCCTACTTGATCACGAGCGCGTTCGGCGGGCTTCCAGTCCCGCCCCGGATGTTCAGCGGCGCGGAGGCGAAGAGCCCCTCGTACACGCGATCGCCCGCGCAGTCCGCGGCGAGCCCCGTCGTCTGGAACATCTCGCCGATCGCCATGCCGAAGCGCCCGATGATCCAGTGATGCAGGAAGCCGTTCGGCTCGGTGAACCCGGGCGGCGGCCACGACTCGAGCGCGGGCGTGTCGGTTGTTAGGGCGGCGGGGTGCCGGTTCCAGATCCACTCCGCCATCGCCTCGCTGCAGGCGAGGCCTGGCGTGCGCAGCGTCGCGGTGATCGCAAGGCGCTGCTTCACCTGCGGCGTCTGCTGCTCGTACCACGCGATCCAGCCCGTGTGAATGGTCCAGACGTCGCCGGGCTTCGGCTCGACCTTCTGCGCGCGCAGCGTTCCCTCGAGATCCTCCACCGTGATCTTGTCGTCCACGCTGCAGTCGAGCGGCCGACCCACGGCCCTTCGGTAGCGCTCGATGTCGAGCACGAGCGCGCGGCCCGCGATGCCCCGCCGCGCCCAGTGGTCGATGCCGAGCCGCGACTTGTCAGGGTTGTTGCGCAGCTGCTCGTTCTTCACGCCGCCCCAGAAGCCGTGCTCGTAGTCGCCCACGTGCGTGAGCCCGTCCCACTGGCTCGACGCCTGCGTGAAGAAGTTGTCGAGCACGTCGTCGCCGTGGTGCCCGATCGGAATCTCACGGAACACCGTGTGCCGGAACTTCCCGCGCCCGAACAGCGGCGGGTTCGGCTGCTCCTGCTCCCAGTTCATCGCGAACACGGCGCCCTTCCGAACGAGGCGCGCCGCCGCGACGACGACCTCGGGCGTCTGCAGGTTGAACATGCCCACGTTGTCGCCGTCGCCGAACAGGCCCCACGCGGTGTGCGGCGGGTTGCCGGGCTTGGCGGGAAGCTCGCGGTAGGTGGGGAGCTTCGTGGGGGTGGGCATGAGTCGCTCCGAGGCGGCCGCGCGCGGGATTGCGCGCGGGAGGAGCGAGGTAGCGCAGGCGCTACGCGCGCTCCGCCCAGGCCGCGACGCGCTCCACCCACGCGTCGTGCGCGCGCTCCGCGGTGCGCGCGACGAAGCCGAGCACGAGGCGCGGCGCGCGCACGCGCACGACGTGCGTCACCTCGGTGCGCGCACCCTCGGCGCGCAGCGCGAGCTCGTGGCGCAGCGTGGTGCCGAGCGCGGCGCTCGCTTCGAGCACGAGGCGCGCGGCCTGCTCGTTCGCCGCGACGACTTCGCGCGCGGCTCGGTAGCTGTTAGGGAGACGCAGCGGTCCGAGCGGCACGGTCTCGTGCACGACGCACTCGCTCCGCGCGCCACTCTCCACGAGCTGCGCCACGCGCGTGATCAGCGGGTGCAGCTCGGGCGTGCGTTCGAGCCGCGTCGCCTCGATCACGCGCGCGAGCGGTGCGCGCGCGGACCACGCGCGGGTGAACACGACCGTGTCTCCGTCGCGAGTGATCTGCGCGCTCACGCGCTCGCCCACTTCTCGGGCGCGCGCTTCCCGGACACCGCCTTCGCGAGCTCGCGCAGGTAGCGCGCACGCGGCCAGCTCTCGAAGCCGAGCGTCTCAAGGTGATCGGTCGGGAGCTGACAGTCGACCAGCGCGTAGCCGTCGGCGGCGAGCTTCTGCGCGAGCGACACGAGAGCGACCTTCGACGCGTCGCGCGCGGTGTGGAACATCGAGTCGGCGAAGAACGCGTCGCCGATCGCGATGCCGAACACGCCGCCTACGAGCCGCGCGCCGTGCCACGCCTCGCACGAGTGTGCGAAGCCGCGCGCGTGCAGCGCGAGGTACGTGTCCGCGAGCTCGTCCGTGATCCAGGTGCCGCGTTGACCGTCGCGCGGCGCGGTCGCGCACGCGCGCATCACGTCTTCGAACGCTGCGTCGAAGCTCACGCGGAGGAGGCCCTGGCGCAGCGTGCGCGCGAGGCGCCGCGGCACGTGCAGTGCGGACCGCGGGGCGAGCGGCAACACGCCGCGCGGATCGGGGGAGAACCAAAGGATGGGCGGCCTCTCGTACCAAGGAAAAATCCCGTTCGCGTACGCGAGCAGCACGCGCTCGGGCGAGACATCGCCCCCGACCGCGAGCAGCCCCGAAGGCTCCGCTTCCGCGGGATCGGGAAACAGATGGGCGCGCGGGAGGCGGTAGACGGTCACGTCGCAGCCACTCGCGGGGTCGACCCGCAGCGACGCAAATCTCGCTGGCGTATGCTGCGCCGCTTCCGATTTCCCCAACTCAGGTGGAGCCCCACTTCATGAATCTCGAGTTCTCCGACGACCAGAAGTTCGTCCAGAAAGCCGCGCGCGACTATCTCACCGAGAACAGCAAGCTCGAGGTGTGCCGCAAGGTGCTCGAATCCGGCCAGCCGTACGCGGCGGATCTGTGGAAGGGCGTCGCGGAGCTGGGTTGGCTCGGCACCGCGATCCCCGAGGAGTACGGCGGCGCGGGGCTCGGCTACCTCGAGTTGGCGCTGATCGGGCAGGAGCTGGGACGCGCGCTGGCGCCGATCCCGTTCTCGTCGTCGATCTACCTGTGCGCCGAGGCGATTCTGCAGGCCGGCAGCGCCGAGCAGAAGAAGAAGTACCTGCCGAAGCTCGCGTCGGGCGAGCTGATCGGCACGTTCGCGCTCGCGGAAGGCGCGGGCGACTTCAATCCGGCCGATGCCACCGTCACGTTCGACGGCGCCAAGCTGAACGGCGTGAAGTTCCCGGTGCCGGACGGCGGCGCCGCGGGCATCGCGGTGGTGGTCGTGAAGGAACGTGCAGGTGTCTCGCTCGCGATCGTCCCGCTCGACGGCGCGGGCGTGACGCGCACGAACCTCGCGGCCTTCGATCCGAGCCGCCCGCAGGCGAAGCTCGAGTTCAAGAACGCCGCCGGCGAGCGGCTTGGCGCCGCCGGGCAGGGCGCGAAGATCGCGACCGCGGTGCTCGATCGCGCCGCGGTGCTGATCGGCTACGAGCAGGTGGGCGGCGCCGAGCGCGCGCTCGAGCTGACGCGCAACTACACGATGTCGCGCTTCGCCTTCGGCCGCGCGATCGGCTCCTTCCAGGCGCTGAAGCACCGCATGGCCGACGTGTTCTGCAAGATCCAGATCGCGGGCTCGAACGGTTATTACGCCGCGTGGGCGCTCTCGAACGGCAACGAGGAGCTGCCGGTCGCGGCGGCCACGATGCGCGTCGCCTCGTGCGACGCCTTCACGCTCGCCAGCGAAGAGCTGATCCAGATGCACGGCGGCGTCGGCTACACGTGGGAGTACGACTGCCACCTGTTCTACCGCCGCGCCCGCGCGCTCGCAGCCGCGATCGGCTCGCCCAGCGAGTGGCGCGACGCTCTCGTCAACCGCGTCGACGCGACGCTCTAACAACTTCCCTTCAGAGCAACGAAGGAACCCAACATGAACTTTGACGACACGCCGCAAGAAGCCGAGTTCCGCGCCAAGGCGCGCGCGTTCCTCGACAAGCACATGAAGCGCCTCAGCCCCGACGCGGCGGGGGGAGACGAGTTCGAGAAAGAGACTGCCGACGACATCGCGTGGGCAAAGAAGTGGCAGGCCACCAAGTTCGACGCCGGCTGGGCCGTGCTCACGTGGCCGAAGGAATACGGCGGCCAGGGCCTCGGGCGGCTCGAGAACGTGATCTTCAATCAGGAAGAAGCGAAGTATCACGTGCCGCCGAACATCTATGGCATCGGCCACGGGATGCTCGGGCCAACGATCATGGCCCACGGCACGCAGGCGCAGAAGGACCGCTTCATCAAGGAGATGGCGCGCGGCCAAGTCGTGTGGTGCCAGCTCTTCAGCGAGCCCGCTGCGGGCTCGGATCTCGCAGGCCTGCGCACCAGCGCAGTGCGCGATGGCAACGACTGGATCATCAACGGCCAGAAGATCTGGTCGACGGGCGCGCACTTCTCCGATTGGGGAATGATCGTGACGCGCCACGATCCGAACGTGCCGAAGCACGACGGCCTCACCTACTTCATCATCGACATGCACTCGCCGGGTGTCGAAGTGCGCCCGATCAAGCAGATAAACGGCGGCTCCGGCTTCAACGAGGTGTTCTTCTCCAACGTGCGCGTGCCGGACTCGCAGCGCCTCGGCGGCGTGGGCGAGGGTTGGAAGGTGTCGATCACGACGCTCATGAACGAGCGCGTGTCGATCGGCGCCGGCCAGGGCGCAGGCCGCGTGCGCGATCTGTTCCGGCTCGCGCGCAAGGTGAAGCGAAACGGCAAGCCCGCGATCCAGGACAGCGCGGTGCGGCAGAAGCTCGCCGACTACTTCGTGCAGTCGAAGGGTCTGCAGTACACGGGCTACCGCACGCTGAGCGCGCTCTCGAGCGGCAAGACGCCCGGGCCCGAAGGCTCGATCGGCAAGGCCGTGGGCGCACCGCTCTCGCAGCAGATGGCGTCGTTCGCGAGCGAGCTGCAGGGCGCCGCGGGCGGCTTGCTCGACGCGAGCGCCGCGCCCGACGCGAGCTGGATGGAGGGCTACCTCGCGTCGCCCGGCATCCGCATCGCGGGCGGCAGCGACGAGATCATGCGCAACATCATCGCCGAGCGCGTGCTCGGTCTTCCGGCCGAGTGGCGCGCGGACAAGGGCATCGCGTTCCGCGACGTGCCCACCGGCACCGTGAAGAAGTAAGTGGCGGCACTGCGCAATCCGCGCAGTGCATGACAAGATGAGGGCGCGGGCGATGCGAGTCGCCCGCGCCCTTCGTGTCGTTGGGGGAGCGAGATGCGCGCACGACGGATCGCGGCGGCCTTGAGCGCGTTCGCTGCGCTCGCGGCGAACGCGCAGGACGCGAAAGCGCGCCTCGCGCCGCTGCCCGAGGCGCAGTGGAGTGCGGAGACGCGCGCGCAGATCGCGCGCACTCTGCCGCAGGTGTCGCAGCTGACCGGCGAGGCCGCGCCTCAGCCGAAGCCCCTGCCGATCCTCACCGTGATCGCGTACCACCCCACCTTGCTGGGACCCTTCCTCGACTTCGCGACCGCGCTGGCGCAGCGCGGCGTGCTCTCGCGGCGTGAATCCGAGCTGCTCGCGCTGCGCGCTGCCTGGCGCTCGCAGTCGCGCTTCGAGTGGGGGCATCACGCCGCCTACGCGCGCACCGCCGGCATGAGCGACGAAGAGATCGCGCGCGTTGCGGAGCAGGGCGGCGCGTCGCTCGCGGCGCGCGAGCTGCTGCTGCTGCGCGCGGCGGACGAGCTGCACGCTACGCATCGTTTCTCGGACTCGACCTGGGCTGCGCTGCGCGCGGAGTACACGGACGCGCAGCTCGTCGAGATTCCGTTTCTCGTCGGCCAGTACACGATGCTGTCGATGGTCGCCGAGGGCCTCGGCGTCCCCGTCGAGCCCGAGCTGCCTCCCGTTCCGCCCCTTCGCTGAGGAGCCACATGCCGGTTCGCGTCGAGAAGAACGGCTTCGTGACCACCGTGATCCACTCGCGCCCCGAAGCGCGCAACGCCGTCGACCGCATCCACGCCGAAGCGCTCGCCGCCGCGTTCGACGAGTTCGAGCGCGACGCGGGCGCGCGCGTCGCGGTGCTGTGGGGTGAGGGCGGAAACTTCTGCGCGGGCGCCGACCTGAAGGCGGTCGCGACCTCGCGCGGCAACCGCGTCGTGCCGCCGCGCGCGCTCGACGTGCGCGGCTCGCTCGACGCCGGCGGGCCGATGGGGCCGACGCGCATGCAGCTCTCGAAGCCGGTGATCGCCGCGGTCGCGGGCTACGCGGTCGCGGGCGGGCTCGAGCTCGCGCTCTGGTGCGATCTGCGCGTGGCGGAGGAGGGCGCGACGTTCGGCGTGTTCTGCCGCCGCTGGGGTGTGCCGCTCGTGGACGGCGGCACCGTGCGATTGCCGCGCATCGTGGGCCAAGGCCGCGCGCTCGACATGATCCTCACCGGGCGACCTGTTCAGGCGGACGAGGCGCATCGCATCGGTCTCGCGGATCGCGTCGTCGCGAACGGAACCGCGCGCGCCGCTGCCGAGCAGCTCGCCGCCGAGATCGCCGCGTTCCCGAACGGCTGCATGCGCGCCGACCGCCGCAGCGCGCTCGAGCAGTGGAGCCTGCCCGAAGCTGCCGCGCTCGCGAACGAGTACCGCCACGGCGTCGCGGTGATCGAGAGCGGTGAGACGCAACAAGGCGCCGCGCGCTTTGCGGCGGGCGCGGGCCGGCACGGGAGCTTCGCGTCGTGAGCGCGACCGCATCGACTCCGCGCGGCTCCGGCGACTCCGCCTCGCTGCGCGCTTCGCTTGCCAGGGGAGCGCAGCCGGCGCCCGTGCGCCGCAAGCGCTGGCTCGTCGCGCTCGATTTCTTCTCGCTCTCGCTCGCCGCCGCGCTCACTGCGCTCGCGCTCGCGCGCATCGAAGCGCTGCCACCCCTCGCGTGGCTGCCGCTGCTCGCGCTCGCGGCGCTGTTCGGCTGGGCATTCGCGGACTTCGGCAGCGGCCTCGTGCACTTCCTGTGCGATCGCTTCGGCAGCGAGCGCACGCCGCTGCTCGGTCCCGCGGTGATCCGTCCGTTCCGCGAGCACCACGTCGACCCGCGCGAGATCACGACGCACGGCTTCGTCGAGCTGTCCGGCAACAACGCGCTGGCGCTCACGCCGATGCTCGTGCTCGGCTCGGAGCTCGCGCCCTTCTTCGGTGACACGCTCTCGCTCAGCGCGGTGTGGACGTGGCTGATGTCCGCGAGTGCAGGGCTCTTCACGACGAACCAGATCCATCGCTGGGCGCACATGCCGCGCGCGCCGCGCGTCGCGCGCTTGCTCCAGCGCCTGCGCCTCGCGATCAGCGCGGAAGCGCACGCAGCGCATCACCGCGCGCAGCACGACGTCGCGTATTGCATCACGAACGGGTGGTGCAACGCGCTGCTCGATCGCGCGCGCCTGTGGCCGCGCCTCGAGCGCGCGCTGCGCCGCGAGGCGGAGCGCGCATGAGCGCGCCGACTTGGCAAGCGTTCTACAACGCGGGCTGGCAGTTCCCGTTCGCGGTGATGGTCGTGCCGTTCGCGTTCCTGCTCTACCGCGCGATCGCGCGCGAGCGCCGCGAGGACGCGCTCGATCCCGCGCTGGCGCCCTTCGTCTCGCTGTGGGTCACGCTCTTCACGCTCGAGACGCTGCTCGATCCCGTCGCGACGGGCCCGTTCGCGAAGTGGCTTGGCGCGCAGTTCACCGCCGCCGGCCTCCACCCGAACCTCGCGGGCAACCTGTTGGGCACGACGTTCGTCGTCCTCGGCGACTTCCGCGTGTTCTGGCTCGTGCTGCGCTTCCGCACGCCCGAGCAGACCACGCGCCGCGCGGCCCTCGAAGCCGCCGCGCTCAGCACGATCGCGCCCGTGCTCGCGGGCCTCGTCTCGCTCAGCGGCGTCCCCGCGCAGGCGATGTGGCTCACGCACGAGCTGATCTCGCTCGTTCTCGCCTTCGCCCTCGCGCGCCTCGCGCTCCCCAACGCCGCGACACACCCGCATCACGCACAGTTCGTGCGCCGCGTGCTCGGCTACATGGCCGCTTATTACGGACTCTGGGCCGCTGCCGACGTGATCATCCTCGCCGGCTACGACACGGGCTGGCCCGTGAGGCTCGTGCCGAACCAGCTCTACTACGGCTTCTTCGTGCCGTTCGTGTGGCGGGGGTTCTTTCGGGCGAGCTGACGAGTACCGCCGCAACGGCCGCTAGTTCGCCCAGTACACATACTCCTCCCCCTCCACACGCTGCGCGTCGAGCGTGCGATCCACCGCGATCGGGCCCTCGATCAGCGCAGGCCAGGCGGGCAGCACCATCTGCTCCTCGTGCTCCGCGAGGATCGCGGCGAGCTCGGCCAGCTTGTCGGGGCGAGCGCCCGCGAGGTTGGTGCGCTCGGCCGGGTCGTTCGCGAGATCGAAGAGCCACTGCTTGTCAGGGCGTTCGCTCACCTGCAGCTTCCAGTCGTCGGCGAGGATCGTGCGGTAGTGGCCGCTCCTCCAGAAGATCGCGGCGTGCGCGCGCCCCTGCGCTTCGCCGCGCGCGAGCTTCACGAGGTCGACGCCGTCGATGACGCGGTCGCTCGGCAGCGTCGCTCGCGCGGCGCCGGCGGCGGTCGCGAAGATGTCCACGTGCGCCGCAGGCGTGTGGAAGCGCGTGCCGGCTGGGATTTGCGCGGGCCACTGCGCGAAGAACGGCGTGCGGATGCCGCCCTCGAAGAACGTCATCTTCCAACCGCGATAGGGCTGGTTGAGGTCGGGAATGCCGACATAGTCCGCGCCGCCGTTGTCGCTGGTGAAGAACACCAGCGTGTTCTCTTCGAGGCCGTGCGCGCGCAGCGCCCCCAAGACTTCGCCGACGCCGCGGTCGAGCGCACGGATCATCGCGGCATAGGTGCGCAGCGTGTGATTCTCGATCTGCGGCAGCGCGTCGTAGTCACTCTTCAGCGCCTGCAGCGGCGTGTGGGGCGCGTTGAACGCGAGGTACAGGAAGAACGGGCGGTGCTGGTTCGCTTCGATCGCGCGTGCGGCTTCGCGCGCGAGGTAGTCGGTCATGTACGCGTCGGGCGCGAAGCGCTCGCCCCCGTCCTTGCGCACCGCGAACACGAGGTTCGCCCACAGGAACTTGTCGATCGGGTCGAAGTCCTGCTTGGAATTCACGACGCGCGGGTCGTCTTCGTTCATGAACAGCGACGCGCCCTGCGCGAAGCCGAGGTACTCGTCGAAGCCCTGCGCATTGGGATGGAATCTCGCCGACTCGCCGAGGTGCCACTTGCCGAGGCCGAGCGTTCGGTAGCCCTCGCCCCGTAACAACTCCGCGAGGGTGATCTCGCTCGGAGGCACGCCTTGGTCCGCCACCGGGGGAACGCCGGCCTCGCGCTCCTCGAAGTAGATGGGGGGCAGCGGCTCGTTGCGCCGCATCCACGCGATGAGGCGCATGAACGGCTTCGGCGCGGGCGTGAACTCGAAGCCGAAGCGCGTGGGGTAGCGCCCGGTCATGATCGCGGCGCGCGAGGGCGCGCAGGTGGCGTTGCCGGCGTAGCCGCGCGTGTACTCGACCCCGGCGCGCGCGATGCCGTCGATGTTCGGCGTCGGCACGGCGCCGTTCGCGACGCCTCCGCCGCCGAAGCTGAGGTCGTTGTAGCCGAGGTCGTCGGCCACGATCACGACGACGTTCGGCGGGCGCACCCCGCTCGCCGGCTGCGCCGGTCCGGCCTCCCACACGACGGCGACGTTCTCGCCTACGGGGTCGACGAGTCGCCCGACGACGCCGGGGCCCCTCATGATCAGCTCCATGCGGTTCGCCCAGAGCAGCGCGCCGAGCGCCGCCGCGATCGCGAGAACGACGACGAGCCTGCGCATCGCGAGCCTCCGCGCCCGCAAGGGCGAGTTGTGGCATTGTATGTGCCACAAGAGGTGCGAAGCAATGATCGCGGTGTATCCGAAGAAGGCGCAGCTCGAAGCGCTGCTCGCGAGCCCCGAGTCGGGCCCGGTCGTGATGCTGAACCTGCTGCGCTTCAAGGCCGAGGCGACGGCCCCGGACGACGGCAGCTCGGGACGCGAGGCGTACATGCGCTACGGCGAGGCGATGCGGAAGCTCGTCGAGTCGCGCGGCGGGCGTTTCCTCTGGCAGGGCGAGGTGGACTCGCAGGTGATCGGCGGCGGCGCCGAAGGCTTCCACGTCGCGGCGCTGGTCGAGTACCCCTCGCGCAAGGCGTTCGTCGAGATCGCCACGAGCCCCGAAGTCGCCGCCATCGGCGTGCACCGCGCGGCGGGCCTCGAGGGCCAGTGGCTGCTCGCCACGACGACGCGCCCCTAACAAGCACGAGGAGCCCGCGATGGACTTCGTTCGCACGCCGGACGCGCGCTTCGAGAGTCTTCCCGCTTGGCCGTACGCACCTCGCTACGTGAGCGTCGCCGACGGCGAGGGCGGCACGCTGCGCGTGCACTACGTCGACGAAGGCCCGCGCGCGGCGGCGCCGGTCCTGTGCCTGCACGGCCAGCCGACCTGGTCGTACCTCTATCGCAAGCTGATCCCGCTTTTCGCCGCGGCGGGTCATCGCGTGATCGCGCCGGATCTCGTCGGCTTCGGGCGCTCGGACAAGCCCACGCGCACTGCGGACTACTCGTACGCGCGCCACGTCGCGTGGATGCGCGCGTTCACCCTCGCGCTCGATCTGCGCGGCATCACGCTCGTCTGCCAAGACTGGGGCGGACTCATCGGGCTGCGCCTCGTGGCCGAGTTGCCCGAACGCTTCGCGCGGGTCGTTACGTCGAACACGGGCCTGCCCGACGCGCGCGGCATCCCCGACGCCGCCGCAGTGCCGCTGCGCGCGCTCTACGCGCAGCTGCCGGTGCCGAAGACGATGCTCGAGGTCGCGCGGGGCTTTGCCGCGACGAAGCCCGGCGCTGCGCCGCCCTTCATGCACTGGCAGAAGCACTGCGCCGAGTCGCCCGCGTTCACGCCGGGCAACGTCCTGCGCGCGATGTGCCCGAAGCTCGCGCCCGCTGAAGCGGCGGCGTACGACGCGCCGTTTCCCGACGAGCGTTACGTCGCCGGCGCGCGCCGCTTCCCCACGCTGGTGCCGATCCTGCCCGACGACACTGCGATTCCTGACAACCGGCGCGCGTGGGAGGCGCTCGGGCGCTTCGCGAAGCCGTTCCTCACCGCGTTCAGCGACAGCGATCCGGTGACGAAGGGCGGCGACGCGCGCTTCCAAGCCGAAGTGCCCGGTGCGAAGGGCCAGCCGCACACGATCATCGCGGGCGCGGGGCACTTCGTGCAGGAAGACGCGGGCGAAGAGCTTGCGCGGATCACGCTCGACTTCATCGCGCGCACGCCGGCCTGATCGCGCATGCGCATTCTGCCGCCGCCCGACAACGAGTACCGCGGCTCTCCGCTCGCGATTGGGTTCTTGTGGCTCCAGATCGCGATCAACGCCTTCCGCGGCTGGGTGCACGTGTTCTGGCAGGACTCGGGCGCGAGCCGCATCGCCGGGATCGACCTCACGCACAACGCGGCGCCGACGATCAGCTTCCTCGCCTCGATCGGCCTGGACCAGATCGCGTGGGGCGTGATCGAGCTCGGCGTGGTCACGCGCTATCGGCGCTGGGTTCCGACGCTGCTCGCGTTTCTGCTCGCGAAGCAGGTCGCGGGCGCATGGTTGTTATGGGTGTGGAAGCCGCTCAGCGTCGACGCGCCCGGAAAGTTCGGCGCGCTCTACGGCGTCCCCGTCGTCGCGCTCGCGCTGTGGCTCTCGCTGCGTGAGTCGCACGGCAAGACGGAGGCGCAGTGACGCGCGCGTCCGCGGCGCGCGTTGCCTTGCTGCTCGCTCTCGCTGTCGAAGCACGGGCGGAGCCGAAGCCGCAGTGCCCACAGCCGTCGCTCGTTCGGGAGGTGAACGCAGCCGACATCCCCGTCGCGCACTCTCCGCCGGGCGGCTACGGCGCGAAGTTCCCGGCGCCGGTGCTCGCTGCCTGCACGGAGCCGCTGACGCCCGGCGCTCCCGACCTGCGCGGGTTGTGGAAGACGCTTCGCGCAGAGCAAGTCGAGGCTCCCGGCTGGCGTCCGCTCGCCATCGCGAAGTTCGTGTTGTTGGACGCGCTCGGTGTCGCGCGCGAGCGGACGCGGGTGCCGGCCGGTGATCGCATCTACGACTACGTCGAGCGCATCGAGCAGTGCGGAAACCGCATCGTCGACATGGGCGGAGGCACGATCGCGGACGCGCGCGCGGACGGAACCGAAGCGAACGCGGTGCACGACGTCTCCGCACTCGACTTCAGAACGCCGATCACGGCGATCGCGAGCTTCGAGGACGGCGCGTTCGTGCTGCGTCCGCCGCGCATCCCGATCGCGATCACGCGCAAGCTCGACGCGGACGGGCATCTCGTGTGGCACCGCCCCGATCTCGGCGACCGCGTCGTCACGCTCGAGCGCATCGGCGGGCCGTGCGACACGCCGCCCGGCACGAAGTGGGCGCGCTGAGTTCGCGGGCTCAGCGGTTCGGGGCGCGCGCGCAGATTTCCTCTTCCACGCGCCACAGCCGGTCTTGCCCCCAGGTCGAGTAGTCCGGAGCGCCGCCGCCGCGCACGCGGAAGCTCGGCACGCCCCAGAGGCCGATCGCGAACATCTCCTCGCGATTCGCTTCGAGCTCCGTGCGCCAGCTCTCGTCGCGGTCGACGTGCTGCTGCGCCTCGCGCCAATCGAGCCCCGCGCGCAGGGCGGCGAGGCGAAGCCCGGCGTCGCTTCCGGTGTCGACGCCCTGCGACCACGCGGCGCGCATGAACTCCAGTAACAACTCCGCCGCGCGCCCGTGCTCGCGCGCCCACGGGTAGAGGGAAAAGCAGCGCTCGACGGGGCGCCCGACGGGGTCGCAGATGCGCCCGAACGGGACGCCGGCGTCCTCGGCCTCGCGCTTCGTGTCGAGCAGGATGTACATCCGCTTCTCCGCTGGCACCGGCAGCCCGCGCATGACCATCGGGAGCACGGGCTTCAGCGCGAGCTCGATGCCGTAGTGCCGCGCGAGCGCGTAGACGCGCTCGGTCACGGCGTAGGTGTAAGGGCTGCGCAGCGAGAGGAAGAACTCCAGCGTGACGCCGGGGTTGTTACTGACCGGGCCGCGCTTCGGCGCGGGGCGCGGCGCGATGAAGGCGCCCTGCGCCGCGGCCCGCACCGCGCCTTCGTCGCGCAAGCGGCGCTCGAGGTGATGCAGGCGGTCCACGCCCCAGTACCACTCGCCCTCATGGAAGAACATCGCGCCGAGGTAGTGCCCGAGGCGTTCGCGCAGCGCCGTGCCCGCGGCGAGCGCAGCCGCCGTGTCCGCCTCGCTGGCTTCGCCGAGCTCGCTGCCCAAGCGCAAGAGCGCGGCCTCGTCGGCGTTCCACAGCGCCGCGCCGATCGCCGCCGCATTGCCCACGAAGCCGCCGCGCGCGATCGCGTGCGCGAGCAAGCGCTGCGCGCGCGCGAGCGCGTCCATCGAGGGCGCGCCTGCATTCGCGGGGAACGCGAGCCAGTAGCCACGCGCGACGTCGGCGGCGTCGCGGCGCGCGAAGGCTTCGAGCAGCGCGCGCTCGGGCGCCGCCGCGTCGCTCGGCGGCGCCACGAGGTGCGGCACGAGCGCGATCTCGTAGCGCTCCGTGAGCGAGCGCAGCGTCTGCGCGGCGAGGTGGCTGTAGGGATCGCCGGCTTGGTGGAAGTAGTGCACCTCGCGGGCGCGCCCGCGAATGCGGCGCGAGATCCGCGCGATCGCCCGCCGCACGTCGCGCGTGCGCGAGCTCGTGACCGCGCCCATCACGAGCGGTGCGATGCGTCGTGCGAGCGTCACTGGGCGCCCCGCCGCGCGAGCGCGGCGTGTGCGAGCGCCGCGCCCGCAACGAGCGCGAGCGCGACCGCGAGGCGCGGCCCGCCCGCGACGAAGTAGGGCGCGATCGGCACCGCGACGGTCTTCTCCATCGCCGCGCGCTTGTAGACGTGGGCGTCGCGAAACTCCGGCTGCGTCGCGATCTCGATCATGTCGCGCCGGCTGCGATAGCGGACGACGCCCGCCATCGACCAACGCTCCGCATCGGGCAGACCCCACACCTCGATCGCGTGCGCGGCCGCATCACCGCCGAGGATCGGGTGCGAGCCGCGGGCGAGCAGCGCGGGCGTCATGTGCGCCATGTAGCGATCCATCGCGTCGCGCCCGCTCTCGCCGGGCCTCATGTCGCCGACCGCCTGCGGCGCCTCCTCGAACGCGATCAGGTTCACCATCACGAAGTCGCGGCCGTCGTCTTCCGCGAGGAACTTGCGCAGGAGCGCGATGCGCTCGGGTGGCTGGCCGCGCTCCTCCATCACGGCGACGTAGCGCGCGATCTCGTCCGGGCTCAGCGGCGCTGCGAAGCCGTCGTACCAGAGCCGGAACACCGCGTAGAAGAGCGCGGCGGCGAGCCAAGGCGAGAGGCGGCGAAGGCGCGAGTTCATGGCGGCTCCTCGCGCGCCATTGTGGCACAGGCCGTGCCATAATCTGCGCCGGAACCGGAGACGACGACGTGACCGATTCGACGCTTCGCATCGTGGGCGCGCCCGGCTCGCCCTACAGCCGCAAGCTACGCGCGGTGCTGCGCTACCGGCGCATCCCCCACGCGTGGGTTCAAGCGGGCTCGCCCGGCGCTCGCTCGCTGCCGAGGCCGCGTGTCGAGCTGCTGCCGCAGCTCGTCTACCCCTTCGCCAGGGAGGCGCTCACGGACTCCTCGCCGCTGATTCGCCGCCTCGAGCGGGAGCACGCCGGGCGCTCCGTGATTCCGGACGACCCGGCGCTCGCGTTCCTCGACGCGCTGCTCGAGGACTACGCGGACGAGTGGGCGACGAAGATGATGTTCCACTACCGCTGGGCGTACGCGGCGGACATCGCGCAGGCCGCCGCAATCCTTCCGCGCTGGCGGCGCGTCGACGACGCCGAGGAGAACGCGGTCGCCGCTGCGAAGATGTTCTCGGAGCGTCAGATCGGCCGGCTGTGGGTGGTGGGCTCGAACGCGACGACGGCGCCGGTGATCGAGGAGAGCTACCGGCGCTTGTTACGGCTCCTCGACGCGCGGCTACGCGAGGCGCCCTTCGTGTTCGGAGCCCGGCCGAGCGCCGCAGACTTCGGTCTCTACGGCCAGCTCACGCAGCTCGCGAGCTTCGATCCGACGCCGCGCGGCGAGGCGCTCGCGCTCGCGCCGCGCGTGGTCGCGTGGGTCGACATCGTGGAGGACTTGTCGGGCCTCGAGGTGGCGGACTCGGGCTGGATCGCGCGCGGTGCGATCACGCCCGCCCTGCGCGCGCTCTTCGCCGAAGTGGGCCGCGTCTACGCGCCCTTCCTGCTCGCGAACGCGGATGCGCTCGCGCGCCGCGCCGAGCGCGTCGAGTGCGTGATCGACGGCAAGCCTTGGGTGCAGCAGCCGTTCCCTTATCAGGGCAAGTGCCTGCAGTGGCTGCGCGAGGGCCATGCAGAGCTCGCGAGCGGCGATCGGGCGGCGGTGGGCGAGGTGCTCGCGGGAACCGGCTGCGAGGCGCTGTTCGCCTAACAGGCGTTACGCGCTGGCATCGAGTCTCGTCGCGGCGAAGGCCAGGATCGCGGCAGCCATGACCTCGACGCCGATGAACACGCTCGCGAAGTCCGCACCGTGGAGCGCCCATGCGAGCGTGCGCCCGAGAGCCGCCGCCGCGAGGATTCCTGCGGGCACGAACAACAGGCGTGCGTGACCTGCGCGCGCACCGGCGAGGGCCGTGGCGCCGATCGCGAGGAAGAACGCCGCGAAGTCGCCCACCTGGGTGCTGCGTCCGAGGCCGTCGAGCAGCGGCATCGCGAGGCCCTGCGCGGCGCCTGCCGGGTTGGCGAGCCAGCTCACGCCCTCCACCAAGAAGAACGCGCCCAGAATTCGTGAGAGCCAGCGCAGCGCGGTTTGCATCGAGGCGCCTCTTCGTGCGAGAAGCCTCGATCATGGCAGCGTGATGGCCGCGCTTCCACGCGAGCTTCCAGGATTTCTGGGCGAGACGGCGCGCGATGCGTTGCGCCTCGCCCTGGGATTCGCACGCACGCTTGTGGCACTGTGGGTGCCAGCATTTGCGAGGCCGGCGGTGAAGCGGAGAGCAGCGGCGAAGCGGGCGAGCGCGCGCGCGAAGGCGAAGGGCGCACCGGATGGGCGCGTCCAGCGCGGCGAGCGCAATCGCGACGCGATCGCCGGCGCGATGTTCGAGCTGGTGGGCGAGGGCGTGCTCGAGCCCACTGCAGAGCAGGTCGCGGCGCGCGCGGGCGTGGGCCTGCGCAGCGTGTTCCGTCACTTCACGGACATGGAGAGCCTCTACGCGGGGGTCACGAAGCGCCTGCGCCGCGAGGTGGAGCCGATCGTCGCGGCGGATCAGCCGAGGGGCGGGGTGGCGCAGCGCGCGCGCACGATGGTGCAGCGCCGCGCGCGCCTGTTCGAGCGCATCGCGCCTTACAAGCGCTCGGGCAACTTGAATCGCGAGCGCTCGCCGTTCCTGAACGCCGAGCACGAGAAGCTCGTGCTGCAGCTGCGCGAACACCTCGCGCTGTGGCTGCCCGAGCTCGCGAAGGCCACGCATGCCACGAGCGACGCGATCGAGCTGGTCGCGTCGTTCGAAGCCTGGGACCGGCTGTGCCGCGATCAGGGTCTCACGCCCGCGCGCGCTCGCGCTGCGCAAGAGGCAGCGGTGCTCGCGCTGTTAGGGGAGACCTGAGCGGGCTCCCGCAGTGCGCGATCAGGCCGCGGCCGTGGGCGTGATCCACTCGCGCAGCCGAGCCCAAGCGCGCGTCATCCCGCTCGCTGCCACCGCGCCATCGCCGCGCGCCGCGATGCCCTGCGCCGCGAGCTGCTCGCTCACGAACGACGCCAGCGCGCGCTCTTGGCCCTCGCTGACGTGCGTGAACGAGAGCGCCATGCCATGCGGCAGATTCGTGCGCAGCATGTTCCCAGGCACGTTCGCCCACAGCACGCGCGCGGGGAGCTCGAGCGCGCCGTCCGGCAGCGGAACGTTCACGGACACGAAGCTGTCGGGAACGCTCGGGCGCTCCGTCTCGACATAACAACCGTGCGCGGAGAGCGAGTAGACGAGCCCCGCCTTCTCGCGCGTGCCGATGCGGATGCGCGCGACGAGATCGGTGGCGGCGCGCGGATGCAGCCGGCTCTGGCCGTGGCCAGCGTCGTAGAGCGCGCGGTTCACGGCAAAGCGGAGCTCGCGCTCGGTGTGGGGCGCCCAGAGCATCGCGCTGACGCCCGCGAGCCGGAGGCGCTCGGCGTGGCTCTCGTCTGCGCGGGCGCCGAGCGAAACGCAGCGCAGGGAGTTCGGCCCCGAGGCGCGAATCAAGCGAAACAGCGAGCCGGGCGTGAGGAACGCTGCGTCGGCGGGCACGAGTGCGGCGCGCACGGGCGCCGGCTCACGACCGAGACGCGCGGCGGCGGCCTGTGGGTCGCTCACGCTGATCGGCCGATAGCCGAGCGCGATCAGGCGCGCGGCGACGCCGCCGCTCACACCCGCGAAGCCGATCGCGAGCACTGCGTCTCGAGTTTTCTCGTTCACCGCGTGAGCACTCCGACCCGCATGGACCTAATGGACCGCGCTGGGAGTGAGTGAGAGACGCGAGCGGCGAGGTGACGCCCGGAATCGCGAGTTGCCTGCGTGTTGCTCGTCGAGTGCGCAAGGCGGTGCAGGCGGCGCGCAGGCGAGCGGTGGGGATCAGCGCGCGCGATCCGCGCGGTACGACTTCTCCTCGACGAGCGCGGAGCCGAGCTTCTCGTTCACGCGGCGCTTGAGCGCCGCGCGCTCGTCGTTCTGCCGGTAGACCGAGCGAGCGAGCGCGACGAACTCGGCATCGAAGCGCTGCTCGGCTTCGAGCGAGCGCAGCGCATCCTCGGTCTCCCACAGCGCCGCGTTGACGCGCGCGAGCGCCTGCTCCTCCGCGCTCACGTCGACGCCGCCGGCGCCCTCGTGCCACACCTGCTCGAGCAGGGCGAGCTCGCGCTGCACGTTCGCCCGCTTCGCGGCGTCTCCGATGCGGGCGGCCTTGAGTCGCAGGATGGTGAGCTTGTCGAGCAGCTCACCGGGGGAGATCGGGACGCGCAGCTCTCTCATGCGCGCGAGCCTAACAACGCGTCCAGCTGCGCCGTCACGTCCGCGACCTCGATCAGCGCCATGACGCCCGCGTCCTCGATGCGGTCCTGCCACGGCAGCTCGCTCACCGCGCAGCCGCGGAACTTCTGCGCGGCATCGGCGAACCGGTTCACTGCGAAGGCGCGCGAGAAGTAGGCGCCCGTGCGCTCGGGGTTCGAGGTCGCGTGCAGCCCGATCACCGGCGTGCCCACCGCGCTGGCGAAGTGCGCGGGCCCCGAGTCGGGGCAGACGAGGGCGCGCGCGCGCGCGAGCAGGGCGATCAGCTGCGGAAGCGTGTCTTTGCCGATTTGATTCACGAGTGCGCGCTCGGCGGCGCGCTCGATCGCCGCACCCATCGCGCGCTCGTTCTCGCTGGGCCCGCCGCACAGGATCACGCGCATTCCGTGACGTCCCTGCGCGTAGTCCGCGAGCGCGGCGTAGCGATCGGGCAGCCAGTCGCGCTCGCGCACGCTCGAGCACGGCGAGATCACGAGCGCAGGTGGCGAGCCATCGGGGATGAGCTGCTGCGCATAGCGGAGCGCGTCTTCGGGGAGCGCGAGCTCCCAGCGCGGCGTGAGGTCGCGCACGCCGCACGCCGCCGCGAAGCCGAGCAGCGCGTCGAGCTGGTGCTCGCGCGCGCGCGCCGCGATCTTCGCGTTGCTGAAGAGCCACTGGCCCTCGTAGGCGCGCGCGCGGTCGAAGCCGAGCTTCACGCGCGCGGGGATCAGCGCGGAGAGCAGGCTCGCGCGCAGAGCGGCCTGCAGCATCAGCAACAAGTCGAAGCGCCGCGTTCCGAGCCGCGAGCCGAGCTCGCGTACGGCGCCGAGCCCGCCGCGCTTGTCGAACGGAATCACCTCGACGCCATCCACGAGCGCGAGCAGCTTCGCCTCGGGCTTGCCCACGATCCAGGTGAAGCGCGTCTCGGGCCAGGCGCGCTGGAGGGCGCGCAGCACCGCGATCGCGTGGCACACGTCCCCGAGCGCGGACAGGCGCAGCAGGCACACGCTCGCGGGAGGCGCGTCGAAGGGTGGGCGCGTCACGGCGGCCCCGTGCGACCGAGCGATTAGGCGGGATTCTCGAAACGCGGCGCGCGCTTCTCGAAGTTCGCGCGCACCGCTTCCATCTGATTCTTGCTGCCCGCGAGCCGGCGCTGCAGCTCCTCCTCGCGCTGCAGGCCTTCTGCGGTCGACACGAGCGGCGCCTCGTTCAGCAGCTTCTTCGCCGCGCGCACCGCGTCGGGCGACACGAGCGCGATCTCGCGCGCGAGCTCGAGCGCCGCCTCGTACGGCGTGTTCGTCACGTGCGTCGCGATGCCGAGCCGATGCGCCTCCTCGCCCGAGATGATGCGCGCGGTGTACGTCAGCTCCTTCGCGACATCCGGCCGCACGATTCCGCGCAGCAGCTGGCTGCCCGCCATGTCGGGGATCAGTCCCCAATAACTCTCGCGGATCGACAGCTTCGCGTCGGGCGCGACGAAGCGGATGTCCGCCCCGAGCGCGATCTGGAAGCCCGCGCCGTAGGCCACGCCGTGCACCGCCGCGATCACCGGCGCGGGCATCGCGTGCCACAGCCACGCCGCCTGCTGCGCGTGATTGGCGGGGCTCCCCGCGCTGCGCTCGAACAGCGGCCGCGCGGGGCGCTCCGCGTTCGCATCCCGCGAGCCGGCGAGGGCCTGCATGCTCGCCATGTCGAGGCCGGAGCAGAAGCCGCGCCCTTCTCCGGAGATCACGACGACGCGCACGCTGCGATCGTCGGCGAGATCCTTCGCGGTCTCGACCAGCGCCTCGAACATCAGCGGGTCGACCGCGTTCATCTTGTCGACGCGAACCATCTTCACGTCGGCGATGCCGTCTTTGCGGGTGACGCGGACGCGTTCTTCTGACATGCGCTCTCTCCTGTTCGGGCGAAGGCGCGAGGTTTACCTGAGTTCGCGGCTCAGGCGCGACCGAGGCCGTGCTCGCGCGCGAGCGCGACGACCTCGCTCCAGCCGTGCGCGACGAGGTCGGGCGTCGCGCCATCGATCGGCGCTCCGTGCCGGACGACCGCACGGAACCACACAGCGGTCATGCCGGCGGTCCTCGCGCCCGCCACGTCCTTGTCGAGGCGATCGCCGACGAACCAGATCTCGCGCGCTTCGACGCCGAGGCGCGCAGCCGCCGCCTCGAACAGCAGCGCGCTCGGCTTGCGCACTCCGTAGTCGGACGACGCGAGCACGAAGGCGAGGTGCGAATCGAGCCCGTGGCGCGCGAGCTCCCAGTGAATTGTTGCGCCGCTGAACGAGGCGTTGCTCACGACGCCGATCGCGCAGCCCGCGCCGCGCAGCTCCGCAAGCGCATCGTGCACTCCGGGCAGCGGCCGCGTCGTGACGACGCGCTGCCACGCCTCGAGCTCGAAGTCAGCGAGCGGCGCGCTGAAGCGCACGCCGAGAGGCTCGAACGTGAGGCGCATCAGCTGCGCCCACGACACCTCGATCTCGCCGGGAATGCGCTTCGCATCCACGCCACGCCGGGCTCGCTGCGCGCGCGCGAGCACGAGATCCAGCGTGACGCCGCGCGGCACGTGCGACGCCTGCGCAAACAGCCAGCGCACGCCGGCGGCGCGGTCCTCGCGCAGCTCCTCGACGAGCGTGTCGCCGAAGTCGAGCAGGAAGGCGCGGGGAGGGCGGATCAACCGGTCACGCTGCGAGCGCTTTCGGCGGGCGTGTGCGGGTTCTCCGCGGGGCCGCAGTGCTTCGCGAGAAAGGCGCGGAAGTGCGGGTTGATGAACTCCACGTTCTCCGCGCACCAGCGGCGCGCGCCGGGAGTAGCGAGCGCTTCCACGATCGATGCGCGCAGGCCCGCCCAGTCCGACTCGTCGAGCAGACCCTTGCGCGTCTGGTACTCGAGATTCTCACTGCGTCGCACGAGGCTCAGCATCAGCGACTGGAATCGACGCGATTCCTCCTCGGAGAGCGAGTCCAGATTCCGGCCGCGGCTGAACACGCGGGCGCCCTCCGGGTCGCGGCCCATGGCGTCGCTAAAGCTCGTCGCCGCGTCCGTGATGCTCTGGAACGTCGCGCCGCGCACCGCAGTCGTGTTCTGGCGGATCTGCGCGGCGAGGTAGAGCAGCGTCGCGACGACCGCGATCGCTCCGGCCAGCTCCGCGAGCGCGCTGATCGCGTCCCAGCCCATGCGCAGCCGCGAGCTCCTACTTCTTTTGCCTGAGAAACTCGCTCAGCCCGTACCCGACCTGATCTCCCATCCGCCACTCCGTCATGCCTTCGCCGATGAAGGTCTCCAGGTTCTCGCGGCGGTTCCGCAGCGGGATGAAGCCCTTCACGGTGCCGGTGATGGTGTGCTCCGCGCCTTTCTCGGTCTTGATCTTTGCGGTGAGGCTCTTGTGGTAGAGGCCGTTGTCTTCGTACTCGGCCGTGATCTGCGCGTCGACGATGCGCTCCATCTCCATGCCGCGCACGATCACGCCGCCCTTCGAGGTCTCCTTGCCCGCGGCGTCGCGCTGCACGCACGAGACCATCGCGCCGAGACCCTCGCCGAAGTTGAGCGTGAGCCACTCGTAGCTGTGGATCGCCTGCCAGAAGCGCGGGCCCCACGAGTGGTCGCGCAGGCCGAAGCCCTCGATGCGCTGCACTTCGCCGTCGATCGTCAGGGAGCCCGTCACCTTCATGTGCTGCTCGAAGTGCGCGCGCGCGAAGCCCTGGCTCGCGTCCTCGCCCGGCTTCTCCTCGGCCTTGTGGCCGTAGAGCGGGCCGACCGCGACGTGCTCGAGGTCGAACGTGACGCGCTTCTTCGGGTTGTTCTGGAACGCGGCCTTCGGGTCCGCCATCTGCCGCGGCTCGCGCAGCTCCACCACGTTGCCGTCGAAGGTGGTGCGGTGGCGGTCGGTCATCTCGAGCACTTCGAACTTGAGCCCCGCGGCGTCGAAGGCGTCGTTGTTAGGGATCGAGGGGCGGCCGAAGCTGAACAGCACGCGGCCGTCGGGGAGGTAGAGGCACACGGTGCGCTCGGCACTGCCTTCGTTCGCGCGGTTGCCGATGCGGAACCAGCCGCCGAGCGACTTCTTCGTGTCGAAGAAGTTGTAGTAGGCGCTCTCGTTGAAGTTCTTCTCGGGCCCGAGCGGATGCATCAGATCGTCTTCGGGGGCGAGGTTGCCGATGATGCGCGCCATGTGCGGCTCCTTGGGTGAAGGAGCGACGGTATCGCGCGGGCAAGCAAAGCGCGCTGCGACGCGGCAAGACCGCGAGCCGTGCTCAGGGCGCGGCGGGTGCGGGCAGCAGCGGAAAGCGCTCTTCGCGCGGTCCCGCGTCCGTGTGCACGTCCCATGCTCCGAACGAAACGATCTCTCGCGCGCCGCGGTCGAGGCGGAGCGCGCCATCGCCGAACCAGTCGCGCGGCGGCTCGGGCAGATGATCGGGAACGAGCGACTCGAGCGAAGGCGGCAGCGCGCTCCTCTCGCGCTCGAACTGCTGCACTGCAAGCGCGGCCCGCAGCGCTTCGATGCGCGTGTTCCAGCGGCACGCGCTCCGGCGCACGTCGTCGAGCGCGCTCGAGGAGTCGATTCGCGAGCGGCCCTCGGAGTTCGCGGCGACGACCGAGCGAAGGCTCGGCGTGAACAGCGGCGTCGTGTCGTCCGCAGCGCACGACTCGTCCGCCGCCGCGATGCGCGCGCGCGCCCGCTCTGCGTAGAGCGCGAGCGTGTTGTTGGGCTGAATGCGATGGCGCGCGGGGAGCGCAGTGCTCAGCCAGCGCAGCGCGGGGCTGAGCGCTGCGGGCGGAAGATCCGCGGCAGGCGCGTCGGCACCGGCGAAGTCGCGATACGCCGCGACGAGCTGACTGCGCACGCCGGTTGCGTCGGCGCGCGCGGCGGCCAGCTCGCCTGCGAACCCATGCGCGTCGCTTACCCCGAGCGCGACGTGTCGCAGCACCTCGTGCGTCGCGCGCCAGCTCGCGTCCGCCATGGCTTCCGCGACCTCGCGCACGAGCTGAGTTCCGCGCGCGTCGCCGGCGACGAGGCGCGCCACGCGGAGGTCCGCGACCGCTGCAGCGACTGCCGCGGGCGGCTCACCCGCGCGCGCGAGCGAGATCGCGCGCACCCCCTGCAGCCGTGCGAGATCGATCCAGGCGACGAGCTCCTCCGCGGTCTCCGCGCCGCTCGACTGGAAGGTGGGCTGCCGAGCCGCGCGTTCGAACGCACGCAGCGCTGCCTCGTTCGCGGTGAGGGCGTGTGGAACGAGCGCGTCGTCCCACGCCTCGCCGCTCGCGAGAGCGGGCCAGCGCGAGTCCTGCGTGTCGCGCACGAGCAGCGCTGCTGCAGAGGTGAGCGTGAGCTGAGCGTTCGCGAAGTCGGGAGGTGCAACGGGCAGCGCGCGCAGGTCGGAGTCGTCGGGGGCGTCGCCGTCGCGCGTGCCCGTGAGAACGAGCCCGCCGGCGATCACCATCAGCACCGCGAAGAACGCGGCGCGTGCGAGCGCCGCGCCCAGCTTCATCTCGTTTTCACCCACACGCTGAAGGGAACTTTCGTCGCGAACCGTACCGGACTCGCCGCGCTCGCGAACTCGACTTCGACCTCGTACGCGCCCGGCTTTGCGTGCGGGGGCAGCGCGATGAACGTGTCGACGGCCCAGCGGCCGGGCTCGATGCGGTACGGGGCGCTGTCCTCCACCACGATCTGCGTGCCGAAGCGAATGCGCGTGCGCAGCGTGCCCGCGATGCCTTGCTTCTCGCGCGCGGGGCAGAGCGCGTACACGACGCGGTGGCCGAACTCTTGACCCGCGCCGAGGGGCGACGGCGCGAGCGAGCTCTCTTCGAGCACGAGCGAAGCCTTCTGATTCGCGCACGCGTACTGCGCCGCGACCTCGGCCTCGGTACCGAGCAGCTTCGGGCCGGGCAGCTGCGCGCTCTTGGCAGGGGCGTAGCCCGACCGCGCAACCGGTGCGGTCGTCGCGCACGCGCTCGCAGCGGCCAGCAGCAGCGCGCACAGGGCGCGGGTCAGCGCCGAATGGTCCATCCGGAGTCCTCCTCGCTCGGTGCCGCGGGCGCCGCGCGCGGTGCGGGCGCAGGGTCGCGCACGCGCTGTACGGGCTTCGCTTCCGAATCTTGGGCGGGTGCCGGATCGACTCGACTCTCCGCCTTCGCCGCCTCGTCGGGTCGTCCGCTCGCCGCAGCAGCGGGCAGCGCCTCGGCTGCCGGCACGACTGCGGGTTCAGCGGGCTCCTCGCGCGATGCGAGCTTCACGACTCCCAGCGCGAGCAGTACGGCGAGCGCCGCGCCCGCGGCCCATAACAACTGCGCGCGCGGCGCGACTGGAGCGCGGGGCTCGCCCTCTCGTGCGAGCGCGCGCACGTGCGCGTCGAAAGGCGCGTCCTCGAGCATGCGCGTCGGGCTCGCGGGCTCGATCTGCTCGGTATCGAGGGACGCGTCGATCACGCGCGTCGCCGGCGCATCGGCGCGCGCGGTCGCGTCCACGCTCGCGCGCGCGAACACGTCGTCGAGCGCACTGTCGAGCGCGCTCGACGCCTGCGCGTGGACCACGGCGTAGGGCTCGGTCGCGCTCGCGAGCGGCGGCTCGCCGCGCCGCTGCGAGATCGTGATTGCGCTCGCGGACAGCGTCCGTGCCTCGCTGCTCGTGGCGGGCGTCGGCACGTCGCGCCACACGGGCAGCACCGCTCGCCCGCGACGCGAGGCGCCGACGCTGAGCAGCACGTCTTGCAGCTCGCGCGTCGACTCGAAGCGATCCGCGGGGCGCTTCGCGAGCGCGCGCAGCACGGCCTCGGCGACGCGCGCATCGAGGTCGCGCCGGTGCAGCCGCGGATCGTGCGGCTCGCTCTCGAGCTGCGCGCGCATCAGCTCGAACGAGGCTGCGGCGCGGAAGGGCGGCTGACCCGTGAGCATCTCGTACAGCAAGATCCCGAGCGAGTAGATGTCGCTGCGCAGCGTCGCATCCTCGCCGCGCACCTGCTCGGGCGACATGTACTCCGGCGTACCCACGAGCTTGCCGTGATGCGTCGTGCGCGCGGCGCCAGCCATTCGCGCGATGCCGAAGTCCATCACCTTCACGCGCCCGCGCGCGTCCACCATCAGGTTCGCCGGCTTGAGGTCGCGATGGACGACGCCTGCGTCGTGCGCGTGGCCCACGCCGTCGAGGATCTGGTGGAAGAGCGCGAACGCGCTGTCGAAGGGCAGGGGCCCGCTCGTCGCGAGCAGCGCCGCGAGCGTGTTGCCCTCGACGTACTCCATCACGAGAAAGAGTCCGTCGTCGTCTTCGATCAGGCTGTAGAGCGAGGCGACGTTCGGGTGCGAGAGCTTCGCGAGCGCGCGCGCCTCGGCGCGGAAGCGCTCGGCCATCTCGCCGTCATGCTCGAGCTCGGGGCGCAGAGCCTTGAGCGCGACGACGCGGCCGAGGGTCAGGTCCTCAGCCTTCCAGATCATGCCGGCGCCGCCGCTCCCGAGGCACTCGAGAATGCGGAAGTTGCCGAGCGTCTTGCCTACGCGTGTCGCGCCCATCCGCGCCATTCATCGGTGCGCAGCGAGGGCTTCTTGACGCGCGCCCCGGGAAGCGAAAGCCAAGCGGCACGCTCAGTCCGGAATCACGGGTCCGTCGCGATTCGCCGAGTGCTCGGCGTACCAGTCGATCGCGCCGGCGACCTTGCGGCGCTCGGCTTCGAGGAAGCGCGCGATCGCGTCGCGCAGGCGCGCGTCGGCGATGAAGTGCGCGCTGTAGGTGGCGGTCGCGTCGAAGCCGCGCAGCTGCTTGTACTCGCCGCCGGCGCCGGGCTCGAAGCATGCGAGACCGCGGCGAATGCAGTGCTCGATGCCCGCGTAGTAACACGTGTTGAAGTGCAGGTGGCGCATCGGCCGCAGCGCGCCCCAGTAGCGGCCGTAGAGCGCGGCGCCCTTCTGCACGTTGATCGTGCCGGCGACCAGATCGTCGCCCACGCGCGCGCGCATGAAGCAGAGCCGGTGCGCCCAGCGCTCCCGCAACAGCGTGAATAGCCTCTGGTTCAGGTACTGACGGCCCCACGGGTTGTTACTGATCGTCGCGAGGTAGATCCGGAACATCTCGCGCGCGAGCTCGGGCGTGAGCGCGTCGCCGCTGAGCGCCTCGATCGCGACGCCTTGCTCGGCGAGCTCGCGCCGCTCGCGCTTCGCCTGGTTGCGGCGCTTGCTGGTGAGGCTCGCGAGGTAGTCGTCGAAGCTCGCGAAGCCGCGATTGCGCCAGTGGTACTGGAAGCCCGCGCGCACGAGGAAACCCGCGCGCTCGAGCGCGTCGCGCTCGTCGTCGCGCAGGAAGTTCACGTGCACGCTCGAGAGCTCGTTGCCCTCGCACAGCTCGGCGAGCGCGCGCGCGAAGCGCGGCAGCCAAGCGGCGCGGTCCTCGCCCTTTGCCGTGAGGAAGCGCGCGCCGGTCACGGGCGAGAACGGCGCGCCCACGAGCAGCTTGGGGTAGTAGGTGATGCCCGAGCGCTGCGCGGCGTCGGCCCAACCCCAATCGAACACGAACTCGCCCTCGCTGTTCGCCTTCACGTAGAGCGGGCACGCCGCGATGAGCCGCCCGCCCTCGCGCACCACGAGCGGCCGCGGCGTCCAGCCCGTGCGCTCGCCGACGCATCCCGCTTCCTCGAGCGACGCGAGCCACTCCCATTCGACGAATGGCGATTCGTCGCCGACCAGCGCGTTCCACTCCTCGCGCGGGATCTCGCTCACGGAATCGAGCAGCGCGAAGTCGGGCATGGCGGACGAGTGTGGGCGGGAAAGATCGCGACCGGAAGGGGTCCGCAAGCGAAGCGCGCAGCGAGGCGGAGCCGAGCGAAGCCAAGCGCGGGAGCGGAGCGCGCAGCGAGGCCGAGGCGAGCGAAGCCAAGCGCGGGAGCGAAGCGCGCAGCGAGGCGGAGCCATGCGCGGTGAAATCTGGCCGCGCGATCCCTGCGCAGCCCGGAGTCGATCGGGTCGCGGCTATGTTGGGCCGCCGTGGCAGGAACACGGGACGAGCGGGATCGCCAAGGCAGCGTGCTCGAACGCACGCGCGAAAAACAGGCGCGCCCGCCGAAGTACAAGGTCGTGCTCTACAACGACGACTACACCCCGATGCAGTTCGTGGTGAACCTGCTGGAGTCGGTGTTTCGCAAGAGCCCGGTGGAGGCGAACGCGCTGATGCTGCAAATCCATCGCGGCGGGAAGGGCATCGCCGGCGTCTACACGCACGAGGTCGCCGAGACGAAGGTTTCGCAAGTCCACAAGCTGGCCGAAGAGCGCGGCTATCCGCTGCGCGCGGGGGTCGAGGCCGAGTGAGTCAAATCAATCGCGAGCTCCACATGACGATTCAGGCGTCGCTGCGCGAAGCCGTCGCGCGCCGTCACGCCTACCTCACCGTGGAGCACCTGCTCTACGCGCTCGCGCACGACGATGCGGGCGAGAACGTGCTGAAGCACGTCGGCGTCGACGTCGCGCAGCTGAAGCGCGCGCTCGACGCGTACTTCGAGGAGGAGCTCGAGAAAATCCCGGAAGGCGGCAAGGAAGACACCGCGCAGACCATGGCCTTCCATCGTGTGCTGCAGAGCGCGCTCCAGCACGCCGAGAGCGCCGAGAAGGAAGAAGTAGAGGCGGGCGACCTGCTCGCGGCGATCCTCAACGAGCCGGACTCGTTCGCGGTCGACTTGTTACGGAAGCAAGACGTCTCGCGGCTCGACGTGCTGCGCTGGATCTCGCACGGCGAGTCGAAGCTGAAGCCGCCCGCCGCGAAGAAGGGCGACGCGAAGCGCGCGAAGGAGAGCGCGCGCGGCGGCGACGAGGAGGAGATGCCCGCGGACCCGCTCGCGGCGTTCGCGCAGAACCTCACGGAGCTCGCGGCGCAGGGGAAGCTCGATCCGCTCGTGGGCCGCGAGAGCGAGCTCGATCGCACGGTGCACATCCTCGCGCGGCGGCGGAAGAACAATCCGATCTTCGTGGGCGAGACGGGCGTGGGGAAGACGGCGATCGCCGAGGGCCTCGCGCAGCGCATTCATCAGGGCCGCGTGCCCGCGAATCTTCAGAACGCCGAGATCCACTCGCTCGACCTCGGCGCGCTGCTCGCGGGCACGAAGTACCGCGGCGACTTCGAGCAGCGCTTCAAGGCGCTGATCGCGGCGCTGAAGGAGCGCGACAACCCCGTGCTCTTCATCGACGAGATCCACACGATTCTCGGCGCGGGCGCGGCGAGCGGCGCGACCGTCGACGCCTCCAACCTGCTGAAGCCGATCTTGCAGGGCGGCGAGATGCGCTGCATCGGCTCCACGACTTATCAGGAGTACCGCCACTTCGAGAAGGACCGCGCGCTCGCGCGGCGCTTCCAACGCGTCGACGTGCCCGAGCCGAGCGAGGCGGAGGCGCAGAAGATCCTCGAAGGCCTCGCGCCGCACTACGAGGCCCATCACGGCGTGAAGTACTCGAAGGCCGCGCTCTCGGCGTGCGTCGAGCTGTCGGCCAAGCACCTCAACGATCGCTTCCTGCCGGACAAGGCGATCGACGTGATGGATGAAGTCGGAGCCGCGGTGAAGCTCCAGCCGCAGACCAAAGCCGGGAAGACGGTGACGGTGCGCGACATCGAGCAGTTGATCGCGCGCATGACCGGGACGCCGCTCGCGCGCGCCACCGTTTCCGAGAAGGCGCACCTCGAGTCGCTGCCGAGCGATCTGCGCGGCGTCGTGTTCGGGCAGGACAGCGCGATCGACACCGTGGTGCGCGCGGTGAAGCGCGCACGCGCGGGGCTCGGGGGCGCGGAGAAGCCGATGGGCTGCTTCCTGTTCACCGGTCCCACGGGCGTGGGCAAGACGGAGCTCGCCAAACAGCTCGCGAAGACGCTCGGCGTGCCATTCCTGCGCTTCGACATGAGCGAGTACATGGAGAAGCACGCCGTGGCGCGGCTGATCGGCGCGCCGCCCGGCTACGTCGGCTACGACGAGGGCGGCATGCTGGTGGAAAAGATCCGCAAGCAGCCCCACGCCGTGTTGTTGTTGGACGAGATCGAGAAGGCGCACCGCGACCTGTTCGACATCCTGCTGCAGGTGATGGATCACGCGACGCTCACCGACAATCACGGCCGCGAGGCCGACTTCCGCCACGTGATCCTGGTGATGACCTCGAACGTCGGCGCGCGCGATCTCGCGAAGGCGGCGATCGGGTTCTCGGGCGGACGCAAGACGAACAAGTCCGAGATCGAGCGCATGTTCAGCCCTGAGTTCCGCAACCGCCTCGACGAGATCGTGTCGTTCGGTTCGCTCACGCCCGACGTGATGGGGCGCGTCGTCGACAAGCTCGTGCGCGAGGTGGAGGCGCAGCTCAAGGACAAGAAGGTGACGATCGCGCTGACGGACGCGGCGCGGACGTGGCTCGCCGAGAAGGGGTACGACCCGGACTTCGGCGCGCGGCCGATGGCGCGAGTGATCCAGACCGAGCTCAAGGACAAGCTCTCCGAGGAGATGCTGTTCGGGAAGCTCGCGCGCGGCGGGCGCGTCACCGTCGACGCGGGCGAGGACGAGCTCGTGCTGCGCGTCGAGGAGCGCGCGCCGGCGCTCGTGTGAGATTGCGGCCCGAGGTGCGAGGCGTGGGTGTCTTTCGCCGGCGCCGCGCAGCGCGGGGGGCCGGGCGCTGCTGCGCCGAATGGCTCGTTCGGCCCGCCTCTCGTTCGGCCGCGTTGCCGGCTGGCCACGTTGCGTTGATCTGCGCGCGACCATTCTCGCGGGGCCTCTCTGCGCTTGATTTCGGCTCCGCAGCGCCCGGCCCCCCGCACTGCGCTCCTCGGTGTCGGAACGCGATCGTCCCGGGGGTTGGGCGGGCGGCGCCTCCGCCGCTTCGAGCGGCGTCGGCGTCGTTGCGAGCACCGCGCTCGTTGCGCGTTTCCGAGGGGATTCGTCGCGGCAGCGTTGCTCGCGCGAGTGAGCGCGCGGCGTGAGTCTCGAGCTGTTCGCGCCGCCGCTTGCGCTCTCGGTGGGGGCGCTCGGTGCGACGCGGCTCCTGTCGCGCGCGTGCGGTTTGCGCGCGGGCTCGCTGCCGTTCGGGGCGCAATGGCTCACGGGGCTTGCGCTGCTCTGCGCCGTTGCGGGCTGGTTCGTGGCGCTCGGCGCGTACTCGCGCGCGGCGGCGTACGCGCTGTGTGCGCTGGCAGCGCTCGGCTTCGTGCTGCCGCGTGCGCCGAGAGAGTCGCGGCCGGGCGCGCGCGAGAGCGCGACGTGGGCGAGCGCGCTTTGGCTGCTGCCGATCGCGGCGTTCGTGCTGGCGCGCGGGCTCGGGGCGCTGCGCTTCCCGCACTACAACCCGTGCGACGACTTCGTGCAGTACCTGCACTTCCCGCGCTTGCTGTTGGAGACGGGCGCGTTCGAGGAGCCGTTCAGTACGCGCCGGCTCGGCGTGCTCGGCTCGGGGCAGTGGCTGCAGAGCTTCTTCGCGCCGGGCTTCGGCGTCTCGGCGAACGCGGCGGCCGACGCGTTCTTCGGTTTACCCGCGCTGCTCGGAGCGGCGCTGCTCGCTTGCGATGCCGCATCCCGCGGAGGCGCGAGCGTGCACGCAAAGCGCGCGTTCGTCTTGCTCGCGCTGCTTGGCACGCTCAGCGTGCCCTACATCAACACGCTGCCGCTGCTGCTGCCGTACGCGAGCGCGCTCGCGCTCTTCGCGCTGCACGCGCGCATGGCCGAGCGCGAGGCGGACGCGACGCGCACGCGCGACGCGGTCGCGTTCGGCGTGATCGCCGCGTTCGCGATCGGCCTGCGCGTGAGCAACGCGGTGCTGCCGGCTGCGCTGTGGGCGTTCGCGCTCTCGCGCGCGGCGCTGCAGCGCGATCGCGGGCGCCTGCGTCTCGCTGCGATCGCTGCGCTCACGACGGCGCTCGCGCTCGCGCCGTGGTCGCTCTCGCTGTGGCGCTCCTCGGGCACGCCGCTGTTTCCGCTCTTCGCCGGGAACTATCGCTTCGACGACTTGTTCGCTGAGCCCATGGCGCCCGCACGCCTCGCGGCGTTCGCGCTCGAGTGTGCGCTCGCGGCGCGCGTGCCTGTGCTGCTCGCCGTAGCGGCGCTCGCGTGCGCGCCAGTCGCGCGGCGCGCGCTCGCGCTGGAGCTCGCGGCGGCGACGCTCTTGTTAGGGGCGGCGACGACGCTCGTGACGAGCGCCTTCGATTCGTGGACGGTGCTGCGCTAAGTCGCGCCGCTGAGCGTGCCGGCGCTGCTCGTGCTCGCGGCGATGGCGGCCTTCGCGCGCGAAGGCGCGCGCTGGCGACGAAGCGCGCTCGCGGCGAGCGCGCTCGTGTGGTGGCTCGCGCCGGCGACCACGCACCGCGTCTACGACGCGAATCGTTTCTCGCTCCTCGAGTTCGCGGCAGACGACGCGCGCGAATGGGCGTTCGCGCTGCACAAGCTCGTGCGCGACGGCTTCACGCTCGAGTCCGTGAAGGGCGCCGCGAACATTCGCGCCGCGCAGGCTGCGCTTCCCGTGAATGCGCGCGTCGTCTCTACCGCCGAGCAGCCTTGGGAGTGGCGCTACGACGCGCAGACGATTCACTCGCTCGACTTCCTCGGCCCGACGAGCCCGTCGCCCGGCATGCCGTTCTTCCGCGGGCCCGAAGCGCTCGCGGAGTACCTCACGAGCCTCGGCTACACGCACCTCGCCTTCACGCGGCCGCGCAGGAGCCTGTGCCTCTAGTCCGACGAGTTCGCGCGCGTGAACCTCCAAAACGGGCAATGGCTCTGGAAGAAGTGGGCGCCGTACAGCCTCGACTTCTCGCGCAATGCGCTCGCGCTCGCGCGCACGCGCCGCGTCGTCTTCCAGGGAGCGACGCTCGTCGTCGTGGATTTGCAGGACGCGCGCTCGCCACGCGCGGACTCCGCTGCGCGCCCGGTGCGCGTAGCCTTGCGGGGAGGAGGTCGAGATGACGCGCACGGCACTTTGGATCGCGGCGGGCCTCGGGATCGCGGGCAGCGCACTCGCGCAGCCGCTGTCCGGCGTCTGGCGCAGTGAGGCCGATCCTTCGCTCCAGCTCACACTCACCGAGGCCACGGGGGGCTCCGTCCGCGGAACGCTCGAGAGCGACGGCTCGTCGGCGACGATCGACGCGCGGCGCGGCGCTAGCGGATTCGCCGGCACGGCAAACCTCGCGGGGGAAGCGTTGCCCTGCAGCGCGCGCTTCGAGGGCGCGCAGCTCGTGCTGACGCTCGGCGCAGGAGACGAGGCGGAGTCGGTCCTGCTGCAGCGAGCGGGCGCCGTCGCGCCGGCCCGCGACCCCGTCGCCGCGTCTCCACCTGCGAGCGCCCGCCAGGTCGTGGTCAACGCGACGCGGCTCAGTGCGTCCGACCTCGCGCGGATCGAGCGCGACTACCGGCTGCGCATTCCGGATGCGCGCTTCTGGTACGACCCCATCTCGGGCGCGTGGGGCGGCGAAGGCGGACCGACGGCGGGCTTCCTTCGGCCGGGACTCCAGCTCGGAGGCGAGCTGCGCTCAGAGGCCTCGGGCGGGGGCACGGGCGTCTTCGTGAACGGGCGCGAGCTGCACGCCTGGGACGTGCTGGCCCTGTCGCAGCTGCTCGGCGGACCGATTCTGCCCGCGCGCTACTTCCTGACCGCCGAGGGATTCGCGGGCTTCGAAGGCGGCCCACCGCAATGGAACCTCGTGGCGATGGCAATGGCCGCCGGCGGAACCGGGGGCGGCGGCGGTCGCGACACGACTTGGAGCTCGCGCCTTTCGAGCGGAATCGATGGCGGCAGCACGGGCGCGATCTTCACGCCGAACGGGGGCATGGTTCACTTCGGAGACTGAGCGCGGCTAAGCGCTCGCCGAGATCCCGCCGAGCCGCTTCGCCCAGTCGCGGCGGCGGAACGCCCACACCAGCCAGATCGCGCGCGCCACGTGATCGAGCATCAGCACGGCCCAGACCCAGATCAGGTCGGCGTGCAGCACGTTCGTCACGAGCCAGGCGAACGGCACGCGGAAGACCCAGTTGCCGATCACGGCGGCGATGAGCGAGGTGACCGTGTCGCCGGCGCCGCGGAACGCGCCCGCGAGCGTGAAGTGGAGCTGCATGAACGGCTGCGCGACCGCGAGGCACATCATGAACGGGATCAGCGCGTCGACCGTGTGCGGGTCGGCGGCGAACGTTTCTGCAAGGGGCCGGTCGGCGAACGCGGCGATCACACCCATCCCGATCGCGACCGTCACCGAGAGGCTCGCCGCGCGCCGCGTCGCGCGTTCGGCGCCCTTGAGATCGCCCGCGCCCAGCGATTGCCCGACGATCGTCGCTGCCGCTTGCGAGAAGCCATTGCCCGGAATCCACGAGAACGAGAGCAGGCGCACACCGATCGTGTACGCGGCGGCCGCGTACGTGCCGTACGTCCCGACCGCGCTGACGTAGGTGAACATCGCGCCCTGCAGAATCGCGCGTTCGACCACGCCGGGCGCGGCGATCCGTAACAAGCCGGGCACGATCGTCCCGATCGATGCGAAGTCGCGGCCCGTCACCGCGAGGGGCGAGTCGGCGCCCGCGCGCGCGCGCACGAGCGCGAAGCCGAGCAGCGCGACGCCCTGCGCGCCCAGCGTCGCCCAGCCCGCGCCCGCGACGCCGAGCGCAGGGACTGCGTCGCCGTAGCCGAAGATCAGCAGCGCGTTGAGTCCGATCTTCGCCACGGCGACGAGCGCGGTCACGAGCATCGGCGTGACCGTGTCGCGATTCGCACGCAGCGCGCTCTCGAAGGTGAGCGAGAGCGACATCAAGATCGTCGCCAGCATCACGAGCTGGAGATACGGCGCTGCGAGCTCGAGCACCGCCGGCTCGGGGTTCATGTACGAGAGCACGACGTGCGGCGCCGCGCCCATCAGCAAGAACAGCAGCACGCCCACGCCGAGCGAGACGGTGAGCGACGCCGCGAGCGCGCGCCGCGCATCGCCGACTTGCTTCGCGCCGATCGCGCGCGCCATCAGCGACACGCACGCGAACGAGAGCGCGAACAGCACGGCCTGGGCGAGCATGAAGGCCTGCGAGCCGAAGCCGACCGCGGCCTGCGCGGTGGCGCCGAGGCCCTTCATCATCCACACGTCGACCATGCCCACGGCGCTGGCGAGGGTCATCGAGGCCATCACCGGGAGCGCGAGCCGCCAGATCTCGCGGCGCGTCCCGAGCGAGCGATGCGGCGCGCCGGCGCCGACCGCGAGCGCACCGGCGGGATTCGCAGGGCCGCCTTCCGGGTCGGGCAGCGCCTCGAGATCTTCCTCGACTTCGCTCGCGCCGGTTCGCGCGCCGCTCGGCGCGTTTGCGTCGGTCATCGAGAGCTACTTGCGCGCTTCGGCGGCGTCGAGCCTCGGCAGCTGGAACACGACGCCCTCGTCGACGATCGGCTGACTCTCGACGCGCGCGTGCACGCCGCCGAGCTCGCGCAGCTTCGCCACCACGTCTTGCACGACGGACTCCGGCGCCGACGCGCCCGCCGTGACGCCGATGGTGGTCACGCCCGCGAGCCACTCCGCGCGCACGTCGCTCTCACTCTGCACGAGGTGCGCCGCGACGCCGGCCTTCTGCGCGATCTCGACGAGCCGATTCGAGTTCGAGCTCTCCGGGGCGCCGACCACGAGCACGAGCTGCGACTCGGCGACGAGCTGCTTCACCGCGTTCTGGCGATTCTGCGTCGCGTAACAGATGTCGTCCTTGCGCGGCAGCCGAATCTCGGGGAAGCGCGCGCGCAGCGCGTCGGTGACTTCGCGGGTGTCGTCTACCGAGAGCGTCGTCTGCGTGAGCACCGCGAGCTTCTCCGGCTGCGCGACGTCGAGCGCGGCGACGTCGCCCGCATCTTCCACGAGGCGCATGCGCTCGGGCGCGTGGCCCATCGTGCCCTCGACCTCGACGTGGCCCGCGTGGCCCACCAGCACGATCTCGTAGCCGTCGCGCGCAAAGCGCTGCGCCTCGAGGTGCACCTTCGTCACGAGCGGGCAGGTCGCGTCGATCGTGCGCAGCCCCTGCGCCTCCGCCTCGCTGCGCACGGCCGGCGAGACGCCGTGAGCGCTGTAGATGAGCAGCGCGCCGGGCGGTGCTTCGCGCGGCTCGTCCACGAACACGGCGCCCTTCGCCTTCAGCGCGTCGACGACGTGGCGGTTGTGGACGATCTCGTGGCGCACGTAGACGGGCGGCCCGAAGTGCGCGAGCGCCTGCTCGACGATCTCGATCGCGCGGTCGACGCCGGCGCAAAAGCCGCGGGGACTGGCGAGCAGGATGCGCATCGAGCCCAAGCTACGGAATGACGCTGCGATCTGCCGGGCTACCGTGCCGCGCTTCGCGGAAACAAGGGGGCGAGCCCCCGTCGTTTCCACCCGTGGAGGAATCGCGATGGCCGATCTCGAGACGTTTCGCGCGGATACGCGCGGTTGGTTGGAGGCGAATGCGCCGCAGCGGCTGCGCGGCATGCCGGCGGATCAGCTCGAGGGCATCTGGGGCGGGAAGAAGTGGCTGAAGAGCGCCGACCCCGATCAGAAGAAGTGGCTCGACGCCTGCGCTTCGCGCGGCTTCACCGCGCCGACCTGGCCGAAGGAGTACGGCGGCGGCGGGCTCGGCAAGGACGAAGCGAAGGTGCTCGCCGAAGAGCTGCGCCGCTTGCGCATGCCGCCGCCGCTCGTCGGCTTCGGGCTCACGATGATCGGGCCCACGCTGCTCCAGTTCGGGAACGAGGAGCAGAAGAAGGAGCACCTCCCGAAGATCTGCCGCGGCGAGATCCGCTGGTGCCAGGGCTACTCCGAGCCCGGCGCCGGCTCCGACCTCGCCGGCTTGCAGACGCGCGCCGAGGACAAGGGCGATCACTACGTCGTGAACGGCACGAAGATCTGGACCTCGTACGCGGACAAGGCGGACTGGATCTTCGCGCTCGTGCGCACCGACCCGAAGGCGAAGAAGCAAGAAGGCATCACGTTCATCTTGATCGACATGGAGACGCCCGGCGTCTCCGTCTCGCCAATCCTGTTGATCAGCGGCAGCTCGCCGTTTTGCGAGACGCACTTCACGGACGTGAAGGCGTGGAAGAAGAACGTGGTGCACAAGATCAACGCGGGCTGGACCGTGGCGAAAGCGCTGCTCGGTCACGAGCGCACGATGGTGGCCGAGGCCTTCGGCGCGGGCGGCGGCTCGCGCCGCACGCTCGCCGAGCGCGCGCGGCAGTACGTGGCGAGCGACGCGAGCGGGCGCATCACGGACGCCGCCGCGCGCGACGCGATCGCGCGCATCGAGATGGACACGCGCGCGTTCGCGTTCACCACGCAGCGCTCGCGCGACGCCGCGAAGGCCGGCCACCAGCCCGGCGCCGAGAGCTCGATGTTCAAGGCCTACGGCACCGAGCTGAACATGCGCCGCCAAGAGACGCTCGTACGCCTCGCCGGCCCGCAGTCATTAGGGTGGGAAGGGCCTGGGTTCTCGGACGAGGAGCTCACCACGACGCGTGATTGGCTCCGGTCCCGCGGCAACTCGATCGAAGGTGGGACTTCGGAAGTGCAGCGGAACGTGATCGCAAAGCGCGTGCTCGGGCTGCCGGATTGATGGCGGTTCGCTGCGAAATCCCAGCCAAGCAACCTCTGCCTGACGACGAAACGCGGGCGCGATGTGTGCAGCAAGCCGCGAGCGCCCAAGCAGGGACGAGCTGGATGCGTAACGCGGCGCGCAGCGAGCCGTAGTCCGCGGAGGCGAGCGAAGCACAAGGAACTCTTCCCGAGAGGCCCCGAGAGACCCGCAGAAAGAGAGAGGCACGCATATGGATCTCGCGCTCACCGAAGACCAAGAACTCATCGCAAAGACGGCGGCAGACTTCGTGAAGGAGAAGTCGCCGGTCTCGCGTTTCCGCGCGCTTCGCGATTCGCGAGATGTGACGGGGTTCTCGCGCGCGTTGTGGAAGGAGATGGCGGAGCTGGGCTGGGTGGGGCTCGCGTTTCCGGAGGAGCACGGCGGTGCAGGGCTCGGGTTTGCGGAGCTCGCGGTGGTGCTCGAGGAGCTGGGCAAGACGCTGGCGCCGGAGCCGTTTCTCTCCACCGTGCTGATGGGCGGGCAGGCGCTCTTGTTAGGCGGGAGCGACGCGCAGAAGCAGGCGTGGCTGCCGAAGCTGTGCAGCGGCGACGCGATCGTGACGCTCGCGCATCAAGAGGCGCGCAGCCGCTACGACGTGCACCACGTCGAGACGCGCGCCGAGAAGGCTGGCGCGGGCTGGAAGCTCACGGGCGAGAAGGTGCAGGTGCTCGACGGCCACGTCGCCGACGCGCTGATCGTGCCGGCGCGAGTGTCGGGCGCCGCGAGCGACGCCGCGGGCATCTCCCTGTTCCTCGTGACGAAGGGCGCCGCCGGGCTCAGCGTGACGCGGCAGACGCGCCTCGATTCGCGCGGCGCCGCGATCGCGAAGCTCGAAGGCGCCAGTGGCGAGTTGCTCGGCGCCGAGGGGCAGGGCGGGGCGCTGCTCGCGCGTGTGATCGATCGCGCCACGATCGGCCTGTGCGCCGAGATGCTCGGCGGGATGGAGCAGGCGTTTGCGCTCACGGTCGAGCACCTGAAGACGCGCAAGCAGTTCGACGTGCCGATCGGCTCGTTCCAGGCGCTGAAGCACCGCGCGGCGGACGTGTTCATCGAGCTCGAGCTCGCGAAGTCGGTGGTGATGGCGGCGGCGCGCGCGGTCGACGAGAACAGCGAGGAGCTCGCGCGGCTCGCCTCGCTCGCGAAGGCGAAGTGCTCGGACGCGTACGTGCTCGCGGCGAACGAGGGCGTGCAGATGTTCGGCGGCGTCGGCATGACCGACGAGTACGACATCGGCCTCTACATGAAGCGCGCGCGCGCCTGCGAGCTCACCTTCGGCGACGCCGCCTTCCACCGCGCACGCTGGGCGAGCCTCGGCGGCTATTAGGCACCATGGGCCTCGACGCCGAACTTGAGAACCGACGCGGCAAGCGCCGCGAAGCGGTCCGCGCAGCGAGCCGGAGGCGGGCGGAGTGAATTCGGTAGATCGCACGACCCGCATGCTGCGCGCCTGCCGCGGCGAGCCGGTGGATCGCCCGCCGGTGTGGCTCATGCGCCAAGCGGGCCGCTACCTGCCCGAGTACCGCGCGGCGCGCGCGGGGCAGGCGTTCCTCGATTCGTGCCGCGACGTCGAGCGCGCGGTCGAGATCTCGCTGCAGCCGCTGCGCCTCGTCGGCACCGAGGCGGTGGTGTTCTTCTGCGACATCTTCGTGCCCGTGCTCGGGCTCGGCGTCGACGTCGACTTCGCGCCCGGCCCCGTCATCACTCCGCCGATTCGCACGCGCGCGCAGGTCGACGCGCTCACGCGCTTCGAGCCGGAGTCCGTCGCGTACGTGTTCGAGATTCTGCGCCGCCTGCGCAAGGAGCTGGCTGCGACGCAGACGCCGCTGATCGGCTTCGCCGGCGCGCCGTTCACGCTCGCGACGTACCTGGTCGAGGGCCGCGGCGACCCGACGCGCAAGTACACCTCGCTGCGCGAGCTCGCCGCGCGCGAGCCGGCCACGCTCGCGGCGCTGCTCGAGAAGCTCGCCGAGATGACCGTCACGTATCTCAACGCGCAGATCGACGCGGGCGCGCAAGTGGTGCAGCTCTTCGACACCTGGGCGGGCGCGCTCAGCGAGCCCGAGTACCGCGCGCTGGTGTTGCCGCACACGCGCGCGATCGCGCAGGGCATCCGCCGCGAGAAGGCGCCGCTGATCCTCTACATGAACGACGCGCCGCATCTCGTGGACGCGATGCTCGACGGCGGCGCCGACGTGATCTCGGTGGGCGGCGCGGTCGACTTCGCGAGCGCGGCGCGCAAAGCGGGACGGCTCGCGAGCGTGCAGGGCAATCTCGATCCGCACGAGCTCGCGCGCCCGCGCGAGGAGATTTTCGCGCGCGTGCGCGAGATCGCGGCGGCGGGGCGCGCGGCGCGCGGGCACGTGATGAACCTCGGCCACGGCTGTTTGCCGGAGACGCCCGTGGAAGGCGTGCGCGCGTTCACCGACGCGGTGCGCGCGCTCGCGCCCGCGAGCGCCTGAGCCGTGAGCGAGAGCGATCGCGACGCGGTCGTGATCGGCGCCGGCGCGGCGGGCCTTGGCGCAGCGCACGCGCTGAAGCGCCGCGGGCGCGACGTGCTCGTGCTCGAGGCACGCGAGGCGCCAGGCGGCGCGATGCGCACCGTTACGCAAGACGGCTTCACCTTCGAGCGCGGACCGAACTCGCTGCGCATCGGGGCGCCGCTGCTCGAGTTGTTACGGGAGACGCGCGCCGAGGCGCTCGTGGAGAAGGCGGGACCTGCGAGCCGCGCGCGCTACCTGCTCCGGCCCGAGGGCCTCGTCGCCGTGCCGCTCTCGCCCCTGGCATTCGCCACGACGAGGCTCGTGTCTGCGCGCGGCAAGCTGCGCCTGCTCGCCGAGCCGTTCACCCCGCGCGGTGACGGCGCGCGCGAGACCGTGGCTCAGTTCGTCGCCCGCCGGCTCGGGCCCGAGGCGCTGGAGAAGCTCGTCGCGCCCTTCCTCACCGGGGTCTACGCGGGCGACGAGACGCAGCTCGGCGCGAACGCCGTGTTCCCCTCGCTCGTGCGCTTCGAGCGCGAGCGCGGCTCGATCGTAGGCGGCACACTCGCATCGCTGTTCGCCCGCGCGCCGCGGGGCCTCGCAGGCAGCCTCTCTGCGCGCGGCGGCCTCGGGGCGCTCGCCGCGGCGATTGCGGGCGCGCTCGGCGACGGCGCCGTGCGCTGCAGCGCGCCGGTGCGAGAGATCGCGCGCGACGGCACCGCCTGGCGCATCGCGCTCGAACGCGAGGTGATTCGCGCGCGCACGCTCGTGCTCGCAGCGGAGGCGCCCGCCGCAGCGCAGCTGCTCGCAGCGCTCGATCCGGAAGCGTCGCGCGCCGCGGCGAGCGTCGCGTACGTGCCGATCGCGAGCGTCTCGCTCGATGTCGACCCGAGCGCGCTGCGCACGCAGCTCGCGGGCTTCGGCTTTCTCGTGCCGCGCGACATGCAGCTCGATCTGCTCGGCGCGCTCTTCATGTCGCAGCTCTTCGCAGGACGCGCGCCAGCGGGTCGCGAGCTCGTCACCGCGCTGATCGGAGGCGCGCGCTGGCCGAGCGTGCTGGACGCGAGCGACGACGAGATCGCGCGGCGCGTGTTCGCGGGCCTCGATCGCGCGCTCGGTTTGCACGCCACCCCGCGCGTGCTCGCGGCTTCGCGCTGGGTGCACGCCGTCGCGCAGCCGGGCGCGAATCACGCGGCGCTGGCCGCAGCGCTGCGCGCCCGCGTCGCAGCGAGCCCGAGCTTCCAGCTCGCGGGCGGCTGGCTCGATGGCGTCGCGCTGGGCGACGCATTCGCGAGTGGCCTCGCGGCGGGCGCACGCGCGGATTGATTCCCGCACGGGGGCGCGCGCATCATGCGGCCTCACGCGGAGGACGACTCGATGCCCGAGATTTCTTGGCTCGCCACGCTCGTCGCGACCGTGCTCGCGTTCGCACTGGGCGGCCTTTGGTACGGCCCGCTGTTCGGGAAGGCATGGATGGCCGAGCACGGCTTCAGCGAGGAGCAGCTCACCAAGGACTTCAACCCCGCGAAGACCTACGGCCTCACCGCAGTTCTGGCGGCGCTCAGCGCGGTGGTGTTCGGAATCTTCCTCGGCTTGTTAGGCGAGCACAGCGGGCTCTTCGCGGTCGGCTTCGGCTTTTCCGCGGGTCTCTTCTGGGTCGCCGCTTCGATCGCCACGAACTACCTGTTCGAGCGCAGCACGCTCACGCTCTTCCTGATCAACGGGGGCTACCACGTCGTGCGCTTCACGTTGATGGGCGCAGCGTTCGGCTTCTTGGGCTGAGCCAACGCCCACCGGAGTTGCGCAACGAAGCAGGGACCTCGGTTCGACCAGCGGGGGAGACGTGACGGAGCCTGTCATCGAGGTCGCGCGCGCGGGTCGCATCGCGACCGTCACGCTCCGGCGCGCCGAGCGCCGCAACGCGGTGACGCCCGCGATGATGCAGGCGCTGATCGATGCCGCGCGCGGGTTCGCGGCCGACGAGGAGACGCGCGCCGTGATCTTTCGCGCGGAGGGGCGCGACTTCTCGGTGGGCGCGGACCTTCAGCAGCAGCGCCCCGCGAAGAACGCAAAGCCGCCGAGTCTCGTGATGCGCCGCCGCGGCGCAGAGCTCGGCGCGGCGCTGATGCACGCGATCGAGGAGATCCACCAGCCGACGATCTGCGCGGTGCAAGGCATCGCGACCGGCGCGGGCGCGTGCATCACGAGCGCGTGCGACTTCCGCGTCGGCGCCGACGACGCGCGCATCGGCTACGGCGAGGTGAAGCTCGGCATCAACCTGATGTGGAACGCGGTGCCGCTGTGCGTGCGACTCGTCGGCGCCGCGCGCGCGAAGCGCATGATCGCGAGCGGCAAGCTGTTCGACGCCGCGACGCTCGAGCGCTGGGGTTACCTCGACGAGGTCGTGCCGCGCGCGGAGCTCGACGCGGCCGCGCAGCGCTGGGCCGAGGAGTACGCGGCGCTGCCGCCGCTGGCCGTGCAGATGATCAAGCGCAGCGTGAACCACGTCGCGGGCGCGCTCGATCGCGCGGTGATGCACATGGACGCGGACCAGTGGTTGCTCGCGTCGCAGAGCGACGACTTCCGCGAAGCGGTGACGGCGTTCTTCGCGAAGCGGAAGCCGGAGTTCTCAGGGAACTGAGCCGTGCGTTCGCGCAGCACGCGTTCATCGGGACGTGCGCACCAGCTCCGCCGCCGCGCGCACCCAGCTCGAGTCCGCATTCACGCACGGCACCAGCGCGAGCTCCTCGCCGCCGAGCGCGAGCCATTGCTCGCGCGCGCGAATGCCGACTTCCTCGAGCGTCTCGAGGCAGTCCGCGACGAACGACGGGCACGCGACCGCGAGGCGCTTCACGCCGCGCGCGGCGAGCCGCGGTAGCTCCTCGTCGCTCCAGGGCTTGATCCAGGGGTCGCGGCCGAGGCGCGACTGGAACGAGGTGGTGACGCGCTCGCTCGGCAGCGCGAGCGCGGCGCGGATCGCGCGCGTGGTGGCGAAGCACTGCGCGCGGTAGCAGCTCGCGAGCACGCTTGCGGGCGGTGCGTCGCAGCACGTTCCACTCGCGAGGCAATGCGATCGCGTGGGGTCCGCGGCGCGCACGTGGCGCTCGGGCAGGCCGTGGTAACTGAGCAAGAGGTGATCGCAGCGCGCGCGCTCAATCACGGCGCGGGTTTGCTCCGCGACCGCGGCGATGAAGCCCGCTTGCGCGAAGAACGCGGGGACGAACGCGAGCGGCGGCGCGCTTGTGCGCTTCGCCGCGGCGTCGCGAATTGCGGCGATCGCGGTGCCGCTCGATGACTCGGCCACCTGCGGGTAGAGCGGAAACGCGACGATGCGCGACACGCCCGCGTCGCACAGCTCCGCGAGCGCGTCTGCGAGGCGCGGTGCGCCGTAGCGCATGCCGAGCGCGACGCGGAAGCCGTCGCCGAGCTCGCGCTGCAGCGCCTCGGCGAACCCCCGCGAGTGCACGAGCAGCGGCGAACCCGCGGGCGTCCACACCGCCTGATACGCGTGCGCGGACTTCGGCGCGCGAAACGGCGCGATGACGGCGTTCACGAGCAGCCAGCGCGCGGGCGCGGGCAGGTCGATCACGCGCGGGTCGGAGAGGAACTCGCGCAGATAGCGGCGCACGTCGCGCACCGCGGGCGACGCGGGCGTGCCGAGCTGTGCGAGCAGGACGCCCGTGGTCACGCGCGGCTCGCACGCTGCAGCCCGCCGAGCCACAGCGAGAGCGCGCCGTACGCGGCGGGGTAGAGCAGCGAGATCCACGCGGCGCTCGTGCGCAGCGCGGCATCGCCCGTCGCGCACGCGAGTGTGAGCAGCGCCGTGAACGCGGCGGCGCCGAAGATCATCGCGCGCGCGAAGCGCGTCATGCGCGTCGGGTAGAGGTACTTGATCGGCACGAACACGAGCGCGGAGAGCCCTAACAACCACGCCGCGGTCGTGAACGACGAGGCCTCGAGCAGCCAGGCGTAGATGGCGACGAAGTTCCAGTACGAGGGGAAGCCGAGGAAGAAGTGGTCGTCGGTCTTCGCGTCGGCCTGCGCGAACTGGTAGGCGCTGGCGAGCGCGGGCAGCGCGGTCCACCCCCATGCGACGAAGCCGCCCTGCGCGAGGAAGAAGCACGGCACGATCACGTAGTTGAGGTAGTCGACCACGTCGTCGAGGCGGCGGCCGTCGATGCCGGGCGTGCGCTCGTGCACGTGCGCGGCGCGCGCGAGCGTGCCGTCCACCGAGTCGACCGCGAATGCCGCGAGCATCCAGAGCGCGCTCGCGCGCAGATCGCCGCGCGCCGCTTCGAGCAGCGCGAACAGGCCCATCGCCGCGCCGCTCGCCGTGAGCGCGTGCACGCACCACGCGAGAAGCCGCTGCGCGGGTGTCGAGTGCGCCAGATCCGCAGTTCCCATCTCTATGCGCCCCAAAACGTGGGGCTATAGTGCCGCCCCTTCGGGGAGGACTCCATGGCGCTGCAGACGATCACCGACCAAGGCGACCGCGTTTCGCCGCTGAAGCGCGCCGACGACCTCGTCGAGATCCTCCGCCAAGGCAACGACTCGTTCATCACCACGCGCGCCGACGCCGTCCTCAACTGGGCGCGCAAGTACTCGATGTTCCTCTACCCGTTCGTGACGGCGTGCTGCGGCATGGAGTTCATGAGCGCCGCCGGCCCGCGCTACGACATCGACCGCTTCGGCGCCGCGCTGCCGCGCTTCTCGCCGCGCCAGGCCGACCTGCTCATGGTGGTCGGCACCATTTCACATCGAAACGCGCCGATCCTGAAGAAGGTCTACGACCAGATGGCGGAGCCGAAGTGGGTGATGGCGTTCGGCGCCTGCACCTGCTCGGGTGGCCCTTATAACAACTACGCCGTGGTGCAGGGCATCGACACGATCATCCCCGTGGACATCTACGTGCCCGGCTGCCCGCCGCGGCCCGAAGCGGTGCTCGACGGCGTGATCAAGCTGCAGGCGCGAATCCAGGCCGAGCGCGTCGACGCACAGGGCCGCCACAAGGAAATCGACGAGCTGCCGCCGCGCCAGGTAGAAAAGCCGGTCGCCTAACGCAGCCCGCGCCATCAAGCGCGGCGACGGCCACGCCGATCCGTCTCGCTTCGAGAGGAAATCGCGTGAGCAGCTCGAGCTTCGACCTCGCCGTGATCGGCGCCGGCCCCGGCGGCTACGTCGCCGCGATCCGCGCCGCGCAGCTCGGCATGCGCGTCGCCGTCGTCGAGGCGGATCGGCTTGGCGGCGTGTGCCTCAACTGGGGCTGCATCCCGTCGAAGGCGCTCCTCACCGGCGCGGAGCTGGTGGAGAACCTCACGCAGCACGGCGCGACGTTCGGCGTGAGCGCGAGCGGCATCACGCTCGACTACGGGAAGCTGATCGATCACTCGCGCGCGACGGCAGATCGGCTCAACAAGGGCGTCACGTCGCTGTTCAAGAAGAACAAGATCGAGTGGCTACACGGGCGCGGTCGGCTCGACGGCGCGAACCGCGTGGTCGTCACGGGCGCGGGCGAGCGCGCCATCGACGCGAAGCACGTGCTGCTCGCGACGGGCTCTAGCGAGTGGGCGCAGCCGAGCATTCCGATCGACGGCGTGCGCGTGCTCACCTCGCGCGAGGCGCTCGAGTCGCGGCGCGTGCCGGGCACGCTGCTCGTGATCGGAGCGGGCGCGGTGGGCATGGAGTTCGCGTACGTCTACGCGATGTACGGTGCGCAGGTCACGATGGTGGAGATGGCGGACCAGATGCTGCCGGGCGCGGACAAGGAAGTGGCCGCGACCGTGGCGCGCGAGTTCGCGAAGAAAAAGATCGCGGTGCGCACGAGCACGAAGTTCGAGCAGCTGAAGATCGAGGGCTCGGGCGTTCGCGTGACCGTCTCGAAGAACGGCGCGAGCGAGGAGCTCACGTTCGATCAGGTGCTCGTCGCGATCGGGCGGCGCGCGCTGTCGAGCGATCTCGGGCTCGAGAGCGCGGGCGTCACGCTCGACGCGCGCGGCTTCGTGCAGGTCGACGAGCACTTCCGCACCGCCGCGCCGAGCGTCTCCGCGATCGGCGACGTGATTGGCGGCGCGCTGCTCGCGCACAAGGCGAGCGAGCAGGGCATCCAGACCGTCGAGCTGATCGCGGGCGCGCGCAAGCACGCTCACGCCTTCCACATCCCGTTCTGCATCTACGCGCAGCCGCAGGTCGCGTGGATCGGGCTCACCGAGGAGCAGGCGCGCGCGAAGTACGGCGAGGTGCGCGTGGGCAAGTTCCCGTTCACGGCTTCGGGCAAAGCGATCGCCGCCGCGCACACCGCGGGCTTCGCGAAGATCCTCGCCGAGCCGAAGCACGGCGAGATCGTGGGCGCGCACATCGTCGGCCACGGCGCGACGGACCTGATCGCCGAGATCGGCCTCGCGATGACGCTCGAGTCGACCACGGCCGAGGTCGCGTCGACCTGCCACGCGCATCCGACGCTGTCGGAGGCGATTCTCGAATCCGCGCTGGCCGCCGAAGGCCGCGCGATCAACTTCTAACGAGGCCCTGTCATGGCGATCGCGGTCCGCGTCCCCGAGCTAGGTGAAAGCGTCGCCAACGGCACCATCGCGCGTTGGTTCGTGAAGGAAGGGGATCGCGTCGAGCGCGATCAGCCGCTCGTGGAGATCACCACCGACAAGGTGGACGCCGAGATTCCCGCGCCGGCGGCCGGAGTTGTTACGGCGCTGCTCGCCTCGGAGGGCGAGGTGGTGAACGTGGGCGCCGAGATCGCGCGCATCGAGGAAGGCGCGAGCGCGGGTGCGAGCGCCCCGGCTGCGAAGCCCGCACCGAGCGCGCCCGCCGACGACGCGCCGCGCGCGACGCCGATGGCGAAGCGCGTGGCCGCGGACGCGGGCGTCGATCTCGCGGGAGTTTCCGGCAGCGGCGTTTCGGGCCGCGTGATGAAGGCCGACGTGATCGATCGCATCGCCGCCGCGCCTCCGCCGCCCGAGCTCGTGGCCGCCGCGGCTGCTCCCGCAAAGGCGCCCGCGCCCGCGAAGAAGTCCGCAGCTGCGCGCGCGCAGCAAGACGCGGACACGAAGGCGCGCTTCGGCAGCTACGCGATCCAAGAGGGCGACCGCGTCGTCCCGATGTCGCCGCTGCGCAAGCTCGTCGCGGACCACATGGTCTACTCGAAGCGCACGAGCCCTCACGTCGGCACCGTCGCCGAGATCGACATGGGCGGCGTCGCCGCGGTGCGCGACGCGCAGAAGAAGGCGTTCGAGGCGGCGCACGGCTTCGGCCTCACGTTCCTCCCGTTCATCGTGCACGCCGCGGTGCGCGCGCTGCGCGAGTACCCCGCGCTGAACGCTTCGGTGCTCGAAGACGCGATCGTCGAGAAGCGCGACATCCACATCGGCATCGCCACCGAGACCGACAAAGGCCTCGTCGTGCCGGTGGTACGGAACGCCGATCGCCTCTCGCTCGCGGGCCTCGCGGCGGCGATCGAGGATCTGTCGAGCCGCGCGCGCAGCAAGAAGCTCACGGCGGACGAGCTGAAGGGCGGCACCTTCACGATCTCGAATCCGGGGCGGAAGGGGAATCTCTACGGCTTCGCGATCATCAACCAGCCGCAGGTCGGCATCCTGCGCATGGGCGAGATGGTGAAGCGCCCGGTGGTGCGCAGCGTCGCGGGCCAGGACGCGATCGTGATCCGCCCGATGATGCACCTCGCGCTCTCGTACGATCACCGCGCCGTCGACGGCGCCCCCGCGAACGGCTTCCTCTACCGCGTGCGCGAGCTGCTCGAGGCGGCGGAGTTCGACCTGTAAGCGCTAGAACCCATCTCAGAATTCCGGACCGAGCCCGGCGCGCGGATTTGGCCGGCTGGCGAGGCGCGCGAGCGAAGGCGTATCCGTCGATACTTCGAGCGAAGCGCAACGAAGCCAGACGGACGAAGACGCGTGCCCGGCGACGGGAGGAGTTCTGAGATGGGTTCTAGAACCTTCCGACCGAGAAGCCCCGACCGAATCCGGCTCGAGGAGCCGCAAGCGACCCGCGACGGCGCCGCCGGTGCAGGTCGCGCGCGGCAAGGCGAGGCCGAGCGGAGCTCGCAAGAAATGGCCCTCGCGCTCGAGACCCGCTGGCTCGGCACCGTCGCGTACGACGACGCGCTCGCGCGCCAGCTCGCGGCCGTCGAAGCGCGGCGGGCGGGCGGGCCCGATCGTCTGCTGCTGCTCGAGCATCCGCCCGTCGTCACGCTCGGCCGCAGCGCGAAGCCCGAGAACTTGCTCACGCCGCGCGCCGAGCTCGCCGCGCGCGGCGTCGCCGTGCACGAGATCGCGCGCGGCGGCGACGTCACGTGGCACGGCCCCGGGCAGCTCGTCGGCTACGTCATCGCGGACCTCGCGGCGCGCGGCGCGCAGGACGTGTCGCTCTGGCTGCGCGGCATCGAGGCGTGCTTGATCGAGGCGCTCGCGGAGCTGGGCGTGCCGGCGAAGCGCGTCGAAGGAATGACCGGCGTGTTCGTGGATGACTCGATCCCGCCAAGGTCCGCGCAGGCGGCCGCAAGCGCGACGGAGTCGCGCGCGCAGCGAGGCGCAGCCGAGCGAAGGGAACGCGGCCAGCGCAAGATCGCGTCGATCGGCGTGGGCCTGAAGGGCTGGATCACCTACCACGGCTTCGCGCTCAACGTGACGCCCGATCTCGCCGGCTTCGGCGACATCGTGCCGTGCGGACTCTCTGGCGTCACGATGACCTCGGTCGCGCGCGAGCTCGCCCTGACAAGCGAGTTCGGCAGCGCGGCGGAGCGCTCGCTCTTCGCGAGCGCGCGCGAGCGCGTCGGCGCGGCATTCGAGCGGGCGCTCGCGTGACGCGCCCGCCGGACCAGCGCGTGGCACGGCCGCAGGAAAATCGCGCCGTGCCGACGGACCGCGGCGCGAAGCCGCCGTGGCTGAAGGTGCGCGTGCGCACCACGCCCGAGCTCGAGCGCGTGCACCAGATCGTGCGCGACGAGAAGCTCCACACGGTCTGTTCCTCGGCGAGCTGCCCGAATCTCTCGGAGTGCTGGTCGCGCGGCACCGCCACGTTCATGATCGGCGGCAACGACTGCACGCGGCGCTGCGGCTTTTGCGACGTCGCGACGGGGCGGCCCGAGGCGCTCGATCCCTTCGAGCCCGCGCGCGTCGCCAGAGCGGTCGAGCAGCTCGGGCTCAAGTTCGCCGTCGTGACCTGCGTCGCGCGCGACGACCTCGCCGACGGCGGCGCCGCGCAGATGGCCGCGACGGTGCGCGCGATCCGGCGGCGCTGCCCCGGCACCGGAGTCGAGGTGCTGATCGCGGATTATCAGGGCGACGAAGCGGCGCTAGCGGCCGTGCTCGATGCGGGCCCCGACGTGCTCAACCACAACCTCGAGACGGTGGCGCGCCTCCAGCGCCGCGTGCGCCCGGCGGCGAGCTACGAGCGCTCGCTGTTCGTGCTGCGCCGTGCCGGTGAGCTGCGCCCCGACATCCCCACCAAGTCGGGCCTGATCCTCGGCATGGGCGAGCGCGACGACGAGATTCGCCAGGCGCTCGCGGACCTGCGCGCCGCCGGCGTCTCGCTGCTCACGATGGGGCAGTACCTGCGGCCTTCTGCCGATCACTTGCCGGTCGACCGCTACGTGAGCCCCGCCGAGTTCGACGCGTTCGCAGACTTCGCGCGCGCCCTCGGGTTCCGGGATGTGGCCGCGGGACCGCTGGTGCGCAGCTCGTACCACGCGGAGCAGCTCGCGCAGCGCTGACGCGCAGTTTCGCGGCACTCTGCCTGCCACATCGAGCCGGTTTCGGGCCACTTTCTCCGCGATGGGTGCCATCGCCGCCGCCACGACTCCGCCTGCCGCGCGCTCCGGCTGGCTGTTCGGGCCCGCGCCGGATCTCCTGCTCGGCTGCGGCGCGCTCTCGCTGCTCGCGTTCGGCGCGTTCATGCTCGGCGGCGAGCGGCTGCGCATCGCGCAGCCGGCGCTCGTGTTCCCGCTCGGCGTGCTGCTGCTCGGCATGCCGCACTACGGCGGCACGCTGCTGCGCGTGTACGAGCGCGCGCGCGACCGCCGCAGCTACGCCGTGTTTTCCTACGGCGCGACCGCGGCCGTCGCAGCGTGGTTAGCGCTCGCGCTGATCGAGCCGGTCGCGGGAACCTGGCTCGCGACGCTCTATCTGACGTGGAGCCCGTGGCACTACACCGGCCAGAACTACGGCCTGGCGGTGATGTTCCTCGGCCGGCGCGGCGTCGCAGTGGACGCCAAGGACAAGCGCTGGCTGTGGGCCGCATTCGCGCTCTCGTACGCGCTCACGTTCGTCTCGATGCACGCGCAGACGCCCGGCGAGGTCGAGGCGCCCGTGCAGTACGCGAGCTACGCGCTGCACGTCGGTCGCCTCGGGATTCCTCTCGCGCTCGCGCAGCCGCTCACGCTCGCGCTCGGCGCCGCCGCGCTGGCGTGCCTCGTGCGTGCCGGGGTCGGACTCGCGCGCAGCGCTCCGAGCCTCGCCGCGCTCGGTCCCGCAGCGCTGCTCGCCGCATCGCAGGCGCTCTGGTTCGCGCTCCCCGCCGCGGCGCTGATGTTGAACACGTCGTTCGGATTCGAAGCCTTCGACTGGCGCCAGCGCGCCCATTACGTCACTTGGATCGCGCTGTTCCACTCGGCGCAGTACCTGTGGGTGACGACTTATTACGCTCGCCAGAGCGAGTCGTGGAGCGGCTTCGCGCCGTATGCAGCGAAGGTGCTCGCCTCCGGCGCCGCGATCTGGACGCTGCCGTCGCTCGCGTTCGGCCCCGCGGCGCTCGGCGTCAGCTCGATGGACGCGGGTCTCGCGCTGTTGATCGCGTCGGCAGTGAACGTCCACCACTTCATCCTCGACGGCGCGATCTGGAAGCTGCGCGGGCGCATCGGCGAGATCCTGATCCGCGCCGCGCGCGAGGGCGCCGACGGCGAGCGGCCGAGCCTCGTGCTGCGGCCGCTCGTGTGGACGACCTGCGCGGCGCTGTTCGCGGCTGCGCTCTGGCTCGTACTCGAGGAAGAGCGCTCGCGCGGCGCGCTCGCAGCCGGCGACATCGCCGGCGCCGAGGCGAGCCAAGCGCGCCTCGCGCAGCTCGGGCGCGACGACGCGGCGACGCGGCTCGCGCTCGCGGAGGCGCAGCTCTCGGCGCGCGACCTCGCCGCCGCACGCGCGAACACCGAGCGCTCGCACGCGCTCGCGCCGACGCTCGCGTCGCAGTTGTTACTGGCGAAGCTCGCCTTCGCCGAGGGCGACTTCGCGCGCGCCGCCGAGGCGATCGAGGTTGCGATCGAGTCCGCACCCGAGAGCGCGAACTTGCACGCCGAGGCGGCGCGCGCGTGGCTCGCCGCGGGCCGCGCGCCGCGCGCGCTGCCGCACTTCGACCGCGCGCTCGCGCTCGCGCCGGACGACGCCGAGGTGCGCAGCGAGCGCGATCGGCTCGCACGCCTGATCGGCCCCGGCGCGGGGGCTCCATGAGCAGCGCGGCGACGAGCGCGCCTACGCCGTGGCTGTTCGGCCGCTGGCGCGATCTGCTGTTCGGCTGCGGCGCGCTCTACACGCTCGCGTTCGCGCTGCTTCTCGCGGCGGGTCCCGAAGTGCGTGCGGCTCAGCCCGCGCTGCTCTTCCCGCTGCTCCTCACGTTCGCGTCGATGCCTCACTACGGCGCCACGCTGCTGCGCGTCTACGAGCGCTCGCGCGACCGCCGCAGCTACGCGCTGTTCTCGCTCTGGGCGACGCTCGCGGTCGCCGCGTGGTTCCTCGCAGGCACGCTGAACGCCGCAGCGGGCGCGTGGCTCGTGACGCTCTACCTCACGTGGAGCCCGTGGCACTACACCGGCCAGAACTACGGCCTCGCGGTGATGTTCCTGCGCCGCGCCGGCGTCGCGATCGAGGGCGAGGAGAAGCGCTGACTCTACGCCTCCTACGCGCTCTCCTTCGTGTTCGTGTTCTTGATGCTCCATCAAGAAGTGCCCGGCGGCGCGAGCGCGTCGCTGCCGGACGGGCGGTATGGCTTGCCGGTGCGCCCGCTCGGGATTCCCGAGTCGCTCAATGCGTGGCTCCAGCCATTCGTGCTCGTCGCCTACCTGGCTGCGCTCGGACGCAGCGCGACCGGCTTGCTCGGTCGCGCGGCGCCGTCGCAGCTGCTGGCGCCAGCCTGCCTCGCGCTGACGCAGGCGCTCTGGTTCGTCGTGCCTTCAGTGGTCCGTCAGTTCGACCTCGCGACGCCGTTCGAGGTGCTCGACTGGGCGCACCACGAGCACTACTTCGTCTGGATCGCCGCCGGCCACGCAATCCAATATCTGTGGGTGACGGCATTCACCGCGCGCCACACGCCGGGTCATCAGGGATTCTTTGCCTTCTACGGCAAGGCTCTCGCATCGAGCGCGGGGGTGTGGATGCTCCCCGCGATCGCGCTCGGCCCCGCCGCGCTCGGCTGGCGCTCGCTCGACGCGGGGCTCGCGCTGCTCGTCGCCGCGGCGGTGAACGTGCACCACTTCATTCTCGACGGCGCGATCTGGAAGCTGCGCGGGCGCGTGGCGGCCGTGCTGATCCGGAACGCGGACGACGAGGCAGACGCCGCGCCGCGGCGGCCGCTCGTGCGCAACGCCGTGTGGGCGACCTGCGCGCTCGCGCTCGGCGCGGGGCTCTGGCAGGTGGCGCAGGAGGAGCTCTCGCGGCGTGCGCTCGTGCGCGGCGATCTCGCGGCGGCAGAGCGCGCAGAGGCGCGGCTGGCGTGGATCGGGCACGACCGCGCGCAGGCGCGGCGCATCCTCGGCCGCGAGCGTCTCGCCGAGGGAGACGTCGCCGCCGCGCGGGCGCAGCTCGAGCGGAGCCTCGCGCTCGAGCCTTCGCTCGCCGGACACGCGCTGCTCGCGCGGGCGCTCGCGCGAGCGGGCGATGCGCGCAGCGCCGCGACGCAGTGGGAGCACGCGGTCGCGCTCGCGCCGAACCACGCGAAGGTGCGCCGCAATGCCGCGGCGAGTCTGCTGGCGGCGGGCGATGCGCAGGCGGCGGTCGCCCACCTCGAGGCCGCGCGTCGGCTGCGCCCGCGCGACGGCGCAATCGCGCGCGAGCTTGCGCAGGCGCGCGCCGCGCTGCGGAGAACGCTCTGATGGCGGCCGCGACGAAACCCGCGAACGACGGCTGGCTGTTCGGGCGCTGGAGCGATCTCCTGCTCGGCTGCGGCCTCGCCTACGCCGCGCTGTTCGTCGCGCTCCTGTTCGTCGGCCGCGAGCTGCGCCTCGCGCAGCCGCCGCTGCTGTTCAGCCTCGCCTTTCTCGCGGTCAGCATTCCGCACTACGGCGCGACGCTGCTGCGCGTGTACGAGAACGCGCGCGACCGGCGCGCCTACGCGCTGTTCTCGATCTGGGCGACGCTCGCGCTCGTGGCGCTGTTCGCCGCCGCGGTGTTCTCGCCCGCGCTCGGAACTTTCCTCGTCACGCTCTACTTCACGTGGAGCCCGTGGCACTACACCGGCCAGAACTACGGGCTCGCGGTGATGTTCTTGCGGCGACGCGGCGTCGAGACCGCGGGCGCCGAGAAGCGCTGGCTGTACACGTCGTTCGTGCTGTCGTTCGTGCTCGTGGCGGTCGTCGCGCACGGCGCGGGCGTCGGCGTGCGCAACGCGGACCTCTACGGCGGAGCACAGGGCATCGCGTTCGCGCCGCTCGGCATTCCCGCGAGCCTGGTCGCGTGGGCGGTGCCGCTCGCGCTCGCGGGCCAGTGCATCGCGCTCGCGCTGTGCGCCGCCTCGCTGCTGCGCCGCGCTTCGCTGCGCGCGATCGCGCCCGCGCTCGCGCTGTGGGCCGCGCAGGTGCTCTGGTTCACGCTGCCGTACTTGACGCTGCACTACGGCTGGTTCGAGCACGTCGACGCGCTCGCTTGGGCCAACAACAACCACTACTTCATGTGGATCGCGCTCTCGCACGCCGCGCAGTACCTGTGGGTGACCGCGTACTACGCGAAGCAGTCGGGCGCACAGCGCAGCCTCGCGAGCTTTTGGGCGAAGTCCGCCGCCGCGGGCGCGCTGCCGTGGACGCTGCCGCTGCTCGTGCTGTGGCAGCCCGGCTTCGAGCTGCTGTCGCCTGACGCCGGCGTGCTCCTGCTCGTCGCCGCGTTCGCGAACCTCCACCACTTCGTGCTCGACGGCGCGATCTGGAAGCTGCGCGGGCGCATCGCGGAGGTGCTGATCTTCAGCCAGCCCGAGGCGTCGCTCGGCTCCGCGCGCGCGAGCTGGCTCGGGCGCGCCGCGTGGGCGCTGTGCGCGGCGCTGCTGATCGCGAACCTCGCGGGCGTGCTGCTGCACGACCGCTGGAGTCGCGCGATGAGAGCGGGCGACTTCGCGACGGCCCGCGCGTCGCTGGAGCAGCTGCGCTGGTTCGGCCTCGATCGCGGCAGCTACCACCTCGCGATCGCGCAGGCGCTGCTTCGGCTGCGCGCGTTCGAAGGCGCGCGTGCGGAATCGCGCCGCGCGATCGAGAGCGGCGGGGCCGGCTTGCAGTCGCAGCTCACGCTCGGCCTCGCGCACGCAGCGCTCGGCGACGCGCGCGAAGCTGCGCTCGCCTACGAGGCGGCGCTCGCGTTCGCACCGGAGCGCGTGCCGCTGCTGCGCCGCACCGCGCGCGCGTGGCGCGAGGCGGGTGAGCCTGCGCGCGCGCTTCCGCACCTCGAACGCGCCGCGGCGCTCGCGCCGGGCGACGATTCGCTCCGCCGCGAGCTCGAGCGCGCGCGTGCGGCTCGCAGCGAGCCTTCCTAAGCGCCGGTTTTCACGCGAAAAGCGGCAGCGAGGCCAAAATCGCTCCGCTAGCGTGCCTCGCCGCATGACCGCTCGCGTCGTCAAAGTTCGCCGCGCCGAAAAGCTCACGTTCATCGAGCGCCTCTACTTCCCGATGATCGTGAATGGCCTTTGGGTCACGAGCGCGCACTTCTTCCGGAACTTGTTCGGCTTCCTGTCGGGCAAGCGCACCGCCTTCGTCGTGCAGTGGCCCGAGGAGCGCCTCGACTTCTCGGACGCGTTCCGTGGCCAGCCCGTGTTGGTGCAGCTCGACAGCGGCAAGCCCAAGTGCGTCGCGTGTGGCCTGTGCGAGTTCGCGTGCCCCACCGACTGCATCACGATCGTGCCGGGCGAGCTCGTCGACTCGGGCATCGAGCGTTACCCGCTCGAGTTCGACATCGACATGTCGCGCTGCATGTTCTGCGGCCTGTGCGAAGAGGCGTGCCCGGAAGAAGCGATCGTGATGAGCCGCGAGGTCGAGCTCGGCGCCTTCACGCGGCCCGACATGCTCTACAAGAAAGAGCAGCTGCTCGTGCCCGAGCCGATGCTGAAGCGCCGCCTCGAGTTCATCCGCAGCGAGTACGACCGCCAGCACGCGGCGGCCGAAAAGCGACAAAGCTGAATGCACGTGCTCGAGAGCCGCCGCCGAGTCACGACCGACCGCAGCTCGAGAAGCGCAAGCCGGCCAGCACCGCGAAGCGGTGCAGCCGGCGCGCAGTGAGCCGAAGGCGAACGGAGAGTCGTAAAGATGGAAGACTTCGGCTCTGCGGCGCTCAAGCGGTTGATCGAGATGCACGGCAGCGCGCTGAAGAACACGCACGCGAACCTCGGTGACGCGACCGCGATCGTGGATCCCGCTCGCCTCGTCGACGTGATGCGCTTCCTGCGCGACGACGGCGAATGCCAGTTCGACATGCTCACGGACGTCACGGCGGTCGACTATCTCGGCGAAGAGCCGCGTTTCGAGATGGTCTACCACCTCTATTCCGTGCCGCGGAACAAGCGCCTGCGCGTGAAGGCGCGCGTCGGCGAGAAGTCGCCGGAGATCGCGACGCTGTGCGAGCTGTGGCCGTCGGCGAACTGGATGGAGCGCGAGGTGTGGGACCTCTACGGGATTCGCTTTGCGGGCCACCCCGATCTGCGCCGCATCCTGCTCTACGAAGAGTTCGAGGGCCACCCGCTGCGCAAGGACTACGCCAAAGAGAAGCGCCAGCCGCTCGTCGGGCCGAGGAATTAATCGCGATGTCGACGGACCTTCATCTGCGCGCGGAGCTCCCGGCGGATCAAGACCAACGGGGCGATCTGCACAGCGAGCATCAGATCCTGAACATGGGGCCGTCGCATCCGGCGACGCATGGCACCGTGAAGTTCGTGATCGAGCTCGACGGCGAGACGGTCGTCGACCTCGACGTGCAGGTGGGATACCTGCACCGCGGGTTCGAGAAGGAATGCGAGAGCGGCTCCTGGTATCAGGCGATCCCGTACACCGATCGCCTCAACTACAACTCGGCGATCCTGTGCAATCTCGGCTTCTGCATGGCGGTGGAGAAGCTGCTGCAGATCGAGACGCCCGAGCGCTGCCAGTGGCTGCGCGTGCTCGCGAGCGAGCTGTCGCGGCTCGGCGATCACCTGACGCGCACCGGCGCCGCTTGCCTCGAGCTGCAGGCGATGACGCCGTTCCTCTACGGCATCGAAGCGCGCGAGCTGACGTGGGATCTGCAGGAGATGCTGTGCGGCGCGCGCGTCACGTCGAACTACATCCGCATCGGCGGCGTGAAGCACGACATGGCGCCGAGCTACCCGGCCGCCGCGCGCGAGAAGATCGCGAAGATCCGCGAGCTGCTGAAGGACTTCGACGACGTCGTCACGCAGAACCGCATCTTCGTCGACCGCATGAAGGGCACCGGCGTCATCTCGAAGGAGGACTGCATCAAGTACGCGGTCACCGGCCCGATCCTGCGCTCGGTCGGCGTGCCGCTCGACGTGCGCAAGGACGAGCCGTACCTGGTGTACGACCAGATCGACTTCGACGTGCCGGTGGGCGAGGTCGGCGACAACTACGACCGCTACCTCGTGTGCGTCGAGGAGATGCACCAGAGCCTCCGCATCGTCGACCAGTGCCTCGTGAAGCTCGAGCAATTAGGGCCCGGCCCGGTGAACGTGGACGATCCGCGCGTGCGCTGGCCCGCGAAGGGCCGCGTGTTCAACGCGATGGAAGAGCTGATCCAGCAGTTCAAGAGCGTGACCGAGGGGCCGCGCGTGCCGAAGGGCGAGGCGTACTTCGCGATCGAGAGCGCGAACGGCGAGCTCGGGTTCTATCTCGTGAGCGACGGCAGCGCGCAGCCGGTGAAGGTGCGCTGCCGGCCGCCGAGCTTCATCAATCTCGCGCCGCTGCCGCTCATGGTGCGCGGGGCGATGCTCGCGGACCTGATCCCGACGTTCGACTTCATCAACATGATCGGCGGGGAGTGCGATCGATGATCGTCGGTCGCGGTGAGGTTTCGAAGCGGCTCGGTGCGCCGACGGACCAGTTCGGCAGTGTGAATGATCCGCGCACGACCGAGGAGCTCGGCGTGAAGTGGAACGAGAAGTGGTTGTATCGGGATCCGGAGCGGAAGGGGTTTGATCGGGTCGTGCTGTGGCATCGGTACGACCTGCTCGGGGTGTGGCGGATTGCGCGGGATGGAAGTGCGACGCCGGAGGCGTTGCCGGACAAGGCGGGGCACTGAGGTTCTTCGGGCTTCGCGGCGTCGAAGACTCGCCGCTCTTGCTTTGCGTGGCCCGCTCGTTCGTGGCTGCGCAGCCGGCGCGGGCCTCCGCGGGGGCTCGCCTCCGCTCGGCCGCGCGGGCGCGTCAGGCGAAGCCCTGCGCTGATCGTGCCGTCTCGCGATGCACCGGGGCGTGAGCGCGCCTCGCGCCTGGGCCGGAGCGCAGCTCACGAACCCTCCCGTCGCCCAGCGCGCGTCTTCGTCCGGCTGGCGGCGTTGCGCTTCGCTCGCCGTAGCCCTGCTACGGCTTCGCTCGCGCGCCTTGCCAGCCGGCCGAATCCGCACGCCGGGCTCGGTCCGGCTTCGTGAGCTGCGCTCGCGCTCCGCGACCCCCGCTGCGGCCCGCGCCGGCTGCTCGTGCTGAGTACGGCTCTGCGTCAGGTTTTCTTGGACGCGTGCGCGGATCGGCGCGGCTTTGAGCCGCGCCTCCCGCGCGCTTCGCGCTTCGACGGTGCGTTGGGGTTTGCGGCGGCTGGAGTTGTCACGGAGTCAGCGACGCGCGTTTTCTGGCACGCTGCTGAGATGAATGACGCGCCTCTGAGAGCTGGACCGACGCCGCTCGCGCCGTTTGGGTTGGTGTTGCATCACGATGGGCGGTGGTCGCATGAGGGGCAGGCGATTTTGCATCGGGGGATTCGGGAGCACTTCGATCGCAGCGTCGTGTTTCTGGCGAGCGAGCGGAAGTTCGTGGTGACGCTCAGGCACTTCCGGGGCGAGATCGTCGTGGAGGAGGCGGGGTTCTTCGTGCGGGAGGTCGATCTCGCGCGTGGCGAGGTCGCGCTGTCGGATGGCACGCGCGACGTGCTCGAGGTTGCGAGCTTGCACGTGTCGCCGCGGGATGGGGCGCTGCTGTGTCGCGTGAAGCGCGCCCTCGTGCCGGAGGGGCTGCTCGCGCGCTTCATGCCGGGGGCGCAGGCGGAGCTGCTTGCGGCGATCGAGCCCGACGGCGCGGGCCATTCGGTTGTTACTGGGGGGCGGCGCGTTTCGGTGCCCGAGCTCGGCTGAGGCTCAGCTCGTCGCGGATTCGGCGGCGGCGACGAGCAGGGCGATTTCTTCCGCGCTGACTCCGGACTCGCGCAGCACGGCTTCGGTGTCGGCGGAGAGGGCGGGCGCGGGCGTCGTGCCGTGGAGCGCGTGGCCGCTCATCTGGAGGGGCGGGGCGATCGTGCGGAAGTCGCCGGCGACCGGGTGCTTCACGGTGGGGAAGCTGCCGGCGGCGATGGCTTGCTCTTCGTTGACGGCTTCGGCGAGCGTGAGCACGGGCGCCCAGATCAGGCGGTGCTTCGCGAGGTGCGCCTTCCAGGCTTCGAGCGGCCTCGCCGCGAAGCGCGCGTCGAGCAGCTGGATCAGCGCGGTGTTGTTACGGAAGCGCGCGACGGCGTTGCTGAAGCGCGGATCGTTCTCGTCGATCTCCAGCGCGCGCGCGAAGGCGGGCCAGTAGCGGTCGGACTCGACCATCACGAGGAACAGCCAGCGCTCGTCCTGCGTCTCGTAGTGGTTCCAGAGCGGATTGCGCGCCGCGCGTCGATCGTGGCGCGGCGGCGTTTGGCCGGTGGCGAGCGTCATCGCGGCGTCGTTGCCGACGATGTAGAAGCCGATGTGCTGGAGCGCGACGTCGATGATCTGGCCCGGCGCGCCGGCTTCGCGCTGGCGCAGCGCGGAGAGCACGCCGACGACGAGGGCGAGAGAGGCGGAGTGATCGCCCATGCCGGGGCGCTGGAAGGCGGGCGGCGCATCGGGCTCGTGCAGCATGTCCATGAAGCCGGTGCGCGCCCAATAAGTCGAGTAGTCGAAGGCGGGCGAGTTCGCTTCGGGGCCTTTCGGTCCGTAGCCGGAGAGGCGCGCGACGATCAGCTCCGGGCGCTGCTTCCGTAACAACTCGGGGTCGAGGCCGAGCCGCGCGAGTCGCTCGGGCAGCATGTTCGTGAGGAACACGTCGGTGCGCGCGACGAGCTTCTGCAGCGCGGCGACCGCCTCCGGTAGCGCGAGGTCGAGCGCGACGGAGCGCTTGCCGCGGTTGTCCATCTGGAAGTGCGGCGCGAGGGGGAAGTCGCTGTCGAAGCCCGCGTGCTTCGGAATGCTGTGGCGGTAGATCTCGCCCCACGGCACTTCGACCTTGACGACTTCGGCGCCGAGGTCGGCCATCAGCGCCCCGGCCGCCGGTGCGGCCACGAAGCTCGCGAGCTCGACGACGCGGATTCCGGAAAGCGGTGCAGGCATGCGCGACTCCTTGCGAGCGCGCAGGCTACTCCGAGACGAGGTCGCGCTTCACGCGGCGCGCGGCGCCCTCTCGAGCTCGAGCCGCTGCGGCCCGCGCACGATGAACGACTCGATGATCGGCGGCCGCGCCTCGCGCTTGCGCAGCGCGACGAGGCGCGGCACGAGCGCTTCGAGCGCGATGCGCGCTTCGAGCCGCGCGAGCGAGGCGCCGAGGCAGAAGTGCTTGCCGAAGCCGAACGCGAGGTGGCCCTGCGGTCTGCGCGCGATGTCGAAGCGCTCGCCGCCGGGGAAGCGCCGCTCGTCGCGATTCGCGGAGCCGAGCAGCACGGCGACGACCTCGCCTCTCGCGATGCGCGTGCCCGCGATCTCGGTGTCGGCCGTCGCGGTGCGAAACACCGCCTGCACGGGCGTGTCGAAGCGCACCGCTTCTTCGATCGCGTCGGGAATCAGCGCCGGATTCGCGGCGAGCTGCGCGAGCTGATCCGGGTGATCGAGCAGCGCGCTCACCGCGTTGCCGATCAGGTTCGTCGTCGTCTCGTTGCCCGCGACGAGCAGCAGTACCACGAACATCATCGCGTCCTGCGGACTCAGCGCGTCGCCTTCGCCGCGCGAGACGATCGCGCTGATCAGGTCGTTCTGCGGCGCACGTTGCCGCGCGCGCGCGATGTCCGAGAGGTACGTGAGCAGGTCGTAGAAGGCCTGCATCAGCTCGGGCCTGAAGGGGTTGGCGCGATGTGCGCCGGTTGCGCCCGAGATGATCGCGTCCGACCAGCGCTTGAAGTCGCGCTGGCGCTCGGGCTCGACCCCCAACATCTCGGCGATCACGGTGACCGGCAGCGGCACCGAGAGATCCTCCACGAGGTCGAAGCGCTCGCCGCGATCGAGCTTCGCGACGCACTCCGCCACGACCTCTTTCGCACGCGCCTCCCACAGCGTGATGCGGCGCGGCGAGAAGCCGCGGTTCACGATCGCGCGCAGCGCATCGTGCTTCGGCCCGTCGGTCGCGATCAGGCTCGGGTTCTTGCGGAACAGGAACGGGTTGATGCGCGCGCGAATCAGCGTCGGCGCTCGCGATGTCGCGCAGCGGGTCGAACGAGATCGTCACGGGCATCTCCTGAGAAGTGAGCGCGCTTACGTCGCGTGGCGGGTGATCGCGATGCCCGCTGCGACTGCCGCGACGCCGAGCACGCTGCTCGCGAGCACGTACAAGACAGCGGCGGCGGGCCGGCCGGACTGAAGCAGCTGCCACGTCTCGAGACCGAACGCGGAGAACGTGGTGAAGCCGCCGAGCAGGCCACCGATCAGTGCGGGCCGCCACAGCGGAGGCGCGGCGGCGCGCGCCGCGAGCCACTCGTGCAGCACGCCGATCGCTAGGCAGCCCGCGAAGTTCACGAGCAGAGTTGCCCACGGAAACGCGCGAGCACCGATCGCCGCGCCGATTGCGACGCGCATCACCGCCCCGAGGCCGCCGAAGCCGAACACGAGCGCCCACTGCATCGTCGGCACGCTAGGAGGGCGCCGAGGCTTGCGCGACCGACGATCGGCGCCTGGCACGAATCGTCGGGCCGCCCCCAAAAAACACTTCCCGTTCCGCGATCGATGAGTAAGGTGGATTCAGCCGCCGATCGACCGCTCGCTTCGATGCTGGAATCGCGCTGCTGCCCGCCCCGCAATCGCGACCGACCGGCCTCAATCGGGAGGAGACGTGATGGAGGAGACTCCGCCGGGCCACTAGCCGGGCGCGTAGACCGCGCCCGAACCCGCCGCGCCGCCTCGAGCGTGCGCGGCGTGCCGCCGGCTCGCACCGGTGCGCGTTGCACCGACTGCGCCGGCGGCCTCTCGGGAGTCCGCCCATGGACGCTGCAGCCGTCGCCGTGATCGCCATGGTCTTCGTGCTCGGGCCGATCGTGCTCGTTGCGCTCGGGGGCCTCGCCACGCTGTGGATCGGGAGCCGCTACGTGCACCCGCACCACAACCAGATTCACGACCACGAAGTAAACGACTAAGAATTCGCCTCTCGCTCTGACTCCCAAAGGCGCTGCTTCCGCTTCGCGCCGCGAAGCGCCAGCGCGCGAAACCGGGTCGAGTCATGGAGCGCGAGGGCCCGCGGTGGAGCGCGCGAGCAGTCGACGCGCCCGCCGCGGGTTTCGTGTACGCGCGGGCCGCCCTCACGCAGCGAGATTCGCGTCGACGCGCGCGCGCCCCTCCGCCATCTTCCGCCGCCCGCTGGTCGGCCGCGCAAGCGCCGCTCACGGAACGGCGCCGTAGCCAAGTGGTAAGGCATGGGTCTGCAAAACCCCGATCCCCGGTTCGAATCCGGGCGGCGCCTCCAGTGGATTCAACGGGTTACGTGCCGACGTCATGCAGGGTCGAGGTCAGCGGAGCACCGCGACGGCGTCTTCGCCCAAACCGCGCAACGCGATCGACGCCTGGTAGACGTGCCAATCGACTCTCCAGCCGCGAGGAGCGGCAGCGGTCTCGAGTAGGCGCTTCAGGCGAATGTCGGGTTGTCCGGTGATGACGATGCCTCGAAACGTTGGTCGGCGTTCCCGTTTCGCGAGCCGTTCCAGCTCGGTCATGTAGTCGATCATCTGCGCCGGCAAGCCCCGATCTGCGGGGCCGTGCTTCAACTCGATGCCGACGAGCCCACGACCCTTTCGCTCCTCGCAAAGCAGGTCGATCACGCGCCGGCTGCCGGGAAATCGATACAGAGGCAGGGCTGCGTGACTTCGTCGTGGACTTCGGCCTCTGTCAGCTCTCGTTCAGTACGAGCGAACCCCTCAGCGACGCCGCGCGAGACGCGATCTCCGCGAGCGAGGCCCTGACTGCAGCGCGCTGCGCGCCTGCCCCTCGCCCCGTGTTCGACTTCGCTCGCGGAGCGCGTCGCGCGACTCCGCCGAGCCAGGACGCCGCCTGACGCGCTCAGCGTTGCGCGATGTCCTCGTCGCTCGTCCGGGAACGCGAAGCGCGAAGCGGCACGACCGCATCGCCCGCGTGCGGCGCCGGCGCTTCGGCGCGAGGCGCCGCGCCCACGACGGGCTTACGGAACACGTGCGACACCGCGGCCGTTCGCAGCTCCTCGAAGGCATCGCGCACCGAACGAACGAACGCGGCGACGTCGGGCACCAGGTCGCGGTCGACGGCGAAGCCCCAGCAGAGCCGGCCGTCGTAGCTGAAGAGCGCGATGCCGAGGCCCGTACGCGGTAGCAAGGGAACGAGGGGATACATCCCGAGCAGCTTCGCGCCGCACAGATACAGCGGGAAGTTTGGCCCCGGCACGTTCGTCACGATCAGGTTCGCCGGGCCTTCTGCGAGCCCCACCGCACTTGCGAGAACGCGCGGCGGCAGCCAGTCGGCCAGAGAGAACAAGCTGTCGAGTCCGGCCGCTGCGTCGGAGCGCTTGAGGCGCGAGGTCTCGTCGCGAATCTGGCCGAGGCGCTTCAGGGGATCCTTCTCCGCGATCGGGAGCGGCACGATCCACGACGAGACGCGATTGCCGAGCCGACCGCGCTCGCTCGGCTTGCGCATGTTCACCGGCGCGCTCACGCGGAAGTCGAGCAGCGCGGGATCCGCGCGGCGATGCATGAGATATCGCCGCACCGCGCCCGCCACCGTCGCGAGCACGACGTCGTTGAGGCTGCACCCGAGCACCTTGCGCAGCTCGAGCAAGTCATCGAGCGGCATCGTCAGCCAGTCGAGCTGGCGATGGGGTCCGACCGGGCCGTTGAGCGGCGTCGCCGACGCCGGCCGCAGCGCGTAGCTCGCGAGCTTCGCGAGCGACGCCGCACGCACCTGCGTTCGTTCGCGCGCTCCTTTGGGATCGCGCGCGGTGCCGACGAGTACTCGCGCGGCGGTCGCGATGCGCGCGCCGCCGCGCATCACCTCTTCGACCGCGAGCTCGAACGGGCCGGGTGTGGGGCGCGGTGTGTACGGCGCCGGCGCATCGACGTCGGGACGGGGCGACGGCGACAGCATGATTTGGATGAGATCCGAGCCAGCCGCGCCGTCGATCATGCAGTGATGCACCTTCGTGATCAGCGCGAACTGAGCGCCGCCCTCGACACCCTCGACGAGCCACGCCTCCCACAGCGGCCGCGCGCGATCGAGCTGCCGGGACAGCACCCACGCGGCGAAATCCTTCAGCTGCGCGAGCGAGCCGGGCTTCGGTAGCGCCGCGTGGCGCGCGTGAAAGCGCAGCTCGAAGTGGCGGTCGTCGACCCACACGGGCCGGTTTTCGAGCGGGCTGAACACGAGGCGCTGCCGGTAGCGTGGAATGCGGTGCAGGATTGCCTGCATCGACTCGAGAAAGCGCTCCATGTGGAGGCCGCCATCGTCGCGCCGCATTGGCCCTGCCTCGAAGACGCCGACGGCGGCGACGTTCATCGGGGCGTTCTCGTTCTCGGCGAGCAGGAACGTCAGGTCCTGTCCCGAAAGCCACTCGTACGCATAGCGCGGCATGGCGACCCCTCCCGAGCCGGAGAGGTCGCAAGAAGAGTGCCGTCATACGGGCGCCGCTGAGTGGCCAGCGGGTCCGCGCCGCTCACGCAGCGATCACGCACGTGCTCGCAACTGCGGCAGCCACCGCAGTCGTCCGGGTCGGCGCAGTGACGGACGCCTCAGCGCCCGATCACGGCGCCGCCGCGTAGCCCCGTGTGCTCGTCATTCTCGAGGATCGGCACGCCGTTGCACAGCGTGGCGCGGTAGCCGCGGCCGCGCTGCACGAAGCGGCCGGCGCCGTTCGGGAAGTCGCGCACGTATTCGGGCATGCGTTCGCTCACGCGGGCGAGGTCGATCACGTTCACGTCGGCCTTGAGGCCCGCTTCGAGCCTGCCGCGATCTTTCAGGCCCATGATGCGCGCTGGCATCGCGCTCATGCGGCGCACCGCTTCTTCCGTCGTGAAGAGGCCGCGCTCGCGCACCCAGTGGGCGAGCACGAACGAGCACCAGCCCGAGTCCATCACCTGGCCGACGTGCGCGCCGGCGTCGCCGAGGCCCGGCAGGATGTGGCCGCCCGAGATCAGGTCCTCGACGGCGCGCAGGTTCGGGTTGAAGAAGAGCTTCGTGAAGAGCGCCTTGCCGCGCGTCTCGCGCTGCATGCGCAGGAACGTCTCGGCCTCCGTCTCGCCCGCGAGCTTCGCGAGATGCGCGAGCGAGGTCTCCATGCGGAACACGTAGTCGGGCGTGTCGCCACTGCCGAGATGGAAGGTCGGCACCTTCGCCATGAAGCTCGTGTCCGCGTTCGCATCGGCGACGAGGCGCGCGCAGAAGTCGGCGTCGTCGAGCGCCGCGAGCCGCTCCGCGAAGCTCCGCGCGGCGAGCTCCTTCCAGGCGCCGCTGCGCCAGGGCAGCTCGTTCACGAGGCCCGTAACAAATCCCGACCCGCGCGGGATCGCGACGCAGCTCACGTCGAGGCCGTCGGCGCGCATGCCGTCGACGATCGCGTTGAGGCGCTTGCCCGAGGCGTCGGAGTTGCCCGCGGTCACGCTGAACAGCACGCGGTCGCCAGTCGCCTCGGCCTCTTTGCGGATCAGCGCCATCTCGTGGTCGAACTTGCCCGAGAGGTCGAGCACGTTTTGCATGAGCCCGCCGCCCGCGCGCTTCACGGCGCGCGCGATGCGCACGAGCTCTTCGGCGCTCGCGTGCGTGCCGGGCACGTCGCGGCCGTCGGGCAGCACGTGGCCGATCAGGCGCGAGGTCGAGAATCCGACCGCGCCCTGGCGCACGGACTCGCCGACCACTTCCGCGATGCGATCCATCTCGGCGTCGGTCGGCTGCTCGTCGACGGCGCGCTCGCCCATCACGTAGAAGCGCACCGCGCAGTGGCCGACGAGCCCCGCGACGTTGATCGCGGGCGCCGTCGTGCGCAGCGCGTCGAGGTAGCCGCCGTAGCCTTCCCAGTTCCAGGGCAGGCCCTCGAGGATCGCGCGGCGCGGGATGTCCTCGACCGTCTCCATCATGCCCGCGAGCGTCGCCGCATCGCCCGGCCGCACCGGCGCGAAGGTGACGCCGCAGTTCCCTAACAACGCGCTCGTCACGCCGTGCCACGAAAGCGGCGTCAGCAGCGGGTCCCACGCGATCTGCGCGTCGAGGTGCGTGTGGATGTCGACGAAGCCCGGCGTGACCGCGTGCCCGCGCGCGTCGATCTCGCGCTTGCCGGGTGCGGAGACCGCGCCGACCGCGGTGATCGTGTCGCCATCGATGGCGACGTCGCCGCGAAAGGCAGGCTTGCCCGTGCCGTCGATGATGTCCCCGCCCCGAATCACGAGATCGTGCGCCATGAAGCCTCCAGGAGTTCGCGCACGGTACCGAAGTGCCGGCCGACGCCACGTAGCCAGCAACCACTCCCTGACGACGAAACGCGGGCTCGATATGAACCGCAAGCCGCGAGCCGGAGTCCGCGGAGGCGAGCGAAGTGCAAAGAAACGAGGCTGCTCCGTGCCGCGCCGATCCCTCCGCAGAACGCAGTCCCTCAGCGCTCCCTGAACGCGGGCTTCCTCCGTTCGACGTGGCTCCGCACGCCCTCGCGGTGGTCCTCCGTCTTCCACAGCTCGTCCGACAGCAGGCGTCCGTACTCCTCGAGCGCATCGGGGTCGACGGTGAGGCCGCGGCGCACCACGCGCTTGATCGCGCGCTGCGCGAGCGGCGCTCCCCACGAGAGCTTCTCGGCGAGGGCGTCGACCGCGGCGGCGAGCTCGCTGTCGGGCACGACGCGCGAGACCAGGCCGAGCCGCTCCGCTTCGTGTGCGTCGACGAGCTCGCCCGAGAGCAGCAGCTCCATCGCGCGCGAGAGGCCGACGATGCGCGGCAGGAGGTACGTGCCGCCGATGCTGCCGATCACGCCGCGGCGCACGAAGTAGCTGCCGAGCTTCGCGCGCTCGCTCGCGATGCGGATGTCGCAGAGCAGCGCGAGGTCCATGCCCATGCCGACCGCGGGGCCGTTGATCGCGGCGATGGTCGGCTTCGTGCACGCGAGAATCGCGCCGACCACGGGGGTCGCGGCGCCGTGGCGCGAGCGGTAGCGCGCGAGCGTGGCGTCGCTGCGCTTCGAGGGGTGCTGGTCCTCGCTGAGGAAGATCTCGTTGAAGTCGTCGCCGGCGCAGAAGCCTCGACCTTCGCCGGAGAGCACGATGAAGCGCGTGTCGCGATCGGCGTCGGCGTCCTCGAAGGCGTGCGTGAGCTCGACGTAGGTTTTGGGGCGCACCGCGTTCATCGCGTCGGGGCGATTCAGCACGATCCAATGGCACGCGCCGCGCTTCTCGGTGCGGATGTCGGTGTACATGGCGGGCCTCCTGGCTGCGGAGCGTGCACCAAGAGGAGGGTGCCGCGCAGGGCGCTACTTCGTCGTCCACCGCAGCCAAGCGGCGCGCTCGGGTCGCGCCACGGGCGCCGGCGGTGGATCGAGCGGGTAGCCGAGGTCGGCGAGGTCGCAGTTCACGAGCTTCGCGAGCCGGCGGTTCTACTCCCAGTAGCGCTGCCGAATCCATGCGACGGTCTGCGCACCTAACAAGTCGTCCGGAGACGCGCGGGAGCCGAACACGCCCGTCGCGTTGGCGGCTTCGATCAGGCGGCGTCGTTGGCGATACAGATAGGGCACGTGCAGCCAGGTGTGCTTGTCCGTGACGGAGCGCGCCGTGAAGCGATTGAGGATGCGCGAGAGCTGATTGACCGTCCGGCTGTAGGAAGCGTTTCGCTTGGCGAGCGGCACGTTCGCCACGTCGAGGTCGAGCGCGTGCTCGCGGGCGTAGAGGCGCAAGAACTCCCGAGCATCACGTTCGATCTGCTCGTAGGCGTAGGCGTGAACTCGCTCGGGGCCGAAGAGCTGCTGGTAGTGAGCGATCACGCGGTCGTACTCGAAGTGGTCGAAGCTGAAGCGCGGCGCCTTGAAAGCCAGCGCCGAGGCGCCTCGCACGAAATCCGCCGGCCAGAGGTAACGCTGCGCGCTGTAGGTGCCGCCACCGCGCACGTACTGCTGGTAACACGCTGCGACCATTTCGGGCTGCGCGCGCACGACGACTACGACGTGCGCATCGGGGAGCGTGGCGCGAACGCGCTGCGCGACTTCCTTGGTGAGGAGGCCCAACAACCCGCCATTGTGCAGGTACCCGCTGAGGTTCTCTTCGCACAGAATCGGCGCGGTGCCCGGCGGGATTTCGAGGCAAGCGCGAGCTTCGTCCGCGTCGAAGTGGAACGCGCTCGGCCCCAGCAGCGCGGCCTGCACGCGAGCGCGCGGGATGTAGACGTGGCTCTTCACGAGCGGGTAGACGGCTTCCTGGAACCATTTCGTCGCCGTCTTGTGGAAGCCGATGTGAACGAGCGGATGCGGCATCGAGGTCCACGCGAGTTCGGGGGACGCGCCTCGATTAGCAGCGGGGCGCGCGAGAATCGACCGCGCACCTCCGCGCGATAACTTCGCGCGCGCCGGAGGGAGGCGAGTGTCGCGCCGTGCCGTTTGCGTTCTGCTGGCCGCATTCTTCGCGGCGAACTGGGCCGCGGCGATCGCACGCGTCGACCAGTTTCCACTTACGTGGGCGCCGATGTACTCGGTCTACCGATATCGCGGCACCGAAACGCTCGCGATGGTCCGCAAGGACAAGGTGTTCCTGCGCGAGCGCGGCTGGTTGGCGCGGCGGCGTGATGGCGCCGAGGAGTGGATGCCGATCTCGCGGCTGAACATTCCGATGCGCTCGTTCTGGCGGATCTACTACGAGCGCTCATTCGGCAGCGGGTCGATGAATTTCAAGCACGCCAATGCCGACGCAGGGGCGTTCGACCGCTGGCTGTGGGGCCTCGAGCCCGGCGAGAAGACGTGGGTGGTGAACTGGGACCGCCGCCTGATCGGCAGCGTCAATCACACGCTCGGACGATCGCCGCAGGACCCCGAGTTCATCGTCTCGTTGGCTGCATCACGCGAGACGCTGCGCTTCGATCGCGAGACGCTCGAGCTGGTCGGACGCAAACAGCGCGAGGTCGTGCTCAGGTGGGACGACGCGTGGCGGGGCGACTTCGAGTGATCGCGAGAGCGCTCGCGCGTTTCTTCTTTACGGGTTGCTCGCCGCGGAGATTGGCGGCGACTCGAATCGTGCTCGGCTTCGGGATGCTGCCGTTTCACGTGCTGCAGTACTACACGTTGTTAGGGCTCGATTGGACGGGCCCGAAGTTCTGGTTCGTGCACCCGATCTGGTACTTCGAGTGGCTCGGCATCCAACGCTTGGACCCGGCACTCGCGGCGCTCGCGCTCGCGACGCTCCTGATTGCGACCACCACGTTCGCGCTGGGCTACCGCACGCGCCTCTCCGCGGTCGTCTGCCTCGTCGCGATCGCACTGCTGAAGGGAATGCGCGACAGCGTCGCGGGCGACGTGCACCACCGCGAGCTCGTGCCGTTCGCGGTGCTGTTCCTGTTCGCGTTCTCGCGCTGCGGCGATGTCGACTCGCTCGATGCGCGCCGTCGCCCGGAAACCCGCGAGCTCGAGGAGTGGGAGTCGAGCTGGCCGATCAAGGCCGCGCAGCTGCACATCGCGTCGTTCTACTTCTGGAGCGGCCTCGCGAAGTGGCGCATGACCGGATGGGACTGGATCCGCGACGGCGAGCGGCTGCAGGTACTTCTGCTCAACCGTTCGTTTCGCTTCGGCATCGGCCCCGACGGCGAGCCGGAGGGCAACCCGCTCGCGCTCTGGTTCTCGCACCAGACCGAGTTGTTGATCCTGCTCGCGCTCGCGACCTTCGTGATGGAGCTCGGGTTCCACCTCGTCCTGTGGATGCGCGCCGCCGGGCTGCGCGCGCTGTTCCTCGGCGGCGTCACGCTCTTTCACGTCGCGAACTATGTCCTCATGAAGGTGAAGTTCGTATTCCTGCCCGTGGTGTTCGCGGTTTTCTTCGATCTTTCGCCCCTGCTCGACCGCATTGCGCCGGTGCTCGGCAGGCGCTCCGCACGAGGGACTGAATGAACAAGCGCAGCGTCGCGTGGCTGCTCGCCGTCCACGCGCTCGTGGTGTGGCTCGCGGTGCCGTTTCGCATCGACGAGTTCCGGCTCACCTGGGCGCCGATGTACGCGATCCAGCCCGCCGAGGCGCCGGAGCGGCGCAGCGTCGTGCTCAAAGATCGCGAGCGCCTCGAGCGCGAGGGCTGGCGGGCCGTGCGCGCGGATGGGGGCGAGGAGTGGGTGCGGCGCGCGGACCTGAACGTCGCGCCGCGCAACATGTGGCGGCTCTACTACGAACGCAGCTGGGGCCACCCTCCGCCGCGCTTCAAGCACAAGAACTCCGGCGGCGCGACGCTCGACCGCTGGTGGTTGGGCATTGCGCCGGGCGAGCCCATCTTCGTGGAGAACTGGGAGCGCGCGCTGCTGGTGAGCGTGAACGAGACGCTGGGGCGCGCGCCGGGCGCTCCGGACTTCATCGTCGAGCTTCACGCCGAGCGCGTGCGCATGCACTTCTCGTCCGAGACGCTGGAGCGCCTGCCCGACACGCGCGAGACGGCGCGGCTGCGCTGGCGGACCGAGTGGAACGCCGGGAGCGCGCGATGAAGACGGCCCTCGCCGCGCTCGATCGCTTCGTGTTCAGCGGCGGCACGCCGCAGCGGCTCGGAGCGACGCGGTTCCTGCTCGGGCTCGGACTGATCCCGTTCTTCGCGATGCAGTTCTCGAGCTTCTTCGAGATCGACCCGTTCGGCGCGCGCTTCCGGCTGATCGATTCGATCTGGTACTTCGACGCGCTCGGCATCACCCGCTTCGAGCCGCTGCTCGCACAGGCCGGCGTGGTCGTGCTCCTGGCCGCCCTCGCCGCGTTCGCCTTGGGCTGGAGAACGCGCGCTGCCGCGCTCGCGTCCCTCGCGTTGATCGTCGTGCTGAAAGGCTTTCGCGACAGCGTCGCGGGCGACGTCCACCACCGCGAGCTGATCCCGTTCCACGTGCTGCTCTTCTTCGCGCTCTCGCGTTCGGGCGAGACGTTCTCCCTCGATGCGCTGGCCGGGCGCGCGCGCGGCGCGCTCGCGGAGTGGGAGGCGAGCTGGCCGATTCGCGCCTCGCAGCTCTACATCGCGGCGTTCTATTGGTGGAGCGGCTTCGCGAAGCTGCGGGGCACGGGGCTCGCCTGGTTCGGGCCGGAAGTGTTGCGGCAGCTCACGCTCGAACGCGCGCTTCGGTTCGGCGAGTCCGACGTCGGCGCGGGCGCACAACTCGGCCTTTGGCTCGCCGCACATCCGTGGACGCTGATCCTGCCGGGCCTCGGCGTCGCCGCGATGGAGCTCGGCTTCCCCGTGATCTTCTGGCTCCGGGCGCTCTGGCAACGCATCGCTTTCGTCGCATTCGTCGCGACGTTCCACGCGATGACCTGGGTGCTGCTGAACGTGCAGTTCCTGTTCATGCCCGTCGTGTTCGTGACGTTCTTCGATCTGAGCGCCGTGACGCGCCGCATCGCGCCGTGGCTCGCGGACCCGCGTCGCGATTAGTCGAGCCGCTTTCGGAAGCGCGCGATCGCGATCGACACGGTGACCACGAAGAACAGCGCGAGCGGCCACAGCTCGCCGCGCACCTCGCCGAGGCTCGCGCCGCGCAGGATGATGCCGCGCACGAGGCGCACGAAGTGGGTGAGCGGAAAGATTTCGGCGACGAGCCGAGCGGGCTTCGGCATGCCGTCGAAGGGGAACATGAAGCCGCTCATCAGGATCTGCGGCAGGAAGGACATGAAGGTGAGCTGGAAGGCCTGCATCTGCGTCGAGACGAGCGTCGAGAAGAGCAGGCCGAGCGCGGTGACCGAGGTGACGAAGATCAGCGAGCCGGCGTAGAGGTCGAAGAGGCTGCCCGCGATCGGCACGTCGAAGACAGCGCGCCCCAGCAACAGGATCAGCGTGGTCTGGATCATTCCGATCGCGACGTAGGGGGAGATCTTGCCGAGCATCAGCTCGGTGGTGCGCACGGGCGTGTTGATGATCAGCTCGAGATTGCCGCGCTCGCGCTCGCGCACGATCGCGACCGACGTGAACAGCACCATCGTCATCGTGAGGATCACGCCGATCAGGCCGGGCACGATCTGGACCGCCGAGCGGCGCTCGGGGTTGTAGAACGGGCGCACCTCGAAGGTGGGCGTCGGCTCCGCGCGCGGCGTGGGGCGCGCGGCGATCGGCAGCGAGGCGAGGCCGCGAGCGGCGATCAGCAAGGCGGGATCCGCGCCGTCGACGAGCAGCTGCGCGGGGGCGCGACCCTCTCTTCGCGCGCGGCGCTCGAAGTCGCGCGGGATCGCGATGCCGACCGCGATCTCGCCTTCCCGTAACAACTCCTCGAGCTGCTCCGGCGTCTCGACCTGCGCGACCACGTCGACGACTTGGCTCGCCTCCGCGTCGGCGACGAGACGGCGCGAGAGCTGCGTGTTCGCGGCGTCGGCGACGCCCGCGCGCAGGTGGCGCACGTCGGTGTTGATCGCGTAACCGAACAGCAACAGCTGGATCGCGGGTAGGCCCACGATCATCCCCGCCGTGAAGTAATCGCGGCGCAGCTGGCGCACTTCCTTGCGCGCCACGGCGGCGGTGCGGCGCCAGAAGTTCATGCTGCGACGCCGCGGCCGCGCGTCGCGGCGACGAACACGTCCTCGAGGCTCGGCAGCGCCGCGCGCGCGGTCGCGTCGACGTGCGCCGCGGCGAGCGCGCGCTGCACTTCGCGCGCCGGCTCGGCGCAGTCCGTGAGCACGCGCAGCCGCGTGCCGAGCTGCGCGACGCTGACGACGAACGCGAGTCCTTCGAGAGCGGTGCGCGCGGCGCGCAGTGCCTCGCCCTCGATCTCGACCACCGAGCCCGCGAGCGCGCCCATCAGCTCGCGCGGCGCGCCGTTCGCCACGAGCACGCCGCGATCGAGGATCGCGAGCGCGTGGCAGCGCTCGGCCTCGTCCATGTAGTGCGTCGAGACGAGGATCGTGGTGCCGGCGTCGACGAGGCGGAACAGCGACTCCCAGAAGTCGCGGCGGCTCTCGGGGTCCACGGCGCTGGTGGGCTCGTCGAGGAATAACAAGTCGGGTCGGTGGATCAGGGCGCCGGCGAGCGCGAGGCGCTGCCTCTGGCCGCCGGAGAGCGTGCCCGCGAGCTGATCGCGCAGCTTTTCGAGGCGGTACTCGGCGCACAGCTCGTCGATGCGCCTGCGCGCTGCGCCGCGCTCGAGCGCGTAGATCTCGGCGAGGAACTCGAGGTTCTCGGCGACGCTCAGATCTTCGTAGAGCGAGAACTTCTGCGTCATGTAGCCGATGCGCTCACGCAGCTTCGGCGCTTCGCGCGGGATCGCGAGGCCGAGCACCGTGGCGTCGCCGGCGCTCGGCGCGAGCAGGCCGCACAGCATGCGAATCGTGGTCGTCTTGCCCGAGCCGTTGGGGCCGAGAAAGCCGTAGATCTGCGCGCGCGGAATCGCGAGCGAGAGCGCGTCGACCGCGGTGTGCGCGCCGAAGCGCCGCGTGAGGGCGCGCGCTTCGAGGACGACCTCGCCGCTCACGGTGCGAACTCCACCTCGACCGGGAGGCCGCTCGGGAGATCGCGGGCCGCGTCATCGGTCAGGTCGATCTCGGCGACATAGCTGAGCCGGCCGCGATCGTGCTGCGTGAGCGCGTAGAACGGCGTGAACGAGGCGTCCTGAGCGACGCTGCGCACGCGCGCTTCGAACGGAGTCTCGAAGCCGTCGACGCGAGCCCGCGCGCTCGTGCCCGGCTTCACGCGCGCGCGCAGGGCGGCGGGCACGTGCACGCGCGCGTAGGGCGCGCCGTCCGCGAGCAGCACCGCGACCACGGCGCCGGCGGGAGGACGCTCGCCCACCTTGTACGGCAGCGCGTCCACGACGCCCGCACGCGGCGCGCGGACTTCGAGGCGCTGCTCGCGCAGCGCGGCCTCGCGCGCGGAAGCGCGCGCCTCGTCGCGCCGCGCGTGCGCCTGCGCGACCTGCTCGCTGCGCGTGCCGGCGAGCAGCTCCGCGAGCGCGGCGGCTGCCGCATCGCGTTCGGCGCGCGCGAGCGCGTGGACACGCTCGCGTTGGTCGACGAGCTCGTCCGATGCAACCCCGCCCGCGTGCAGCTCGCGTGCGCGCTTCGCCTCGCGCTCGGCGGTGGCGAGCGCGTCCCGCGCCCCTGCGTACCGTGCGCGCGCCTGCGCGATCTGCTCCGCGCGCGGGCCGCGCTCGGCTTCGGCAGCGCGCGCCTCCGCGCTGGCGACGCGCTCGTCCGCGGCCTCGCGCAGCGCGGCGAGGCGCTCCGGCGCGAGGCGCACGACGAGCGCTCCCGCCGCGACCGCATCGCCCTCGCGCACGGCGATCTCGACGATCGGCTCGTTCGCCTCGGCCACGAGCTCGATGCGATCGCGCTCGAGCTGGCCCACGGCGATCTCCGAATCCTCGGTGCACGAGGCTCCGAGCAACCCGATCAGCAACAGCGTGAACACACGCGTCACGAGCGAGCTCCTTCCACGAACAGGCGCTGGGTGTGGGCCGAAAGGCGCGCGACGAAGGCGTCGTCGTAGGCGAAACCGAGCACGCGCTCGAGTACCGGGCGCGCCACGAACGGGAACGCCGCGAGGCCGAGCAGCGAAGCGAAGGCGAGATCGACGTCGAGGTCGGCGCGCAACCGTCCCGCGGCGATCTCGGCGCGCAGCGCGCCGCGCAGCAGCTGCGACATCGGGCGCGCGTACTCGTCGATGAAGCTGTCGCGGAAGGGCGCGTCCTCGCTCAGCACTTCGCGCACGACGAGCTGCGGAATCCACGGCACGCTGCCCAGCGCCTCCGCGGCGACTTCGAACAGGACGTGCAGTGAGCCGGGCGGCGCGCCCGCAGCGGCGCGCGCCGCGAGCCCGGCGCGCACGCGCGCGAGCACGTCAGCGAGCGCATCCTGCAGCAGCGCGGCGTAGAGGCCGTCCTTGTCGCCGAAGTAGTAGGAGACCATCGCGGCAGTCGTGCCCGCGGTCTTCGCGACTTCGCGCAGCGAGACGCCGGCGTAGCCGCGCGTCGCGAACGTCGCGCGCGCCGCGGCGAGAAGGTCTGTGCGCACGTCGGCGCTGCGCGCGCTCGCGCGCGGGCGGCCGACGCGACGCGGACGCGTGCGGCGGCGTGGCGTGGGGGAGGGGGACGTCACGGAGCAAATTTAAACACGCGTTCAATTAACGACAAGACGGCGAGGGCGTACATTCCGGCCGGGCCGAATTGTCGCACCCGAGGGGGATCCAATCGGCGCGGCGGAGATGGAGCAGCTCGCGCGCGGCGCTCGATCCGCGGCTGGGCGGGGTTCAGCTGCGTGCCGCATCCCAGCGCACGCGCACGGCCCCGGGCCCGCGGATCACGCCGCCCACGATCGGCGGCGGCGTCGCGTCCGCGAGCGCGAGGCCGGGCAGGCGCTGCACGAGCGCGGCGAGCGACGCCTCGAGCTCGCGGCGCGCGAGGTGCGAGCCGAGGCAGAAGTGGAGGCCGTGGCCGAAGGTGAGGTGGCGGTTCGCCTTGCGCGATGGATCGAAGCGGTGCGGGTCGGCGAACACCGCGGGGTCGCGGTTCGCCGCGGCGATCCCGTAGAGCAGTGGCGCGCCGGCTGTCAGGTGCGCGCCCGCCCAGTGCACGTCCTTGCCGCAGGCGCGCGGCAGCAGCGCGACGGGCGGCTCGAAGCGCAAGCCCTCGTCGACGATCGCGGGAATCGCGCTGGCGTCCTCCCGCGCGAGCCGCGCGATCTCCGGGCGCGCGAGGACCAGGGCGAATAGCGAGCCCATGTTCTTGTACGTGGTGTCGGAGCCCGCCGGGAATAACAAGCGCACGAACGAGAAGATCTCCTCGTCGCTGAGCCGCTCGCCGCCCAGCTCCGCGTGCGCGAGCTCCGAGAGCAGGTCCTCGCGCGGCGCCGCGCGGCGCTCGGCGACGATCTCGCGCAGATATGCGGTGAACTCGCGCGAGCCGGCGAGCGCGCCATCGGGATCCCACGGAAACTCGATCAGCTTCTGCGCCCAGTGCAGCAGGCGATCCTCGTCGGCGAGCGGAATGCCGAGGAAGCGCGTGATCACGAGGAACGGGTACTTGCGCGTGTAATCCGCGATCAGGTCGCACGCCCCGCGCGCGGCGAAGCGATCGATCAGCTCGTGCGCGAGCGGCTCCAGCACCGCGCTCTCTGCGCGCCGAATCACGGCGGGCCGGAACGCATGTGAGACGAGCGCGCGATTCCGGCGGTGCTCGTCGCCAGCCATGCACTGGATGGTCTTGCCCATCACCGGCATCGCGATGCGCTCGTAGATCGTCTTCGACGGGAACGTCTCGTCGTCCGCAAACGCGGCGGCGAGCTCCTCGTAGCCGAGGATCAACCACGTCAGCGCACCGTGATAAGTCACCGGCACCACAGGACCGCGCGGGCGGAGCTCGTCGAGCACTGCGTGGAGGTTCGGCAGATCCGCGTGCGCGAAGTCGAGCTCAGGCATCAGGGATTCGTGCACTTCGACCTCACGCGAGCCCGGGGAACAGCTCTTTGATCCCGGCGGCGATGAACTCGACGCCGATCGCAGCCAGCACGAGACCGAACAGGCGGATCACGACGTTCATGCCGATCGGGCCGACGAGGCGCCCGATGCGCTCGGCGTTGCGCAGCGCCAGCCAGCACGCGAGCGCGAGCAGCGCGATCACGCCGAGCACGAGCGCGACGTGCGCGGGGCCGTCGCCGCTGTTCATCTGCAGGATCACCGCGCTGATCGCGCCGGGCCCCGCGAGCAGCGGCACGCCGAGCGGCACCACCGCGACGCTCTCCTTGGTCGTCGACGCGAGGTCTTCCTCGGGCGTATGCCGCGTGCGATCCGGCTCGGCGTTCAGCATCGACACCGCCATCAGTAACAACACCACGCCGCCGCCCACGCGAAACGCCGGCAGGCTCGTCCCGAACGCGCCGAGAATCGCTTCCCCCGCGAGCGCCGCGCCCGCGAGCACCCCGAACACCGCCAGCGCCGTCACCCGCGCCGTCTTCTTCCGCTCCGCCACGCTGAATCCCGAAGTGAGCCCCAAGAATAGCGGAATCGCCGCCAACGGATCCACGATCGCAATCAGCGCCACCGCAAAACGCGCCTGTTCCGTCCAAGAAAAATCCATGCGCCGCATTCTGCGCAGCAAACGAGCGCGATGCACGCCAAATGCGGGCCTGAAGCCACGAAGCGAGACGACGCGCGCTCGAGCACCGCCGCTGACGCGCCGCAACGAACGTCGGCACGACCTCGAAGTCGAACGCTCCTCGCGAGCGGGTCGGCCGAGGCCGCAAGCGAAGCGCGCAGCAGCGGCCGAGTCTTCGAGGCCGATGCGAAGTAAACACGGAAGAACGCGCGGAGCCACCTGACCGCCCGGTACTGTGCGCGCCCCAATGGTTGAACCTTCGAGGCCCGACGCACGCCAAGAGCGCGATCTCCGCGCAATCACCGCCGACGGTGCGTACTACTCCATCATGGTCGGCGTCGGAGAGACGTACGTGCCCGCGTTCGCTCTCGCGCTCGGCTTCGGGCCGGTGGTGGCGGCGCTGGTCACCACGCTGCCGATGTTCCTCGGGTCGCTGCCGCAGCTCGCTGCGCCGTTCGGCGTCGTGCACGCGCAGAGCTATCGCCGCTGGGTGGTGACGTGCGCGCGGCTGCAGGCCGCGTGCTTCCTTCCGCTCGTCGCCTCCGCGCTCGGCGCGCCGCTCGGCGTAGTCGGCCTGTTCGCGGTGATGTCGGCTTATTGGGGATTTTCACTGGCCACGGGGCCCGCGTGGAACGCGTGGGTCGAGACGCTCGTGCCGCTCGAGATCCGCGCGCGTTTCTTCGCGGCGCGCACGCGCTGGGCGAACGTCGCGCTGTTCGCCTCGCTGCTCGTCGCGAGCCTCGTGCTCTACGGCGCGATCGGAACGCCGCGTGCGCTGCCGCTCTTCGCGGCGCTGTTCGCAGTCGCCGCGGCCGCGCGCTTTCTCTCCGCGAGCGCGCTCGCGCGGCAGAGCGAGCGGCCGGGCCTCTCGCAGGGGCACACGCCCCTCTCGCCGCTCGCCACGCTGCGCCTCCTGCGCGGCCGCCCCGAAGCGCGCCTCCTGCTCGCGATGCTCGGCCTCACGCTCGGCACCTACCTCGCGGCGCCTTTCTTCACTCCCTACATGCTCGGGCCGATCGGCCTCGACTACACCGAGTTCACGATCGTCACTGCCACCGTGTTCGTGGCGCGCATCGCGGTGCTGCAGCTGTTAGGGCGCTACGCATCGCGCATCGGCGTCTCGCGCATTCTCGCCTGGAGCTCGGTTGCGATCGCACCGCTGCCTGCGCTGTGGCTCGTCTCCCACGAGATCTGGTGGCTGCTGCTCGCGCAGGTGCTCTCGGGCGCGGCCTGGGGCGCCTACGAGTACGCCACGCTGCTCACCTTCTTCGAGCGCATCGACGCGCGCTCGCGCGCGAGCGTGCTCTCGCTCTACAACGCGGCGAACGCCGCCGCGATGACGCTCGGCACGCTGCTGGGCGCTGCGGCTTTCGGCGGTTTCGCGGGCAGCGCCGGCAACTACACGCTCGTGATGGCCGTCTCCGCGCTCGCGCGCTTCGCGGCGGTGCCGTTCCTGCGTCACGCGCCGGAGACGCCGGCGCCGGCAGAGCCCGTCGCGGAGGATGCGCTCAGCGTGCAGCCGGGCGCCGGCGCGGTGGCGACGCCGGTGCTCGCGACGATCCCGGAGCTCGAGAAGCGCGAGGCGCAGCCGTAACGACTCGCGCTCAATCCCAGACTCTCTCCCAACGCTTGGTCTGCGCCGAGCGCTCCATCGCGAGGGCGACGCGCAGCTCGCCCACTGCCACCTCGGGGCCGGCGTCGAGCGCCTTGCCCTCGCGGATCGCCCGCGCGAAGTCGAGCAGCTCGCCGGCGTAAGAGGCCATGTAGCCCGCGGGCACGTTCGCCATCGCCTCGGGCAGGTCGGCCTTCACGGACTTGCCGCGCGGGTCGCTGCCGTCGAACAGGCGCACGCCGGCGGCGATCGCGATCTCGCCCTTCGTGCCCGTGATGCGGAAGGTGTCCTGCGGCGCGAGCGCGCCGCTCGCGATCAACAGGCAGAAGTTCGCGACCACGCCGCTGCGGAAGCGGAAAAGGGCGCGGCACAGCGACTCGCCCTCCATGCGCGCGAGAGGTCGCTCCATCGCGGCGACCACCTCCTCGATCTCGCCGACCCACATGCGCAGCGGGCGCATGAAGTGCGAGCCCGTGTCGAGCGCGACGCCGCCGCCCATCTGCTCGCGCGAGAGCCGCCAGCTGCCGTCGCCGTGGAACTCGGGCATCGCGGGCGAGAAGAGATGCACGTGGGCCGTAACAACCTCGCCGATCGCGCCCTCGTCGATCAGCCGCTTCGCCACGAGCACGTCGGGCCAGTACTGCGCGTTCTCGCCCACCATGAAGACGCGCCCACTCGCGCGCGCGGCCGCGAGGATGCGCTCGCACGCGTCGAGGCTCGTCGCCATCGGCTTCTCGAGTAGGAGGTGCTTGCCCGCGCCTAACACCTCGAGCGCCACGCGTTCGTGGAGGTGATGCGGAACCATCACGTCCGCGGCCTCGACGCCTCCTGCCGCGAACGCGGCCTCGAGCGATGTGAACGCGGCGGCGCCGGTCTTCTTCGCCATCGCCTCCGCGCGCTCGCGCACGGTGTCGACGACCGCGCGCACTTCGAGCTGCGGCACGCTCGCGAGCGCGAGGCGATGCCACTCCGCGATCGCTCCGCAGCCGACGAGCGCGAGTCCGATCTTCTGCATGCGCACCTCCGAGCGCGCCAGCTTCGCGCGGCGCGTAGCTGCCCGGCAACGCGCTGCGCTACGCAGGCGCGAGGGAGGAGCCGCCATGACCGCGAAGCTCGCGAAGGCCGCATTCGACGTGGGGACGGTGACGACGAACGTCGCGCAGATGCTCGCCTTCTATTCCGGCGCGCTCGGGTTCGCGAAAATCGAAGAGATTCCGTTTCCGGGAGTCGGCGTGCTGCATCGCCTCAAAGTGGGCGAGGCGTTCTTCAAGCTGATGGCGCCCGAGAAGGCGCCCGCCGCAAGCGCGCCCGCCGGCGGACTCCTCGGCGCGACGGGCTTTCGGTACGTGACGTTCGCCGTCACCAATCTCGACGAGACGGTCGAGGCGTGCCGCGCCTTCGGCGCGAAGATCGTCTCACCGACGCGCGCACTGCGGCCGGGCGTCCGGATGGCGATGGTCGCGGACCCGGATGGCAATACGGTCGAGCTGCTCGGCGCCTGACACGGCGATCTCGTGGTCGTCTCCTACGACCCTTACAGCGATGAGGTGATGCGCGACCCGCATCCAACCTACGCACGGCTGCGCGCCGAGAGTCCGGTCCACTATCTCGAGAAGTACGACACCTGGGCGCTCGCGCGCTTCGCAGACGTCTACGCCGCGACGCTCGATGCGGAGTGCTTCAGCGCGCGCGGCGGCACCGCGCCGGGGCAAGTGCTGCGCCGCGATCCGGCGCCGCACACGTTCATGACGATGGACCTGCCCCAGCACCGCATGCACCGCGGGCTGATCTCGGCGCGCTACGGGCGCGGCGCCGTCGCGAAGCTCGAGCCGAGCGTGCGCGCGGTCGCGCGCGAGCTGCTCGCGCCGCACGCGGAGCGCGGCGAGCTCGACGTCTACGCGTGGGCGAACCGCGCCGCGATCTGGATCGGCGCGGACTTGTTGGGGCTCGCGCGCCACGACGCGGAGCAGCTGCGCGTGTGGATCGACGGCTTCTTCCAGCGCGAGCGCGGTCAGGCGGGCCCGAGGGCGGAGAATTTCGCGTTCGCGGGCCGCGTCTCGCAGCGCCTCGGCGAGATCGTGGCCGCTCGGCGCGCGCGCCGGAGTGCAGGACACGACCACCTCAGCGCCTGGATCGCGGCGCGCGTTGACGGCCGCGCCCTCACGGACGAGGAGATCGTCGCGAACCTCTACTCGATGCTCGTGGTGGCGACCGAGACGGTGCCGGCGGCGGTCGCGAACACCGCGGCGCTGCTGGCGCGGCACCCGGACACGCGGCGCCGGGTGCTCGCGGACCCCAGCCGGATCCCCGCCGCGTGGGCCGAGTCCCTGCGCGTCGACCAGCCCACGAATCTGCTCGGCCGGCGCGTGATCCGAGACCGCCTGCTGGGCGGGCAGCGGCTCCGGGAGGGGCAGGGGGTGCTGCTGCTTTGGGCCTCGGCGACGCGGGACGAGGCCGAGTTCCCCCGGGCCGACGCGTTCGACCCGGTGCGCCGCCCGCCTCGTTCGCTCTCGTTCGGGCACGGCATCCACAAGTGCCTGGGTGAGAACCTCGCCAACCTCGAGGGCCAGGTGCTGCTCGAGGAGCTGCTCGCCGTCGCGGGCGAGTACGAGGTCCGCTGGGAGCAGGCGGAGCGCATGTACGGAGAATTTCTTTGCGGATACCGGCAGTTGCCGGTTGCCTTCCGCGCGGGCGCAGTTAGGTAGGGGGCTGCGCTCGATCCTTCGCCAGCTTTGGATCAATTCCCGACGCGGCCTCGAGAGACGGAAACTGAACCCGCGGGTTCAGCGTCAAAGACTCGATTTGGCGGAAACGCCACGAGATGCACCGCAAGGTGCACTCAGGTGTTAGGGGCACTCACGGGGGGGCACTTTTCACCATCCGCCGCCGCAAGAAGCCCGAAACGACAGAGAATGAAGACTGGTCCGAACCGAGCCCGATCCGCCCGACCGGCTACCGAGTTGCACATGCTGGAAAACGACAAGCACACGACGACCGACACCGAGGCGACCCCGGCGGCGCCTACGGCGACGATCACGCCGGCTCCGACCCGCAGCGTTGGCGCGCGTGAGTCGCTGGCGGCGTACTTCGGCGACATCGCCGCGATTCCGACCCTCGCGCACCCGGAGCAGCTGAAGCTCTCGCGCGAGTTCCAAGAGGCGACCCGCGCCTTCCACGAGACCATGTACTGGCTCCCGTGGACCGCTCGGCGCGCGATCTCCGAGTGGCGTGCGCGCAAGGACACGGGGCGCGCCACGCGCCGGCTGTCCGAGGGCTTCGGCACCGGCGACCCGAAGGTCGGCGTGCGGCTCGACGAGGCGATGACGGCGCTCGAGCGCGTGGAGAAGAAACGCGCGGCGCTGCTGCCCTCCGCGACGGCGAAGGAGCGCGCGCGGCTCGACGCGAAGGCGACCGAGCTGCTGCGCGAGGCGGACTTCGCGTTCTCGAATCTGCGCATCTTCCACAGCGATCTGGTCGAGCTCGAGACGCGGCTGCGCCGCGCGGAGCAGGCGCGTAAGCGTTTGCGCGCGCATCGCAGCGCGCCGCCGTCGAACCGCCAGCGCGTGTCGATGAGCGAGCTCAACAAGACGATCGCCGAGGTCGAGGCCGCAGTCGGGCTCGATGCGCGCGAGTTCCACGTGCGCATGGACCGTGTGGCCGCGGGCTACGAGGCGATGATCGCGCCGAAGAACCGCTTCGTGTTCCACAACCTGAAGCTCGTGATCGCGGTGGCCAAGGAGTTCCGCGGCATGGGTCTCGCCTTCCAGGATCTGATCCAGGAAGGGAACACGGGCCTGATTCGCGCAGTCGAGAAGTTCGACTGGCGGCGCGGCTTCAGGTTCTCGACGTACGCGGTGTGGTGGATCCGGCAGGCGCTGATCCGCTCGATCCAGAACCATTCGCGCACGATCCGCATCCCGAGCCATCACCACGACGCACTGCGCTGGCTGAACGAGACACGCACCAAGCTCTACCAGGAGCTCGGGCGCGAAGGGACGCCGGAGGAAGTGGCCGAGGCGATGGAGATGCCGCTCGAGAAGATCCAGGAGCTGCAGTCGCTCGAGATCCAGCCGCTGAGCCTCGACGCCGAGATGGGCGACGAGTCTTCTCGCCGCCGCCGCTCGCTCCAGGATCTGGTGGAGGATGCGGACGCCGTGCAGGCGGGCGAGGGGATGGACGAGGGCCGGCTGTTCGGCCTCACGCGCGAAAGCCTCGACGTTCTCGACGAGCGCGAGCGCCGCATCCTCGTGTGGCGCTTCGGGCTCGACGGCGGGACGGAGCACACGCTGCAGGAGATCGGCGAGAAGCTCGGGCTCTCTCGCGAACGCGCGCGCCAGCTCGAGGCGCGGGCGCTCTCGAAGATTCGCGCGAGCGGCGCCGGCGTGCGCATGCGCCGCTACGCGCACGAGCGCGACATCGCGCCCGAGTCCGGAGGAGGCGCGGTCGCGCGCTGAGCGCGGCCGTCGGCAAGGCACGCGGCCCCCGAGGTGAGAGCCTCGGGGGCCGCAAACTTTGTTAGGCCATTTGGGGTCAGGCCCCAATTGGCCGGTCAGAGGCGCGGCGTCGGTACCCGAATCGCGGGCGACTCGGTGCCGCCGTCGATCTGGAAGATCTTGCCCGTCACCCAGCTCGCGGCGTCGGAGGCGAGGAAGAGCGCGGCGGCGGCGATGTCTTCGGGTGTGCCGGGCCGCGCCATCGGCGTGTTCGCCTCGAACTGTTTCCGCAGCGCGTCGCTCCCCATCACCATCGCGAGCGCCTGCGTGTCGACGCCGCCGACGCTGATCGCGTTGACGCGCACCTTGGGCGCCACTTCCGCGGCGAGGTTGCGCGTCAGCATGTTGAGCGCGGCTTTTGCGGCGCCGTAGGCAACGAAGCCGGTCTGCACCATGTCGCTCGACCGCGAGGAGATGTTCACGATCGCGCCCCCGCCCGCGCTCTCGATCATCTTCGGGATGCACAGGCGGGAGAGCAGGAACGCGCTCGTCACGTTGAAGCGCAGCGCGGCTTCGAAGAAGCGCTCGCTCGTGCCCAGCGCCGGCCGCGGGCCGGTGCCGCCGGCGTTGTTCACGAGCACGTCGATGCGCGAGAACTCTGCGAGCGCCGCCGCGACCAGCGCCTCGAGCGACTCGCTCTTCGTCACGTCGCAGCTCACGGTGAGCTCGCGGCGCCCGCGTGCGCGGACTTGCTCCGCGGTTGCGTCGACGTCGGCCTGGGTGCGCGTTGCGCACACGACGTGCGCGCCGGCCTCCGCGAACGCGAGCGCGATGCCGCGGCCGATGCCTTTGCACGCGCCCGTAACAATTGCGACGCGGTCGGTGAGCCGGAAGCGATCGAGGATCGTCGCGCCGCCCCGAGCTGCTTCGCTGCCTTGCCGTGATAGCTCGGCAGGTCGAGGTAAGTGCGAATGCCCGGCTCCGCGCGGCACACGATCGGGATCGCGTTCACGCACTGCATCGCGGCCGCGACAATGCCGGGGTTGCGCGCGAGACCGCTCGCGATCGACTCGGGGTGAAGGCCGTGGAACACGGTCTTCACGCTGGGGTCGCCGGTGATTTCCACTTCGAAGCGCTCGCCTTCCGAGCCGAAACCCCAGGTGGGCTCGAGGTTCACCTCGCCCATCAGCCAGTTCACGCGCGCCGTAACAACTGCTTCGCCGCGCACCGTCGCCTGCTACGTGAAGCGCTGCGCGGCGACGCGGCCGGGCGCGATCGGGCCGATCGGCGAGTCGATCGGAGCGGTGGCGACGGCCATCTCGTGAAACGACCGCCGCTCCGTGTCGGCGGCGAAGCCGAGCGCGGCGACGAGCATGTCGATCGATTGCAGAAAGCCGCCCGAGAGCAGCTTCAGCATCGGGCTGCGCCCCGCTTCCTAGGGTGTCTTCCCGAACCGCAGCACCTCGCCGATCACCGCCGGCGCGCCGTAGGTGCGGATGTCGCTCCATTCCTCCGCGCGCACGTGGGTGATCGCGCGCGAGAGCGAGGAGATCGCGAGCGGAAAGCGCTCGGTGATACCGCCGTGGTGGATGCCGGTGCCGTGCAGCGTGACGCCGCCTTTGCGACACGCCGCTTCCATCTCGGCCACGCTCTTCGAGTCAAACGGATAGAACCAGCCGAGCGGCGTGACGACGTTCTTGCCGGACTCGAGGATGCGCCGCACCTCGGCGGGGTTCGCGGCGACGGGCGCGTACAGCACGCAGTTGGCCTGCAGCGCGAGCAATGTGTCCGCATCGCGCGTCGCGCGTACGCCGAGTGGCGCGCGCCCGACGATCTCGCCGACGTCGCGGCCGTCTTTGTCGGCGCTGTGCACCCAGCAACCGACGAGCTCGAGCTCCGGGTGCGCGAGGATGCCCTCGATCGCCGCCTTGCCGACGCCGCCGGTCGCTCACTGGATGACTCTCAAACGCATCGTTGGTGTCCTCGGCGGAGCACGTTACAAGCCTCCGGCAGAGCGAATGCCGCTGGCGGCGGGGCGCCGCAGCGGTTCCGCTTCACGTGGCCGAGTGGGGGGTGCATGCGGGCGACGCTTTTCTTGATCGTGTTCGCCTTCGCGCTCTCGGCTCGCGCCGACGAGCCGCGCGTTCCCTGGAACGTGCTGCTCATTACGGTCGACGCGCTGCGCGCGGATCGCATGAGCCTCTACGGGCACGCGCGCGAGACCACGCCGCAGCTCGACGCCTTCGCGCGCGAGGCCGCGGTGTTCGAGCAGTTCTACGCGGTCTCGGCGCACACGAGCCCCGGAGTCGTCTCGTTGCTCACCGGCCAGGCGCCGCCGGTGCACGCGCAGACCACGCAGTTCAGCTTCTACGACGCGCGGATTCCGTCGCCGCTGCGCGTGCTCGCCGCGCGCGGCTACGACGTCGTGGGTTACGCCGTGCGCGGCGCGACGTACTCAGACCTCGGCTTCACGCGCGGCCAGGACGGCAAGCCGACGGAGCAGCTCCTCGACGAGTTCGCACGCGGCGACAAGCCGTTCTTCGCGTGGCTGCACACGCGCGAGACGCACCTGCCGTACAAGCCCGCGCCCGAGCTGTCAGGGAAGTTCACGCGCGGGATGGCGCTCGAGTCGCCGCTCCTGCGCGCGGTGAGCCAGTTCTCGATCGTGTTGCGCGACGCGAGCGCACAGATCCCATACCGCCACGCGGGCCAGTCGCGGCGAGCGACGCCGACCGCGAGCCGCTGCGCGCGCTCTACGACGAGTGCGTCGCGAGCGCCGACGCGCGAGTCGGGGCGTGGCTGGCGCAGCTGCGCGAGCGAGGCGTGCTCGAGCGCGCGCTCGTCGTGATCTCGGCGGACCACGGCGAGGAGCTGCTCGAGCACGGCTGGGTCGGCCACGCGTCGACCGGCTACGACGCGAAGCTCGAGGACGCGCTGCTGCGCATCCCGCTGATCGTGCGCGTTCCCGGCGCTGCGCACGCGGGGCGCTATCGGGCGCTCGCTTCGCAGGTCGACGTGATGCCGACGCTGTTCGAGCTGTTAGGGATTGCGGCGCCGGAGCTCGCGGAGAACCAGCAGGGCGTCTCGCTCGCGCTCGTGCTGCGCGGCAAGAAGCGCGAAGTGCGCGACCTCGTGTTTGCGGAGACGACGCGCAAGGGCTGGACGACGCCGCGCGGCGAGACGCACGACCGGCTCGTCGCGGTGCGCCGCGCTGGGAGCCGCCGCCCGCGCGAGTCGCGGCAGAGCATCGCGCCGCGCTCGCCGAAGCGTTCGGCAGCGGCGAAGCGAATGCGTTCCTCGCGCGCTGGCATGCGATCGCGCGCATTCACGACACGTGGGGCTTCGAGCGCGCGCCGTTCCACGAAAGCGACGCCGCGTGGCGCGAGCTGCGCGTGCGGGCGGCTGAGCTCGCCGCCGCCGCGATGCGCTGCGAAGCGCGCGGCCTGCCGCTCGACCCGAAGGGCTGTTAGGAGGAGCGCAGCTCGGGCACCGCCCAACAAGCCCTCGCACCCTGCGGCGCTGCGGCCGCGAGCGGGCCGGGCGAGCGTCAAAACCCCGGTCGCGCGGGATAGATTGGCGGCCGAAGGACTGGAGGGCGCCATGGAACGCTTTCGGGAACGGGTGGCGGTCGTGACTGGCGCGGCGAGCGGAATCGGGCGCGCGATGGCGCGGCGGTTCGCGGCGGAGGGCATGAGCGTCGTGATCGCGGACGTCGAGGCGGGGCCGCTCGCCGATGTCGAGAAGGCGCTCGCTGTGAGCGGAACGCAGGTCTTGGCGCGGGTGTGCGACGTCGCGCGGGAAGCGAGCGTCTGCGCCCTCGCCGATGCGGCCGTCGAGCGCTTCGGCGCCGTGCACGTCGTGTGCAACAACGCCGGGGTCGTCACCGCGGGGCCGACGCACGAACTCTCGCAGCAAGACTGGGACTGGGTGATGGGCGTGAACCTGTGGGGGCCGATCTACGGGGTGCGCGCGTTCCTCCCCATCCTGCTGAAGCAGGACGAGGCGCACATCCTCAGCACGGCCTCGACGGCCGGGCTCGTCGCCGGCTTGGCGATCGCGCCGTACAACGTCTCGAAGTTCGGGGTCGTCGCGCTCATGGAGACCCTCGCGCGCGAGCTGGTGAACACGAAGGTCGGCGTCTCGGTGCTGTGTCCGGGCCCGATCAACACGCGCATCCCGCAATCCGAGCGCAACCGCCCGGCGGACAAGCAGGTCCACACCGAAACGGCGGCGGAGAGGCGCTTCTATGCCTCAGCGGGGCCGATGCTGGCGGCCGGCATGGACCCCGCGGAGGTGGCGGACCTCGTGCTGCGCGCGATCCGCGAGAACCGCTTCTGGATCCTCACCCACCCTGAGATGAAGGACGTGCTGCGCAAGCGGGTGGAGCTGCTCGCGGCGAGCGATGCCCTGATTCCGCCTCGACCCAAGGCCTAGCCGGGCCGGAACATTTCGAGACAGCAGTCTTGAAACCCCGGAACGCGCGGGTAACAATCGGGCGCAAATGTATCGGGCCAGCGGCTCCGCGGCCAATCCGTTGAACCTGCATCGAACGCAGGCGCTGGGGCGTCTGCGCAACCGGCCGCAGGTACTTTGGGAGACTCGACGCCATGTTCCAGCGAAAGACGTTTACATGTGCATTGCTGGCGAGCGCGATGGCGCTTCCGGCGTTCGCGCAGGAGGCGGCCCCCGCGGCGGAGGCTGCTGGCGATTCGCGCGGTGGGATCGAGGTAATCGAGATCACCGCCCGCAAGTTGAGCGAGAACCTGCAGGACGCGCCCATCGCGGTGTCGGCGTTCAGCGCGGAATCGCTCGAGGGCCTCGGCATCGGCGACACGCAGGACATCTCGTCGATGGCGCCGAACCTCTACCTCACGCAGACGCCCGGCTCCGTCGCGAATCTCGCCCTCTCGATCCGCGGCGTGGCGGGCGCTGAGCCGCTGCTGACGCGCGAGCAGGGGGTTTCGATCTACATGGACGACGTCTACATCGCGCGCGTCACGGGCGCGATCATGGACCTCGTCGATGTCGAGCGCGTGGAGGTCCTGCGCGGCCCGCAAGGCACCCTCTACGGCCGCAACTCGACCGGCGGCGCGGTGCGCTTCATCTCGCGCAAGCCGACCGAGGAGTTCAGCTTCTCGCAGCGCTTCGGCACGGGCTCGTGGAGCAAGGTCGAGTCGCGCACGGTCGTTAACACGGGCGAGATGTTCGAGGGCTTCGCGGCGACGCTCGCCTACTTCCACTCGCAGAAGGACGGCTACCGCAACAACACGCTCGCCGAGCGGAACAACGACTACGGCGCGAAGAACACCGACGCGTTCCGAGTGGCGCTGCGATACCAGCCGACCGAGACGCTCACGCTCGACTACTCGTTCGACTACTCGAACCTGGAGGGCCACGGCCCGGGCTTCCAGCTCGTGGCGATCTCGCCCACGCTCGAGGGCGCACTCCGCGCCGGCGGCGTGAACACCGGGAAACTCAAGATGGGGCGGCGACCCTGGCGCACCGGAACGAAGGCGTTCAGCGACCTGTCCGGCGATTTCGACGGGGTTTCTGAGCACACGATCCGCGGCCACAACCTGAACGTAGGCTGGGATCTCGGCTTCACGAACTTCACGGGCATCGTCAGCCATCGCGAGTGGGAGAACACCGAAGTTGGCACGGAGCTGGACGGCAACGCCCTCGGCACCGTGACCGCTTTCGTGAACAGTGCAGTCCTCGCGCCCGTGCCGCCGGCGCCTTACTTTGGCGCGTACTGCCCGGGTGGCCGGTTCCAAGGCTGCCTCGGGCCGGTCGCGAAAGCGAACCTCTTCGACGCGACCAACGAGCGCCACCAAGATCAATGGTCGGTCGAGACGCGCTTCGACGGCGACCTGATCACCGAAGATCTGCAATACGTGGCGGGTTTCTACTACTTCACCGAAGACTTCAACGAGAACAACTTCCAGCGCTACCTCTACCCGTTCAGCCCCTTCCTGCCGGCGCTCTCGCTCACGAACCCATTCCGCTACCGCGGAGACGCGCGCTCCTGGGCGCTCTTCGCGAACTTGAACTACACGCTCCCGTTCCTCGAGGACCGGCTCTCGGCCTCCGCAGGCATTCGTTACTCGGCGGACGAGAAGTCGTTCGCCCGCTCGGCGCCGATCGTCTCGAGCGGCGCGCAAGACTGGGACAGCATCGACTGGGAGGCCTCGCTCAACTTCGAGGCCACCGACGACATCACCGTCTACTTACGAGCGGCGTCGGGCTATCGAGCGGGCGGTTACAACCTCCGCACGGCTCTGCCGGTGATCGCCCCGTTCGACGAGGAGCGCGTGAAGTCGGTCGAGCTCGGCGTCAAGTCCGAGTGGTTCGATCGGCGCGCGCTGCTCAACCTGACGGGCTTCTGGAGCGTCTCGCGAGACCGGCAGACCGACGTGTTCGCGGCGGGTCCGGGGGGAGCCACGTCGATCACGATCAACGCTGGCGAGGCGGAGATCCCGGGCGTCGAGGCCGAGTTCCAGCTCGTCCCGATCGACGGGCTCACGTTCTCGGGCAACGTCGGCTGGATCAGTCCGCGGTACAACTCGTACCCCGTGATCGACTCGGTGACGCGGGCGACCGTCGACCTCGCGCACGAGGCGGGCTTCGGTTACCAGCCGAAGATCACCACCTCGCTCGGCGCTATGTACGAAACGGCCCCGATCGGCTCGGTCGGATTCGTGCTGACTGCGCGCGTCGACGCGCACTACACCGGTTCGCGCATCTGGAGCCCGCTCGACGACGAGCGGTCGAACAACCGGCCCGTGGTCACCGCGTTCCGCGACCTGCTGCGCGATGGCAGCTACTGGCTGACCGACGTGCGTTTCACGGTGTCGGAGATCCCGCTCAACGACAGGGCGAAGATCCGCGCCTCGGTGTTCGGCAAGAACATCTTGGACGAGGACTACATGCTCTCGGGCATCGACTTCGGCGCGCTCGGCTTTGCCGGCGCCGCGTTCGGCGAAGGCGCCACGTGGGGCATCGACATCACGCTCGACATCTAGTCAGCGTTGACTCCCTGACAGCCGGCGGCGGAGGCGACTCCGCCGCCGGTTCTGCTTTGGAGGCGAAGTGAAGCGCGCACTCGGACTCGCGGTGCTCCTCGTGCTCGCCTTCCTTGCCTTCGCGGCGTGGCGCATCTGGCCGAGCATCCGCGCTGCACGCGGTGGCGTGCCGCCTGTGTACGACACCGTCGCGCCGCAGCTTGCCCCCGAGCTGTTTGGGCCGCGCTCGCCCGGCGACGTGCGCATCCTGCTCTTCTCGAAGACGAGCGGCTTCCGCCATGCAGAGGCGATTCCCGCTTGCGAGCGTTCCGTGCGCGAGATCGCCGCGCGTCGCGGCTGGCGCGTGTTCGCGACCGAGAACGGCGCGGTGTTCTCGGACGAGTTGCTCGCGCACTTCGACGTCGTCCTCGGCAACAACACCACGGGCGACAACTGGGACCTAGCGCAGAAGACCGCGTTCGTGCAGTTCGTCGAGCGCGGCGGCGGCTTCGTCGGCGTACACGGGGCGGCGGGTACGCGGTACGAGTACTGGGACTGGTACAAGGACACGCTGATCGGGGCGCGCTTCATCGGGCACCCCGTGTTCCCGCAGCTGCAAGACGCCACCGTCGTCGTGGAAGACGCTGCGCATCCCGCGATGCGCACGTTGCCGGCGCGCTTCACCGCGCACGACGAGTGGTACAGCTTCGCCGCGAGCCCGCGCGGGCGAGTGCGCGTGCTCGCCACGCTCGACGAGAGCAGCTACTCGCCGCGCGAGCTGTTCAGCAGCATCGCGATGGGCGACCACCCCGTCGTGTGGTCACATTGCATCGGCCGCGGGCGCAGCTTCTACTCCGCGCTCGGGCACACCGCCGCCGCCTACGCGACGAAGGAGCACACCGCGCTGCTCGAAGGCGCGCTGGCTTGGGCCGCGGGCGAAGGGACGTGCGACTGAGCGCCCCCGAGTGCGAGCTCTGACCCCTCGAAGTGCTCAAATCAACTGTGCCGCTACGCGCCCACCAGCGGCAGCGACTCGAAGCCGCGGATCACGGTGCTGTGCGTGCGGCGTGCGGGCGCATCGCCCGGTCCGAGCTCGCGGAAGCGCGCGAGCATTCCCTCCAGCACGCAGCGCGCTTCGAGGCGCGCGAGGCCCGCGCCGAGGCAGAAGTGCAGGCCGAAACCGAACGCGAGGTGGCGCGCATTGTCGCGGCCGAGGCGGTACTCGTCGGCGGCCTCGAACTCGCGCTCGTCGCGGTTCGCTGCGGCGAACGAGACGATCACGCGGTCGCCCGGTGCGAGGCGCACGCCGTGAAGCTCGATCTCGCGGGTGCAGTCGCGCGCGAGGTTCTGCACGGGGCTGTCCCAGCGCAGCGTCTCCTCGAGCGCTCGCGGCACGAGGCTCGGGTCGTCGCGCAGCTGCTTCCAGAGCGCGGGCCGCTGCGAGAGCACGCGCAGCTGGTTGCCGATCAGGTTCGTCGTCGTCTCGTTGCCCGCGACCAGTAACAACAAGCAGAACGACTCGATCTCCTGCTGCGTGAGCTTTCGCCCCTCGATCTCGGCCGCGAGCAGCGCGCTGATCAGGTCGTCGCGCGGCTCGGCGCGGCGGCGCGGGATCACCTCGTCGCGGAAGTACGAGATCATCTCGAGCGCGGCGGCGATCAGCGTCGGCGACGGCGGCTTCTCCATCAGGCCGACGAGCGCGTCCGACCAGCGCCGGAAGTCGGCGCCGCGCTCGGGCTCCACCCCTAACATCTCGGCGATCACCGTCACCGGCACCGGCACCGCGATGCGCGGCACCGCGTCGAACGCGCGGCCCGGCAATGCGTCCAGCAGCTCGCGCACGAGCGCGCGAATGCGCGGCTCGAGCTCCGCCACGCGCCGCGGCGTGAACGCGCGGCTCACCAGCGCGCGCAGCTGATCGTGAAGCGGTGGGTCGGTCGTCGCGACGGTCGGCGAGGGCGGCATCGGCCCCGCGACGTTCTGGCTGCGCGCGTTGCTGAACGTCGCGTGATCGCGCAGCACGTCCAGCGCGTCCGCGAAGCGCGTCACCACGACGTTCCCGTAACGGGGCTCGCGGTAGGCCGGCGCGTGCTCGCGCAGCCACGCGTAGGTGGGATACGGATCCTCGTGGAACTCGGGCGTGAACACGTCCGGCTGCATCGCCGCGGCACCTCCGGGCGCGAGACAGCATGGCGCACCCGCGACCGAACGAGCGCACCCAACTCCTCGCGACGAGAAGCGGATCAGCGGCGGCGATAGCCGCCCGCTGCATCCGCCGAGCATCGCGCCCGATCGAGCCTCCGCTCGATGTACCGTGCCGACCACGGAGCACCGCATGTTCGACTGGAGCATTCCCGAAGAGCTGGAGCTGATCGTCGCGACCACGCGCGATTTCGCGCGCGCGCAGCTGGCGCCGCACGTGCGCGAGGCCGAAGGCGCGCGTCGCATATCGGCGGAGGTGGCCGCGCGTTACGCGGAGCTCGGGCTCGCGACGCTGGAGTTGCCCGTCGCGCTCGATGGCGCGGAGCTCGGCGCCGTCGCACGCGCGCTCGTGAACGAGGAGCTCGGCGCCGCGGACCCCGGCGCCGCGCTCGCGCTCGATCCCCTCGGCGCCGCGCTCTATCCCCTGCTCGAAGCTGGCGGCGAGGACGCGCTGCGCGAGCACGCCCTTCCGCTGCTCGCGCGCCCCGGCGCCCGCTCCCTGCTCGTTACGGCCCACGACGCACGGCTCGAAGCGCGCGGGGATCGTCTGCGCGGCTTCGCGCCGTGGGTGCCCGCCGAGCGAGCGGATTTGCTCGTCTACATGAGCGAGGACGAGATCGTCGTCGCGCGCGAAGGAATCACCGCGAAGCCGCTGCGCGGCGCCGGGTTGCGTGCGGCCGGGGCGAGTGAGCTGCACGTCGACGCGCCCATCGTCGCGCGCTGGCTCGATGGCGAGGCGGTGGGCGAGGCGCTCGCGCACGCGCGCATCTACGCCGCCTCGCTGCTCGTGGGCGTGCTGCGGCAGGCGGCCGAGGCCTCGCGCGAGTACGCGATGCAGCGCGTCGCCTTCGGGCGCCCCATCGCGCACCACCAGGCGCTCGCGTTCCTGATCGCCGACATGCGCACGGCCGTCGATGGCGCGCGCGAGTTGTTACTGGAAGCCGCATGGCACCTCGATCAGGGGATGCCTGCCGAGTCGCTCGCGGCGGCGGCGTTCGCCGAGGCGATCGAAGCCTCCACCTTCGTAGGCCCGAACGGGATCCAGATCCTCGGAGGCCACGGCTTCATGCAGGACTACCCGCAGGAGAAGTACATGCGCGAAGCGCGCGCGCTCGGACTCTTGTTGGGCGGGTTCGATGTCGCGCGGCAGGAAGCGGGCGACCACGTCTGTGCCAGCGAGCCGCCGCTGCAGCTGAGCTCGGGGGAGCGCTGATGGACTTCACGATCGACAAGGAAGCAGCGGAACGCCTCGCGCGCGTGCGCCAGCTCGGCGCGACGCACATTCGGCCGCTCGGCATCGAAGCCGACCGGCTCGGACGCCCGGTTCCGCCGGACCACGACTACTTCAAGTTGTTACTGAAGGCGGGCCTCGGCCGAACGCGCTGGCTGCCGCCCGAAGTCGCCGCGAAGCAGGCGCCCGCGGAGAAGCGCAGCGGGCCCGGCAATGCGCGGGCGATGATTCACGTCGCGGAGGAGCAGGCGTACTGGGATCGCGGGGTGGCGACGGCGACGCCGGGGCCGGGGATGAGCGAGCCCACCATCCTCTCGATGGGCACCGAGGATCAGAAGCGCCGCTTCCTCGGACCCTTCGTCGAGCCCGAGAAGCCGCGCTGGGGCGCCTTCGCGATGACGGAGCCGGGTGCGGGCTCGGACGTCGCCGCGATCCAGTCGACCTGCGTGCGCGACGGCGCGCACTGGATACTGAACGGCGAGAAGTCGTTCAGCGGCAACGCGAGCCGCGCGGACTGGATCCTGGTGTGGGCCACCGTCGACGCTTCGCAGGGCCGCGCGGGCCATCGTGCGTTCGTGCTCGAGAAGGGCACGCCGGGGCTCGGCAACTTCAAGATCGAAAAGAAGATGGGCATCAAGGGCTACGAGTCGACTTCATTCACGATGCAGGACTGCCGCGTGCCCGCGGAGAACTTGTTGGGGGGCGAGGCGCAGTACGCCGCGCGCGCGGGCTTCAAGGGCGCGATGAAGACCTTCAACGCGATCCGACCCTCGATTGCCGCCAATGCGATCGGCATCGGCCGCGCCGCGCTGGACGAAGCGCTCGCGTTCGCGCGCGAGCACGACCGCCTGCACGACGTGCGCGTGCGCGATCGCCTGGAGCGCATCACGCGCAAGCTGCGCATGGCGCGCCTGCTCTGCCTCAAGGCGGTGTGGCTCGCGGATCACGAGCGCCCGAATCAGCTCGAGGCCTCGATGTGCAAGGCGCTCGCGCCGGCGGTCGCCTACGAGGCGGCGAGCCTCGGCATGGAGCTGTTAGGGGCGGTCGGCGGCCGCGGCGATCACCTGATCGAGAAGCTGTTCCGCGACGTGAAGGCGATGGACATCGTGGAGGGCACGGGCCAGATCCAGCGCATCGTGATGGCGCGGCAGCTCGTGAATCTCCCCAACGAGCGAGGCGCGTGACGTGACGACGATCGAACCGGCGGTGCTGTACGAAGTGAGCGACGCGGTCGCCGAGATCACGCTGAACCGCCCCGAGAACCGCAACTCGATGACGCCCGACGTGCTCGCCGGCCTCGCCGACGCGGTCGCGCGCGCGAAGGCCGACGCGGGGGTGCGCTGCGTGATCGTGACGGGGCGCGGCAAGAGCTTCTGCGCCGGCGCCGACTTCCGCTCGCGCGGCGGCGCGGCACCGGGCGGCGGCGAGGACGCGAGCGCCTTCGTCGCGCCGCACGAGCGCTCGTACAACACCTACGCCCCGTTTCTTTCGCTGCTCGACCTCGAAGTGCCGACGATCGCCGCGATGAACGGACACGCGATCGGCGGCGGCCTCGGCCTCGCGATCGTGTGCGACCTGCGCGTGGCGGCCACCGACGCGAAGTACGGCGCGAACTTCGTGCGGCTCGGCCTGCACCCCGGCATGGCGAACACCTACATCCTGCCGCGCCTGATGGGCGTCCCGAACGCGATCGAGTTGCTACTGACCGGCCGCCTCGTCGATGGCGCCGAAGCCGCGCGCCGCGGCCTCGCGCACTACGCGGTCGCGCCCGAACAGGTCCTCACAAAATCGCGCGAGCTCGCCCGCGAGATCGCGAGCGCCGCGCCGCTAGCGGTGCGCTGGACCAAGCGCTCGATCTATCAGGGCCTCGCGTGGGACCCGAAGACCGCCGCGCGCTACGAGGGCCACGTGCAGTCGCGCACGATGGAGACCGAGGACTTCCGCGAAGGCACGAAGGCGCTGCTGGAGAAGAGAGAGCCGAGGTTCCAGGGGCGCTGACTCGAGAGTTGCGTGCGCGTTGCGGGGTTTCTGCCGCCACGCCACGCGTCTCCGAGGCCACCCACCCGCGTCATGCCGCAGCCGTCGTCTTCTCTGCTGCAGCGCGTCCTCGCCGCGCTGCCCGAGGCGCCCGCGCGCGTTCCCAATGGGCTGCACTCGTTCTTCTACCACACGGTGAGCGACCGCCCTCTCGCGCACGCGCGGCACCTTTACGGCTACAAGAGCGCGGCGCAGTTCGAGCGCGACCTCGTGTGGCTGAAGTCGCGCTTCACGCTCGTCGCGCACGCTGACGTGGCGCGGCACCTGCGCGGCGAGCGTGCGCTGCCCGCGAACGCGGCGCAGGTCTCGTTCGACGACGGGCTCGCGGAGTGCTTCGACGTGGCGCGGCCGCTGCTGCTGAAGCACGGCGTGCCGTGCACGTTCTTCGTCGTGCGCGATCTCGTCGACAACGCGCGGCTGATGCACAAGAGCGCGGTGTCGCTGTGCCTCGACGTGCTCGAGCGCGCGAGCGAGGCGGACTTCGGGGCGCTCGCGGCGCGCGCGGGCTCCGCGCTCGGTGCGCGCTTCGACTCGCGCGAGGAGCTCGCCGCAGCGCTGCGCGCGCTCTCGATTCGCGACGAGGCGCGCATGCACGCGGTGTGTGAAGCACTCGGCGTGCGCGAGGACGTGGTGCTGCGCGAGCGCCCGTACATGACGAGCGAGCAGATCCGGCAGCTCGCAGGCGAGGGCTTCACGATCGGCGGGCACACGACGCGTCACGCGGAGCTCGACCTGCTCGATCGCGCCGCCGTGGAGCGCGAGATCGTCGAGTCCTGTGCGTTCGTGCGCGATCTCACGGGACAGCGCGAGGTTCCGTTCGCGATCACGTTCAACGGGCTGCGCTTGCCGCGCGCGCCGCTTCGCGACCTGCTCGCGCGCCACCCGTTCATCGACACGATCTACGACACGAACGACCTGATGGCCGACGCGCCGTTCGTGGTGAACCGAATCTGGGCAGACACACCGGCAGGCGCCGAGCAGGAGACGAACCTCCCGTTCCTGCTGAAAAGAGCGAAGGCGCTCGAGCCGGCGCGTCGATTGAAACGCACCCTCCAACGTCTTCCTCGGTAGGACCCATCCCCGTTGCTGCGTCAGCTCTACCAGTACGACCCCGTCATCGGGTTCCGCTTCGTGCCGAACTTGAAGGCGCGCGTGCCGCACGAGGGCGGCGGGTATCTCGTGCGCACGAACGCGCAGGGCTTTCGCGCGGACGCCGCGTTCAAGCGCGAGCGCACGCCGGGCAAGCGGCGCGTGCTCTTGTTCGGGGATTCGTTCACGGCCGGCGAGGGAGTCTCGAACGGGCAGCGCACCAGCGACTGGCTCGAGCGGCTCGTGCCCGATCTCGAGGTCTACAACTTCGGCCTGCCCGCGACGGGCACGGATCAGCACTGGCTGATCGCGCGCGAGCTCGCCGCGGGCATCGAGCACGACTTCGTGATGATCGGCGTGTTCGTCGAGAACATCCGCCGCGTCGCCTCTCGCTACCGCTGGTTCCAGGACGACGCGGGGAGGCGCGTGCTGTACGCGAAGCCGTGGTTCGAGCTCGATGCGAACGGCCAGCCCGCGCTGCACGGCGTGCCCGTTCCGAAGCGCCCGCTGAGTGAAGCGCAGCTCGCTCCCGGGGAGCGCGCGCAGATCGCGGCGGTTGCGCGTTTCCCGAAGCTGAAGCGCGCGTTCAGCGCTGCGCGCGCGCATCCGCTGTTCGAGCGCGTCGTCGTCGAGAGTGGCCTCAAGGAATCGCTGCAGCGCGTGACGCGGTATCAGCCGCTTGCGGAGTACGACGACGCGAACGGCGCGGCGTGGCGCACGATGCGCGCGGTGCTCGTCGCGTGGGCGAAGCAGTGCGCTTCGCGCGCGGCGATCGTGCCGATCCCGCTGCATCAGTACGCCTACGGCATCTCCAGTGCGAGCGCCGTGAGCGCGCGGCTCAGCGAAGCGGCGGCTGCGGGCGGCGCGGACTACTGGGATCCGCTCCCGCAGCTGAGCGAGCGCTGCCGCGGAGACCGCTCGCTCTACTTCCCGAACGACGGCCACCTGACCAACGCGGGCCATCGCGCGCTCGCCGAAATCCTCGCGCCGCTCGTGGAGAAGCGGCTCACCGAGCCGGGAGCGCGGCGATGAAGACCGTGCTCGGCATCTCCGCGTTCTATCACGACTCCGCCGCCGCCCTCGTGCGCGGCGGCGAGATCGTGGCGGCGGCGCAGGAGGAGCGCTTCTCGCGCAAGCGCCACGACCCGCGCTTCCCGCGCAATGCGATCGATTACTGCCTCGAGGAAGCGTTCATCGATCCCGACGAGATCGACGCGGTCGTGTTCTATGACAATCCCCTGCTCAGCTGGGACCGCGTGCTGCAGAGCTGCATGGTCGCGGGCGCGAGCGCCGAGGACTTGTTCGTGAAGGCCGCGCGCTCGGTGCTCGGCGCGAAGCTGTTCGTCGAGGAGCACGTGAAGCGCGCGCTCGGCACGCTCGGCCGCGAGGGGAAGCTGCTCTTCACGGACCACCACATGGCGCACGCGGCGTCGGCGTTCTTTCCCTCGCCGTTGGACGACGCCGCGATTCTCACGCTCGACGGCGTGGGCGAGTGGTCCACCACGTCCGTCGGGCACGGCGCCGGCTCGCGCATCGAGCTCACGCGCGAGATCAACTACCCGCACTCGCTCGGCCTGCTCTACAGCGCGTTCACTTATTACTGCGGCTTCAAGGTGAACTCGGGTGAGTACAAGCTGATGGGCCTCGCGCCGTACGGCACGCCCAAGTACGCCGACTTGATCCGCAAGCACTTGATCGACGTTCGCGACGACGGCTCGTACCGGCTCGACATGTCGTACTTCGCGTACCTCGATCGCCCCGTGATGGTGGGCGAGCGCTTCGCGGAGCTGTTCGGCGGCCCCGCGCGCGAGGCCGAGAGCCGCATCACGCGGCGCGAGATGGACCTCGCGGCGTCGATCCAGGCGGTGACGACCGAGATCGTGCTCAAGATCGCGCGCTACGCGCGGCGCGAGAGCGGCTCTCGCAACGTCGTGCTCGCAGGCGGCGTCGCGCTGAACTGCGTCGCGAACGGCGCGCTGCTGCGCGAGCGCATCTTCGACGAGGTGTGGATTCAGCCCGCGGCGGGGGACGCCGGAGGCGCGCTCGGCGCCGCGCTGCTCGTGGCGCACGGTCATTACGGCGAGAAGCGTGCTGCGCGCGCCGATGGGCGCGACGGCCAGCGCGGCAGCTACCTCGGCCCCGAGTTTCCGCCGGAGCAGGTCGTCGCGTTCCTCGAGCGCCACGACTACCCGTACGTGCGCGTCACCGATCCGGCCGAGCGCGCGCGCCGCGTCGCGCAGGCGATCGCGGACGGCAAGGTCGTGGGGCACTTCGCGGGCCGCATGGAGTTCGGACCGCGCTCGCTCGGCGCGCGCTCGATCCTCGCCGACGCGCGCAGTCCCGACGCGCAGAGCAAGGTGAACCTCAAGATCAAGTACCGCGAGTCGTTCCGGCCGTTCGCGCCGGCGGTGCTGCGCGAGGACGTGGCGAAGTACTTCGACCTCGATGCCGACAGCCCGTACATGCTGATCATCGCGCCGGTGCGCAGCGAGCGGTGCATCCCGATGCCCGCCGCGCTCAGCGAAGCCGAGGACATGCTCGCGATCGTGAACGCGCCGCGCTCCGATTTGCCCGCGATCACGCACGTCGACTACAGCGCGCGCATCCAGACCGTCGACGCCGAGACGCTGCCGGAGTTCCACGACGTGCTCGCCGCGCTGAAGGAGATCGCCGGCGTCTCGGTCGTGGTGAACACCTCGTTCAACGTGCGCGGCGAGCCGATCGTGTGCACGCCGAAGGACGCCTACACGTGCTTCATGCGCACCGAGATGGATCTGCTCGCGCTCGGCGACTGCTTGTTGTGGAAGGCCGAGCAGCCCGCGTTCGAAGACGAGGGCGACTGGAAGGCGGAGTACGGCAATGACTGACCGCAAGCGCGGCGAAGACAAGCTCGACGCGAAGCTCCGCGCCTTCTTCCGCCAGCGCGTGGTGCCGCTCGCGGAGCGGACGCGCGCGCGTCGCGAACAGCGCCTGCCCGCGGGCCCCGACGCGGCCGCCGCCACCTACTACGAGCCCGCGCGCCGCTCGCACATGGCGCCCCTCGACTTCACGCGCGCGAGCGGGCTCACCCGAGACACGCTCGAGGCGCAGCTGCGCGCGCTCTGGCAGGAACGCGGCGACGCGGAGCTCGCGGCACTCGCGCCCGAGCTCGCGCGCCTCGCGCGCGAGTGCGCCGCCGACATGGTGGAGCAGGGCGAGGAGCTCTCGCCGTTCGTGTACGTGATGTATTAGGGGCGCGGCGCTCGCGTAGGGATGAAGCCAGCGTGAAGGCGCGCTTCTGCGCGCGGCGCGGCAGGCGGATGATCCGAGTCGAGGGAGGCTTGGGTCATGGCGCACCGAACGCTCGCGCTCCCAGTTTCGATCGGGCTCGCTCTCCAGTTCGGCGAGCATCATCGACCGCCTGCCCAGCCCTAGTTTGGTCGTGGACGCAGGCGAGCCCAAACGGCTCGTATGAGCTCGTTGTGGAGCCCGTCGAGCGCAACAGCGGGGAAGCGGAGTACCGGGCGTCGTATCGCCTGGAGCGCGTTCGTCCTCGACGGGAGGTTCTGTGGCGCGTGCAATCGGCGCCCTTCCAGCACGCGGGCATCGTCGCGAACGATGGAGCGTACGTTGTGACGGCGGGCCGCTCGTTCGACGCGGTGACGGTCCGCAACTCCGCAGGCGCCGTGATTCGCGAGATCGCTGCGGGGGAGATCGTTTCAATCGCGGAGCGGCTCGCCGGAGCGACGTGGGGGCTCGCCGCGCTCGACTTCTCGCAGCGCTACCTCGCGCTCGAGGTGCTGATCGACGACGACGCCTTCGAGAAGCGGCGCGCCCTCGTGCGCCGCGTTCAGCTGATGGATGGCCGCGTGCTCGACCCGCCGCACACGCCGCCTGGCTTCGTTCTGCCGCGACTCGCATGTGACTCCGACAGCACGCTCGCTCGGCGGGCTTACGAAGGCAGGCTGTTGCTCGACTGCATCACGCGAGGCGGGGAGTTTGCAAAGAGACGGGTATACGAGCTTGCTGGCGAACAGCTGCGCCTCACCGAGACGTCGGACCGGGGAGAGGATCTCGTGCGCATTTGGTCTCGGGGCGGATCGAGAAAGAAACCGTTCCCATGCGAAGAGATTCGCCGCGACGGCGAGCTCGTCTCCGAGCGCTGCGGCCCCGAAGTGCTCCCGCCCCAAGACTGAGCGCGTCTACTTCTTCTTCGCCGCCTTTTTCTTCGCAGGCTTCTTCGCCTTGGCCTTCGCCTTCACCACCTTCTTCTTCGCCGGCTTCTTCTCCGTGAAGAAGTCCGCGCGCGGCGTGAAGGTGGGGTCGTAGACCGGCTCGCTCAGATCGATGCGGTACTTCTTGTTGTCCGCGCCGGCGAGGCCGATCTGGCCGAGCGCCGTGCGCATGTTGAAGTAGTTCGCGTGCTGGAAGTGCGCGGCGAGGCTCGCCTCGTCCTCCCACAGCTCGTACACGCACAGCCGGCCGGCCACGCACGGGTCGGGCGCGAAGACGTAGGCGAGGCAGCCGGGCTCCTCGGTGCGCGTCTTCTGCTGGAGCGGCGCGGCGATCGTCATCGCCTCGTCGCGCTTGCTGGGGTCGGCGAGGTCGATCGTTCCCGCGATGATGATTTGCTTCGGCATGGTTTCTCCTGAGTTGTTACGGAATTACTTGCCGGCGAGCCGCGCGACGACGGGCGCGAACGCTTCCATCGCGGCGTCGCCCACCGTCACGTAGCTGATGCCGTACTGCGTACGGCGGCGCTGCAGCTCGTCCACTACGAAGTCGACGCTGCCGAACAGGCCGTGCGGGTGGCGCATCATCTCGTCCTTGCTGAGCCCCATCGCCTGGCCCATGCCCGCGGCGATCGCGTCGGCGCCGGGCTGCACGAACGTGAAGTAGGCGCCGATCTCGAGCTCGATCTGGTCGAAGCGCGCGCCCGCGGCCTGCTTCACCCACGCGACCTTCTCGGCGGTGGCGTCCGCGGTGGAGCTGCCGACGCCGTCGGGGCCGATCATGCCCGCGCGGTTGTTGAAGTTGAAGCTGACGATGTTCGCCTCGCGGCCCGCGAGCGAGAGCACGCGCTTCGCGCCGCCGCCGATCATTAGCGGCGGGAACGCGCGCTTCGGTGCGCCGGCGAAGCCCGAGAGCTGGAGGTGCTTGCCCGCGACCGAGACCGGCGCGCCGGAGAACATCTGCCGGAACGCGCCGATCGTCTCTTCGAGGCGCGCGATGCGGGTGCCCGGCGAGTCCATGCGGATGCCCATCGCCGCGTACTCGGCCGTCACCCAGCCCGCGCCAAGTCCCAGCTCGAGGCGCCCGTCCGACAACAAGTCGATCGTGGCGGCCTGCTTCGCGAGCACGACGGGGTGCTGGTAGTCGATGCAGAACACGCGGCAGCCGACCTTCAGCGTGGTGGTCGCCTCCGCGGCGCTCATCATCGCCGGCACCGCAGCGAGCTCCTGGTGCGGGTGATTGCTCTTCACCATCGCCTCGCCCGTGACGACATGGTCGGCGAGGTGCAGCGCGGAGTAGCCGAGCGCCTCGGCGCGCCGCGCGCGCTCGCGCCACTCCTTGCCGGAGGTGGCGCTGAAGGACTGCACGGCGAAGCGGAAGGCGCGGGGCATCGAGGGTTCTCCTGTTGTGGCCGGTCATTTTGGCCCGGCCGAAGTGACCGGTCGTTTTGGCCGGGCCAAAATGACCGGGGCCTCACCAGCCTGGCGGGGGCGTGAAGCCGCCGAGCACGTCGGCGAGCAGCGAGGCGACTGCGACCGGCGTGCGGTCTTCGAGGTAGGGTCCGACGATCTGCACGCCGACGGGGAGGCCGCCGCGCGTGCGGCCCGCGGGCGCGACAGCGCCTGGCAGGTACGCGTTCACCGCGAGCCCCGCCCAGAACAGCTGGAAGTAGGGCTCTGCCTTGCCATTGATCGTGAGGGTGCGCTCGTTCATCTCGCGGTGATCGTGCGCGAATGCCGCCGTCGGCATGATCGGGCACAGCATCACGTCGACATCGCGGAAGTAGCTCGCCCACTGCGCGCGCAGCCGCGTGCGACGCTCGTTCACGCCGAGCCACTCGCGATGGCGCAGTGCGAGGCCGCGCAGCGCGTTCACGCCGAAGCTGTCTTCGCTCGGCGGAAGCGTCGGCGCGACGGCTTCGGCGCGCGCGATCACGTCGGGCGGCGAGCCGGCGCCCATGACGGCGTTCAGCAACTGCGCGTAGGTGCGGTGTTGCTCGCTCGCATCGACCGGGCGCATCTTCGCGTCGATGCGCGCGCCCGTCTTGGCGAGCGCGTCGACCGCGTTCGAGAGTACGTCGCCGACTTCCGCATCGACGGGGCCGAGCGGATCTTCGAGCCACACGCCGACGCGAAGATCTGCGAGCCGATTCGCGCGCGGCGGGGGCAGCTGCAGCCGCCACGCGGTCGCGTCGTCGGGCGCGGGGCCCGCGAGCACGTCGAGGCCGAGCGCGAGGTCCGCCGCGCTGCGCCCCATCGGTCCGCCCACGCCGAGGTCGCCGTGGGCGAGCGCGCCCGGTGGGCCCGGGATGTGGCCGCGCATCGGCACGATGCCGTGCGTGGTCTTGAGCCCGTACACGCCGCAGAAGTGCGCGGGGTTGCGGATCGAGCCGCCGATGTCGGAGCCGAGCTCGAAGCTCGTCAGGCCCGCGGCGAGCGCGGCGGCCGAGCCGCCCGAGGAGCCGCCCGGCCCGCGCGTCACGTCCCACGGGTTGTTCGTCGTGCCGTAGACCGCGTTGTACGACTGAAAGTCGCCAGCGTAGAGCGGCAGGTTCGTCTTCCCGAACACGATCGCGCCGGCATCGACCAGGCGCTGCACCGAGTCGGCGTGCTTCGCCGGCACGTGCTTCGCGAGCTCGGGCGCGCCCGACGTGCACGGCATGCCCGCGACTTCGAACGAGTCCTTGATCGTGATGGGCAGGCCGTGCAGCGCACCCCAGCTCTCGCCCCGCGCACGCGCTACGTCGGCCGCGCGCGCGCGTTCGCGGGCGCTCGCGGCAGCCAGGTACACCACCGCATTGGTCCGCGGGTTCAGCTTCGCCACGCGGTCCAGGTAGAGCTCGAGCAGCTCCACGCTCGAAAGCTCGCGGCGCGCGAGCGCCCGAAACAACTCCGTCGCGGAGCGGAACGCCAGCTCGCTCATCTGGGGTTCACCAGGATCTTGATCTCGGCGGGATCGTCGTTCAGCACCGTGAACGCGTCGTTCATCTTCTCGAGCCCGACCGTCTTAGTGTGCAGCGGCTCCAACTGGATGCGCCCGTCCTGCACGAGCCCCATCGCGAGATCGAACTCCTCGCCCAGGTAGCCGATCGACGTCGACATGCGGATCTCGTTCATCAGCCACGTGCCGGGCGTGATCTGCGCCGGCACGTTCGCGAGGCCGACGAGCGAGACGAGGCCGCCGCGCCGCGCGAGCGTCGCGGCTTGATCGATCGTCTGCGGAATCCCGGCGCACTCGAACACCACGTCCGCGCCGAACGGCCCGAGCACCGCCTTCACGCGCTCGAGCACGTTCTCGCTCTTGGGGTCGATCACCGCCGTCGCGCCGAGCGCCTTTGCCTTCGCGCGCCGCACCGGATGCGGCTCGACCACGACGACGGCGCCCGCGCCCGCGGCGCGCACGCACTGCTGCGTGAGCAGCCCGATCGGCCCCGCGCCGATGACGACGCACGCGTCGCCGAGCCGCAGCGTGGTGCGGCGCACCGCGTGCACCGCGACCGTCAGCGGCTCGATCATCGCGGCCTGCTCGTCGGTCAGGCCGGCACGCACCGGAATCAGCCGCGAGGCATCGATCGCGATCGCGCGCGCAAAGCCGCCGTGCGGCGCCGCCATCGGGCCGACGCCGATCATCCCCATGAAGACCGTGGAGCAGTACGTGGTGCGGCCCGTGCGGCACTCGGGGCATTGCCCGCACGGCGTCGCGACGCCGACCGTCACGCGGTCGCCTTCCTTCACGTGGGGCACGCCGCTGCCGCGCTTCGACACGACCCCCGCCCACTCGTGCCCGCAGATCGCAGGGTTGTACGGATCGCCGCTCGCCCAGGCGTGCAGGTCCGTGCCGCAGATGCCGCAGAACGCGACCTCGACGACCGCCTTGCCGGGGCTCGGCTCCGGCTCCGGCATTTCGCGCAGCGTGATCTGGCGCTTGCCCGTCACGAGTCCGACTTGCATGCGTGCTCCGTTCTGAGCCCGCGAGGTTGCATCCGGGGCGCGCGGATTCGCAATGGCGAACCGCGCTACCAACGCGTCTTTCCGGGAGGCGGCGATGGACCTCAGCTACGGCCCCGAGTACGAGCAGTTCCGGCGCGACCTGCGGGCATTCCTCGAAGCGAACCGCGACAAGGCGCCGGCCATGCGCGGCGGCGAAGTGACGACGCTGAAGGACGCGAAGATCGTCGCGTGGCAGAAGCTGCTGATCGAGCACGGCTACGCGGCGCGCACGATCCCGAAGCAGTACGGCGGCGGCGGCTTCGCTCCCGACCCGCTGATCGCGACGATCCTCGCCGAGGAGTTCGGGCGGGCGCGCGTGTCCTCGGGCGTGGGAGGGCAGGGCCCCGACATGTTCGTGCCGACGCTGCTCGAGCACGGCACGGAGGAGCAGAAGCAGAAGTACGCGCCGCCGACGATTCGCGGCGAGTGGGTCTGGTGCCAGGGTTACAGCGAGCCGGGCGCCGGCAGCGATCTCGCGAGCCTGACAACCGCGGGCCGCATCGAGGGCGACACGATCACGATCAACGGCCAGAAGATCTGGACCAGCACCGCACAGCACGCGGACATGATGTTCGCGCTGGTGCGCACCGAGCCCGACGCGCCGAAGCACGCGGGCATCAGCTACGTCGTGGTGCCGATGTCGACGCCCGGCATCGACGTGCGGCCGCTGAAGACGATGACCGGCGCGGCCGAGTTCAACGAGGTGTTCTTCACGGACGTGCGCGTTCCGGTCGCGAACATCATCGGCAAGCGCGGCGAAGGCTGGAAGATCGCGAACACGACGCTGCGCCACGAGCGCGACATGCTCGGAAGCGCCGCCACGAGCGATTCGCTCTATCAGGCGCTCGTCGCCACGCTGAAGGAAGAGCGCGTCGACGGAGGCCGCGCGATCGAGGATCCGCTCGTGCGCGACGAGCTGATGGCGCTGCAGGCGAAGTCGATCGCGATGAAGTGCCACGCGATGCGCCTGCTCACTTCGCGCGTGAAGGGCGAGCCGCCGGGCATCGCTGGGCTCGTGACGAAGCTCAACGGTTGCCAGCTGAACCACGACCTCGCGGGCCTCGCGATCGACGCCGCCGGTGAAGCCGGCGCGCTCTACCGCGGCAGCAAGCGCGTGCGCGACGGCGGGCGCTGGCAGTTCACGTACATGTTCCAGCTCGGCTTGATCATCGGCGGCGGCACTGCGCAGGTGCAGAAGAACATCATCGCCGAGCGCGGCCTCGGCATGCCGCGCGAGCTGAAGGCGCAGGGGTAGCTCCAATGGACTTCGGTCTGTCCGACGAACAGAAGCTCCTCGAAGAATCGCTGCGCCGCTTTCTCGCCGAGCGCGTGCCGACGACGCGCGTGCGCGAGCTGCTCGAAACCCCGGATGCGCACGACGCCAAGCTGTGGAGCGAGCTCGCGGAGCTCGGCGTCGCGGGCTGTCTGATCGCCGAGGAGCACGGCGGCGCAGGGCTGACGCTGCTCGACGCCGCGGTGATCGCGACCGCGCTCGGCCATGCCGCGACGCCGGTGCCGTTCCTCGGCAGCGCGATCCTCGCGCCCCACCTGATCGCTGCGGGCAGCGAAGCGCAGCGCACCGAGTGGCTCCCCAAGCTCGCAGCGGGCAAGGCGCGCATCGGCGTCGCGATCGCGGAGCAAGTCGAGCGTCGCGACGACGCCGGCGCTTCGCTCGCGGACGGGAAGCTGCGCGGTCTCGCGCTGTTCGCGATCGACGGCGTGGGCGCGGACGCGTACATCGTGGCTGCGGGCGACGCGCTCGCGCTCGTCGCAAAGAACGCCCCGGGGCTGACTGTCGAAGCGATGCCGACCGTCGACCGCACGCGGCGGCTCGCGGAGCTGCGCTTCGACGGCACGCCCGCGGAGGTGCTCGCGCGCGGAGAGGCGGCGCGCGCGGCGATCGCGTCTGCGCTGATCGCCGCACGCGTCGCGCTCGCCGCGGACATGCTCGGCGCTTGCGACCGCGCGCTCGCGATGTCGGTCGACTACGCCAAGCAGCGCAAGCAATTCGACCGCGTGATCGCGCAGTTCCAGGCCGTGAAGCACCTGTGCGCCGAGATGGCCGCTGCAATCGAGCCCGCGCGCTCGCTCGTGTGGTACGCCGCGCACGCCGCGCACGAGATTCCCGCCGAAGCGCCGCTGCTCTCGCTGCACGCGAAGGCGCATCTCGCCGACATCGCGATGGACGTGGTGCGCACCGCGACGCAGGTGCACGGCGGCATCGGCTTCACCGACGCCTACGACCTGCAGCTCTGGTTCAAGCGCGTCTCGCTGGCGCGCCAGCTGTTAGGGACGCCGGCGAAGCTCCGAGCGCAGGCGGCGCTCGTGCAGGGGCTCTAGGGGGAGCGGCGATGAGCAGCGAGACCGTGAGCGCGGACTACGCGGTAGTCGGCGCCGGCGCGATGGGGATGGCGTTCGTCGACACGCTGCTGACAGAGACGGGCGCGACCGTCGTGATGATCGACAAGCATCATCGCCCGGGCGGCCACTGGAACGACGCCTACCCGTACGTGCGCTTGCACCAGCCGTCCGCGTTCTACGGCGTGAACTCGAAGGCGCTTGGCGGCGACGTCAAGGATCGCGTCGGTTGGAACGCTGGTCTCTACGAGCTGGCTTCTGGCGCCGAGGTGCTCGCCTACTTCGATCACGTGATGCAGCGCCAGTTCTTGCCCTCGGGCCGCGTGCAGTACTTCCCGCGCTGCGAGTGGCTCGGCGACGGGCGCTTCCGCTCGATTCCATCGGGCCGCACGCACCGCGTGCGCGCGAAGAATGTCGTCGATGCGACGTACATGCGCGTCAAAGTGCCGTCGGTGCGCGCGCCGGAGTACGCTGTCGCGGCCGGCGTGCGCCGCGTCCCGCTGAACGAGCTGCCGCGCTGCGAGCGGCCCGCGGGCGGCTACGTCGTGGTGGGCGCGGGCAAGACGGGCATGGACGCGTGCCTGTGGCTGCTCGCGAATGGCGTCGACGCGGACGAGATCGCGTGGATCGTGCCGCGCGACTCCTGGATTCTCGATCGCGCGAGCATCCAGCCCGCCGAGTTCTTCGGCCGCAGCATGCAGTTCGGCGCGAAGCAGATGGAGGCGATCGCGGGCGCCGCTTCGATCGACGACGTGTTCGCGCGCTCGAACGCGACCGGCGTGCTGCTGCGCCTCGACGAGCGCGTGAAGCCCACGATGTACCGCTGCGCGACGGTGACCGCGGCGGAGGCGGAGCAGCTGCGCCGAATTCGCCGCGTGATTCGGCTCGGGCGCGTGAAGCGCATCGACGCAAACGAGATCGTGCTCGCGAACGGAACGGCGCCTGCAAGGCCGGACGCGCTCTACGTCGACTGCTCCGCGGACGCGCTCGAGAAGCGCCCGGTCGCGCCGGTCTTCGCGGGGGATCGCATCACGCTGCAGACCGTGCGCGCATGCCAGCAGGTGTTCAGCGCAGCCTTCATCGCGCACGTCGAGGCGGCTTACTCGGACGAGGCGCTCAAGAACGAGCTGTGCACCGTGGTGCCGCACCCAAACACGGACATGGACTACCTCCGCGTGACTCTCGCGAACGCGCTCAACGACTCGCGCTGGTCGCAAGACGCCGGGCTTTCGGCGTGGCTCCTGCGTTCGCGGCTCAACCTGTTCGGGCTACCGCCCGCAGCTCCCGACGCGGCGATGCTGGACGCTGCCCAGCGCATCGCCGCATCTGCACCCGCGGCGATCGCCACGCTGCAGCGGCTCGTGGCGGAGGCGGAAGCTCGTTAGGCGCGCGCTGTTGTTACTCCGCCACCCACGCCTTGATCAAGTGATGCGCGATCGCGATCGGCGGCGGCACACCGAGGCGCTGCGTCGGCGCGGTGAGCGCGGCCTTCACCTCGTCCTTCGTGAACCAGTCCGCGCTCTCGAGCTCGTTCGCATCGATCTGGATGCGGCGCGAGACGGCTTCGGCCTGGCAGCCGATCATCAGCGACGCCGGGAACGGCCACGGCTGCGAGGCGACGTAGCGGATCGCGCCGACTTGGATGCCGGCCTCTTCGCGCACTTCGCGGCGCACGGCTTCTTCGAGCGTCTCACCCGCTTCGACGAAGCCCGCCAGCGCGGAGACCATCGGCTTCGGCCAGCCCGGTTGGCGCCCTAACAAGCAGCGGTCGCCGTCGACCACGAGCATGATCACGACCGGATCGGTACGCGGGAAATGCTCGCTGCTGCAGGCGGTGCAGATGCGCGCCCAGCCGCCGTCTTTGGGGCGCGTCTTCTCGCCGCAGCCTGGGCAGAAGCCGTGGCGCGAGTGCCAATCGACGATGTGGCGCGCCTGCGCCGCGATGCCGCCGTCGCCGGGCGGGAGCAGGCCCACGGTCGCGCGCAGATCGGGGAACGACGCCGCGCCTTCCCAGCCGAACTCCTTGAGCGGCTCGCCGTGCGCCGAGATGTCGACGGCGAAGTGCGCGCGCCCATCCGCGACGCCGAGGAACACGGGCTCGGGGCCGGTATGCCCGTCGAGGATCGCGGGCGTCGCCCAGGCGAGCCGCTTCTCCTCGCCCTCGCGCACGAGCGGCGCGAGCTTCCACACCGGGAGGATGCGCGTCTTGTCTTCTTGCAGCGACGTCGCGAGGTAGGTCGCGTCTCTGCGGTGTTGTTCGTCGCGATCGAGCGTGTTGCCGGAGAAGGCGATGGGGCGCGTCATAGGCGCGCGACGCTAAGCGACTGCGCGCGCCCTCGGCCAGGAGTCGACTCAGTTCCGCGCGACCTCGGGCCACTGCATGGCGCGCGCTGTTTGCCGATCACGCGGGCAGCAGCTTCTCCGCGATCTGGACGGCGTTCAGCGCGGCGCCCTTCAGCAACTGATCCCCGGCCGTGAAGCACGCGATCGAGCGGCCCGACGGATCGCTCACGTCCTGACGGATGCGCCCGATCAGCACGTCGCCCTGGCCGGTCGCGTCCTTGGGCATGGGGAAGTAGTTGCGCTCGCGGTCGTCCACGACCTTCACGCCCGGCGCCTTCGCCACGATCTCGCGCACTTCGTCCGGCGTGATCGGCCGCTCGCACTCGAAGTGAATCGCCACCGAGTGCGCGCGCAGCACCGGCACGCGCACGCACGTCGCCGAGATTCGGATGCTCGGGTCGCCGAAGATCTTCTTCGTCTCCTGGATGACCTTGGTCTCCTCGTCGTTGTAGCCGGTGACGGGATCGACCTTCGTGTTGTGGTTGAACAGGTTGAACGCGTACGGGTGCGGCAACACTTTGTTCTCGAAGGGCTTGCCGTCGAGGTACGCGCGCGTCGCCTCGCGCAGCTCCTCCATCGCCGCGGCGCCGGCGCCCGAGGCGGCCTGATAAGTCGCGAGCGTGATGCGCTGGATGCGGTTGCGCTGGTGGATCGGCCAGAGCGGCGTGATCGAGATGATCGCGGAGCAGTTCGGGTTCGCGATCACGCCGCGGTGCTTCGGGATCTCGGCGGCGTTGATCTCGGGAATGACGAGCGGAACGCCGGGATCCATGCGGAACGCCGACGAGTTGTCGACGACCACCGCGCCCGCGCGCACCGCGATCGGCGCGAACTTCTTCGAGATGCCGCTGCCCGCGGAGAAGAGGCCGATGTCCACGCCCGTGAGGCTCGCCTCGTTTAGCTCGGCGACCGTGAGCTCGCGATCTCCGAAGCGCATGCGCTTGCCCGCCGAGCGCGCCGACGCGAGCAGGCGCAGCTCGCTCATCGGGAACCTGCGCGAGAGCAGGCAATCCATGAATTCGGCGCCGACCGCGCCCGTGGCTCCAACCACGGCGACGACAGGCCTTGCAGGAACGGCTCGAAGGGACATCACGACCTCATTGCGAAAGCGACACGCACCGCCTCGACCGGACGACGCGGCGCCCGGCACGCTCGCCCGGCGGTGCAGCCGACCAAGGCGAAGCAGGGGCGCTGCGGCTTGTTAGCAAGCGAAACGGGAGGGGTCCCGTTTCTCCCAGGAGTGCGGCTCGAGGTACGCGATCACCGCACTTCGAGGGTCCAGCGACACCGAGGCCACTTTCCGATCTTCGCTCGGCTCCGCCTCGCTGCGCGCGGCGAAGCGCCGCTTGCTAGCGCGTGAGCTGCTTCACCACCGCCTCGTACGCGCGATCGGCGATCGCGAGCATCTCCGCGTCGGTCCGGTCCTGGATCGGGTGCTCGGTGTAGACCGCGGCGGTGTCGGCGCCGAGCGCCTTCGCCTGCGCGATCGCGCCGTCCTCGAACTCGACCGTGGCGACGAACACGCCGGGGAGGCCACGCAGCTCCAGATCGCTGATGTCGTGCACACTGCACGACGTGCAGCTGCCTCAATCGGCCAGTGCCTCGATCACCGCGCCGCACTCGCTCGCGATCTGGTGGCGCAGATCCACGGGTGCGGGCTTCGTGAAGGTCGGCTTCTTGTATCGCTTCACGCGCGCGCCGGCGTGCGTGAGGCGCTCTTCGAGGCGGTTCAGGAACAGGTCGCCGCGTGGCTTCGAGATGTCCAGCAGCCCGATCGTGACACCGTCCAGTGTCGCAAGGCGCGGCAGGCGCTGGCGCTGCGCGGGAGCGCGCTCGCTGGTGGGATCGAGGACGATGCGCGGGGACATCGTGGTCACGGCGATTCCTCCGAAGTGATGGGCAAGATGACGCAGCGCGGGATCAGGGACTAGTGGCGGCCCTCACGCCGCCGCTTCCGCCTGCAGCTTCACCTCGCACGCATCCGCGACCCGCTGCGCGGAGGCCTGGATCGCGCGCACGAAGTCGCCGAGGTCCGGGACCTTCACGGCGTCGGCGTTGAAGCCCCAGCACAGGCCGCCGTTGTAGGAGATCAGCGCGATGCCGATGCCGACGCCGAGCATGAGCGGCACCTGCGGGTACATGCCGTGCAGCTCGGCTCCTAACAAGTAGAGCGGGAACTGCGGGCCGGGCACGTTCGTCACGATCGAGTTCACCGTGCCCTGCGCCTGGCGCGACGCGAGCGAGAGCAGCTGCGTCGGCATCGCGTCCATCACGCTCATCATCGTCTCGACCGCGAGCGCTTGGCGCGAGTCCTTCAGCTCCTGCGTCGTCGCGCGGATGCGCTCGAGTTGCTTGCGCGGATCGCTCTCGTCGAGCGGGAGCGGCACCGTCCACGCCGAGATGCGGTTGCCGAGCTTGCCCTTCTCCTCCTCGCTGCGCATCGAGACGGGAGTTTGGATGCGGAAGTCGAGCTCGTTGGGATCGCAGCCGCGGCGCGCGAGGTAGTCGCGAAACGCGCCGGTGACGATCGTGAGCACCGTGTCGTTCACCGTCGCGCCGAGCGCTTTGCGCAGCGTCTTCACGTCGGCGAGCGGCTGGCGCCAGAAGTCGAAGCGGCGGTGCGGGCTGTTCTCGCCGTTGATCGGCGTTTCGGAGACTTTCTCCATGCCCTCGCCGTACATCGCGCGAATCGCCTGAATGCGCGCCTCGACTTCGCTGCGCAGATCGTCCGTCTCGCGCTGCAGCTCGCGCAGGCCCTTCAGCGCGCGCAGCGGCGTCTGCAGCCGCCACGTCACGGCGTCGGTGAGCAGCTCCCCGCTCGTCGGCGCCGGGCGCGGATGGAAGCGCGGCGCTTCGCCGATCTCGGTCGCGGACTTGTCAGGGGACTGCAGGATCTGGCTCAGATCGACGCCCGACATGCCGTCAATCATGCAGTGGTGGATCTTGCTGATGATCGCGAAGCGGTCGCCTTCGAGGCCATCGATCACCCACAGCTCCCAGAGCGGGCGCTCGCGATCGAGGTGCTGCGCCATCACGCGGCCCGCGAGGCTCTTCAGCTGCTCCTCGCTGCCCGGCTTCGGCAGCGCCGTGTGACGCACGTGGTAGTTGAGATCGAACGCCGCGTCGTCGACCCACACCGGCCGCTGCTCGATCGGGATCCACGCGAGCTTCTGCCGGTAGCGCGGGATGCGGTGCAGCACCGAGGCGATGAACGCCTTCACGCGCTCGAAGTCGACGCCGCCGAGCTCGGTGCGCAGGGGCCCCAGCTCGTAGATCTGCGTGCGCGGCGCCGCCGCGAGGCGCGCTCGGCGCTGGTCGCGGCGGGCGTCGCAGCAGCGGAGCTCGAGCCGCGCACGTTCTTGCTCGCCAGCCTCGGCCACGCGGCCGCCTCCGCCGCCCAGCCCCCGCACGGCCTCACGCACGAGGAGTTGGCGCACGAGCTGGCGCAGTTCGCGCAAGCGCTGGGGGCTTGAGTAACGGCGGCTCCGCCGAAGCGCGTGGTGCCCGAGGCAGGACTCGAACCTGCATGACCTTGCGGCCAGGGGATTTTAAGTCCCCCGCGTCTGCCATTTCGCCACTCGGGCAGGAAGCGAAGCTCGAAGGAGCGGGTCGAACCTAACAACCCGCGCTGGGGCCAGTCACTGGAGCGTGAGCCGCTCGCGCACGGCGGGGTGTTCGAGCAGCTCGTCGAGCACGTCGCGGTCGAGCAGGGTCGTGCGCTGGTAGCCGAGCTCGGGGTTCGAGATTTCGAGCCGGAACACTTCGCGCGGCTCCTGGAAGCTGCAGCGCGCTCGCACGACCGTGGCCGGGCTGCGGAACTCCTCGAGCAGCGAGGCGAGAATGCGCTCGACGCGGCGCACCGCGGCGAGCTCCGGCGCGAGCTGGTCTTCCACGGCGCGCTTCGAGCGCGAGAGGATGCGGTAGCTGCCGGGTCGCGAGGCCATCGGGCGCGCAGCATATCGCGCGACGTCGAGCGCGAGTCAGCTCTCGGGCTGTGGATTTTTCTGCGCGGCGACGAGCAAGCGCTCGAGGGCGCCGCGGGCTTCGCCGGTCGGCGTCACGAACTCCACGCCCACGCCAGGCTGGTGCGCTTCGCCGAGCGGGTACCGCGTCCACGCAACGCGACCGACCGTCTCGATCGACTCGCCGCTCGGGAGATGGATCTGCAGCAGCAGGCGGTTGCCCGGCGGCGGAGGATCGGCGGTGGGGATGAACGCGCCGCCGACGGAGAGCGTCGCGCACAGCTCGTCGGTATCCCAAGACACGGGCACACCGGTCGCCGGATCCCGCAGCGGCTCGAGGCTCGTGACCTGAACGCGCGCCTCGAGATCGACGCGCGCGAAGCGCCGCGTGGGCTGTGTGTCACTCATCGCTCCCCCTCTCGCTCATGGGATCGGGAGCACGCAAGCGCGGCTTGAACCGCGCGCGCCCTCAAGCGTCCCCGCACGCGCGACGAAGAGCGCCAGCGGGGGAACTCGCATGGCCGCGCAACCGCACTTCGACGTCGCTGCAGCGCTTCCCCTCGCCACGCCGCCCGCGCTGGTGGCGGATCTCGCCGTGCTCTCCGCTTCGGGCCTGCTCTCCGCGGTCCACGAGCGCAAGCGCTCGGGCCTCGCGCTGTTTCGCTATCGCGACCAGGAGAAGCAGGTCTACCTCGAAGCGGGCGAGGTGGTCTTCGCGAGCTCGAATCAGACCGTGGATCGACTCGGTGAGTGCCTGCTGCGCACCGGCGCGATCAAGCTGGCCGATCTCGAAGAAGCGGAGCGCGAGTTCAAGCCCGGCGATCGTTTCGGCCGCGTGCTCGTCGAGCGCGGAATCCTCACGCCGCGCGAGCTGTGGAACGGTGTGCGCAGCCAAGTCGAGGAGATCGTGCGCTCCTTGTTCTCGCTGCCCGAGGGCCGCATGTGGTTCTGGGACGGCGAGATTCGCCCCGACAACGTAGTCCGCCTTTCGCTCGAGACCTCGCGCCTCATCGTCGAGGGCCAGCAGCGCTGCGCTGAGCTGCGCCGCTTTCTTGCAGTGCTCGACGACGCGCGCGTTCAGCTCGCGCAAACCAGCGCAGTCGCGCGGCCGAACCTCGCCGGCAGCGAGCGTGTGATCTTCGCGGCGGTGGGCACGGGGCGATCGTTCCGCGACGTCGTGGCCGAGCTGCGACTCGACCCCGAAAGCGCCGCGCGCAGCGTCCAGCTCCTGCGCCTCGTCGGCGCACTGAAGCTGATGCGGCTGAGCGAGACGCCGGTCGCAAACGCCGACGGCGCGATCCGCGCGAAAGTCGAAGCCTTCGCGAAGCTGATCGACACGATGCGCAGCGCGATCGCCGCTGCCGAGGGTGACCGCGCGGTCGACGAGCGGATCGGGCGCCAGCTTCGGGAGCTCTCGGGGCGCTATCCCGCGCTGCTGGCCGATCTCGCCCACGCGGATTCCGGCGCGATTGCCGCGGATCTGTTGGCGGAGCGGGCCTCCCGTCTTCCGGGCGCTGGCGAGGACGCGCTGATCTCGGCACTGGGGGAGCTGGTGACGTACCTCGAGTTCGAGGTGATCAACCATCCGAAGCTCGCGGACGCGCAGGCCTTTCTCGCGAACCTCGAGCCGCTGCGCCGCGTGATCGCCGAGTAACGGGCCGCACTCAGCGGCGCCCCCCGCGCACTCTGCGATGGTGTCGCGATGGATCTGCTCACGCGCTTTCACCCCGTGCGCGAGGCGCTGCGCGCGCGCCGGCGGGTGCTGCACGCGCTGCGCGTGCGCGTCCCGGACGCGCCGCGCGAGGTCGAGCCGCTTCGCGCCCTCGCGGCGGCGGCCGGGGTGCGCGTGGTCGAGTGCTCCGCAAGCGAGATCGGCCTCGGTCTCCCACCGGGCGTGAAGCCGCAGGGGTACGCGCTCGAGGCCGGCGAGCTGCCGGAGCTCGCGCTCGCGGAGCTGAGCGCCCTCGGCGACCCGGGGCGGCGCTGCGTCGTGGCGCTCGACGGCGTGGAGGACCCGCAGAACCTGGGGGCGATCGCGCGGGTGGCGCACGCGGCCGGCGCCAGCGGCCTGCTACTGACGGATCGGCGCTCGGCGCCGCTCTCGCCGGCGGTCTCGCGCGCGAGCGCGGGGGCCATCGAGCATCTGCCGGCCGCGCGGGTCGTGAACCTCTCGCGCGCCCTCGAGCAGCTGAAAGCCGCAGGATTCTGGGTGCTCGCGGCGGAGCCAGAGGCGCCCCAGAGCCTGTTCACGCTCGCCGACAAGTTCTGGGAGGGGGACATCGTGGTGCTGCTCGGAGCCGAGGGCCGCGGGATCCGAGCGGGGCTCTCCCGCCAGATCGACACGCCCATCTCGATTCCGATGGCCGGGGCGGTGGCGTCGCTCAACGTGTCCGCGGCCGCTGCCGTGATTCTCTACGAGTGGGTCCGGCGTCGAGCCGAGCAGGCGGCGACGAGCTGACTCCGAAATCCGCGAAATCCCACGCCTTTCGTTGCCTGGTCGGAGCGCCCTACTTAGTATGCGCGCGCCGAACGCGGGCTGGCGTAGCTCAACTGGCAGAGCAGTCGATTTGTAATCGACAGGTTAGGGGTTCAAGTCCCCTCGCCAGCTCCAGCCGGGCCGACTTCGTCCTGGGCTCTCCACGGAAGCCGACGAAGTCGTCAAAAAGTCGACGCAGGGAGGCGCGCCCCGGAAATCGGCCGCTACAGTCGGCGCCCCTTCGGCAATGGCTTTCGAGAGATCGCAAGCCGGCGCGCAACAAACCGAACACAAACAGGATTTTCGGCTCGAGGCGGTCGCGAAGCGCAGCGGTGAAGGCGTGAGGCGGGGGTCGGATTCGTCACTCGTGCGAATCGGCGGTTCCTGCCGTTCCTTTTCTGTTGCTCTTCGGGTCTCCCGGCCTAACAAGTCAACCACAGGGAGATCGAGAAGGAGCGGCGCGCTGCCCGGCGGCGTGCGTCGAGTCCGAGCGGAGAGGTACCGAAGCGGCCAAACGGGGCAGACTGTAAATCTGCTGGCTCACGCCTTCGGAGGTTCGAATCCTCCCCTCTCCACCACTCGCGCAGCGAACCGAACGAACGCCGCACCGACGCTGGAATCCAGCGGAAAACGGTGAACCGCGGGAATAGCTCAGCTGGCTAGAGCACAAGCCTTCCAAGCTTGGGGTCGCGGGTTCGAATCCCGTTTCCCGCTCCAATCACGCGAGGGATGAGACGCTCACGTAGCTCAGTCGGTAGAGCACGTCCTTGGTAAGGACGAGGTCACCGGTTCGATCCCGGTCGTGAGCTCCAGTTCCCCGCCCTAACAACTCGACACACCCACTCACTCCAAAGCAAAGAAGGACGACGCGAGATGGCCAAGGAGAAGTTCGAGCGCAACAAGCCTCACGTGAACGTGGGGACGATCGGTCACGTGGACCACGGCAAGACGACGCTGACGGCGGCGATCACGCAGCGTCAGGCGACCAAGGGTTTGGCCGCGTTCATGGCGTACGACCAGATCGACAAGGCGCCCGAGGAGCGGGAGCGCGGGATCACGATCGCGACGGCGCACGTGGAGTACCAGACCGCGAACCGGCACTACGCGCACGTGGACTGCCCCGGCCACGCGGACTACGTGAAGAACATGATCACCGGCGCCGCGCAGATGGACGGCGCGATCCTGGTGGTGAGCGCCGCGGATGGCCCGATGCCGCAGACGCGCGAGCACGTGCTGCTCGCTCGCCAGGTGAACGTGCCGCACATCGTGGTGTTCATGAACAAGTGCGACATGGTGGACGATCCGGAGCTGCTGGAGCTGGTGGAGCTGGAAGTCCGCGAGCTGCTGAGCAAGTACAACTTCCCGGGCGACACGACGCCGATCATCAAGGGCAGCGCGGTCAACGCGCTCAAGGACGGCAAGAACGACGCGGACAACAAGTGCATCGACGAGCTGATGGCGGCGCTCGACTCGTACATCCCGGAGCCGAAGCGGGCGCTGGACAAGCCGTTCCTGATGCCGATCGAGGACGTGTTTTCGATCACGGGCCGCGGGACGGTGGTGACGGGGCGGGTGGACCAGGGGATCGTGAAGGTCGGCGACGAGGTGGAGATCGTCGGGATCCGTCCGACGCAGAAGACGATCGTGACGGGCGTGGAGATGTTCCGGAAGCTGCTGGACCAGGGGCAGGCGGGGGACAACGTGGGTTGTCTGCTGCGCGGCACGGGCAAGGACGACGTGGAGCGCGGTCAGGTCTTGGCCAAGCCGGGCTCGATCAAGCCGCACACGAAGTTCAAGGCGCAGGCCTACGTGCTGACCAAGGAGGAGGGCGGGCGTCACACGCCGTTCTTCAACGGGTACCGGCCGCAGTTCTACTTCCGGACCACGGACGTGACGGGCGTGGCGAACCTGCCGGCGGGCACGGAGATGGTGATGCCGGGCGACAACGTGGAGATCACGGTGGAGCTGATCACCCCCGTGGCGATGGACAAGGAGCAGCGCTTCGCCATCCGCGAGGGTGGACGCACCGTCGGCTCCGGCGTCGTGGCCGAGATCGTCGAGTAGTCGCAGCGCGAGAGGCGTGCTCAGTTATTAGGTGCGTAGCACAATTGGTAGTGCACCGGACTCCAAATCCGGAGGTTGGGGGTTCGAGTCCCTCCGCACCTGCCAAGCCGAAACGAGGTTCTCTTGGAAGCCAGTTCGAATCGCGTGAGCGGCTGGGTGCAGGACTTCCGGCAGTACCTGCTCGATGTGCGCACCGAATTCGACAAGATCACGTGGCCGACGCAGAAGGAGTACGTGGGCGGGACCGTCGGCGTGCTCGTGATCGTCGTGCTGATGACGATCATCCTCGGTTCGGTGGACGCGCTGCTCTCGCTCGGCTTCGAGTGGCTGATCGACGGTTTGCCCAAGTGGTTGCAGGGCTGATTCGGTGAGCACCGGGTCGGAGAGCGTGATGCCTGACAAGAAGTGGTACATCGTGCACACGTATTCGGGGCACGAGGCGAAGGCCAAGAAGGCCCTCCTCGAGCGCGCGAAGACGATCGGCCACGAGTCGGATTTCGACGAGATCCTGATTCCCGAGGAGAACGTCGTCGAAGTCGTGAAGGGCGAGAAGCGCACGGCGCGCCGCAAGTTCCTGCCCGGCTACATCCTCGTGCACATGAATCTCACGGACGAGACGTGGCACATCGTGAAGGAGACGCCGCGCATCACCGGCTTCGTGGGCGGCAGCGAGAAGCCGACGCCGATCTCGGACGAGGAAGTCGCCGGCATGACGGCGCAGATGAAGGAAGGCGCCGCGAAGCCGCGGCCGCGGATCGTGTTCGAGGCAGGCGAGAGCGTGCGAGTGACGAACGGCCCGTTCGCGAACTTCAACGGCTACGTGGACGAGGTGATCGCGGACAAGGAGAAGGTCCGCGTGATGGTGCAGGTGTTCGGACGCGCGACGCCGGTCGTGCTCGATTACACGAGCGTGGAGAAGGCCTGAGCGCGAGTCATTAGGGAAGCACGCGGCGGCCCCGAGCCGGCGCGAAGCCAGCGAGCGCCGCTCGCAAACCCGGGGAGGGCGTAACCCGCCCGTCAGCACCCGACAGAGGAAAATGAATGGCGAAGAAAGTCACCGCAGTGGTGAAGCTGCAGTGTCCGGGGGGGCAAGCGAACCCGGCACCGCCCGTGGGGCCGGCGCTCGGCCAGCACGGCGTGAACATCATGGAGTTCTGCAAGGCGTTCAACGCGCGCACCCAGGATCGACAGGGCCTGATAATTCCGGCGCTGATCACGATCTACTCGGACCGCACGTTCACGTTCGAGCTCAAGACTCCGCCGGCCTCCGTGCTGCTGAAGCGCGCCGCCAAGGTGGAGAAGGGTTCGGGCGAGCCGAACCGCACCAAGGTGGGCAAGGTGACGAAGGCTCAGGTGCGCGAGATCGCGGAGATGAAGCTGAACGATCTCTCCGCGAACGATGTCGACGCCGCCATCAAGGTGATTTCGGGAACCGCCCGCTCGATGGGCCTCGACGTGGTGGAGGGCTGAGATGTCGAGCGGAAAGCGATACGTCGCCAGCCTCGCGTCGGTCGACCGTAACAAGTCCTACGCGCTGCCCGAGGCCATGGCGCTCCTCAAGAGCTGGAAGACCGCGAAGTTCGACGAGAGCGTCGACATCGCGCTGAACCTCGGCGTCGACCCGAAACACGCGGAGCAGATGGTGCGCGGCTCGATCGTGCTGCCGCACGGCACGGGAAAGTCGGTGCGCATTCTGGTGTTCGCGAAGGGCGAGAAGGAGAAGGAGGCGCGCGCCGCCGGTGCCGACTTCGTGGGCGCCGAGGATCTCGCGAAGAAGATCACGGACGAGGGCTGGCTCGATTTCGAGCGCGTGATCGCGACGCCCGACATGATGGGCGTCGTGGGCCGCCTCGGCCGCGTGCTCGGTCCGCGCGGCCTGATGCCGAACCCGAAGCTCGGCACGGTGACCGCTGACGTCGGTCGCGCCGTGTCCGAGAACAAGGCCGGCAAGGTCGAGTACCGCGTCGACAAGAACGGAATCGTGCACTGCTCGATCGGCAAAGCCTCGTTCAGCGCGGAGAACCTGCTCGCCAACGCCACGGCGTTGATCGACGCGATCGTCCGCGCGAAGCCGGCGTCCGCGAAGGGCACCTACCTCAAGAAGATCTCGCTCTCCACCACGATGGGCCCCGGTATCCGCATCGATCCGGGTTCGGTCGTGCAGGCGGCGGCGTGAGGAGACACACATGCTGACCCGTGCACAGAAGGCCGAATCCGTCGCCGCGCTGAAAGAGAAGTTCGCGCGCGCGAACAGCGTGATCGTGGCCGAGTACCGCGGCCTCGACATCGCGACGCTCGACAAGCTGCGCGCAAAGCTGCGCGCGGACGGCGCAGGCAAGTACGAGTACCACGTCGTCAAGAACTCGCTCTTGAAGCTCGCTTCCGAGGGCAACGACGTCGCGGTGCTGAAGCCGCACTTCAAGGGCCCGACCGCGGTGGCGATCTCGTACGCCGACCCGGCGAAGCTCGCGAAGACGCTGATCGACTACGCCAAGGAGAACGACAAGTTTGCGCTCCGCGGCGGAATGGTCTCGGGCAAGGCGCTCGACCAGAAAGAGATCGCGACCCTCGCGACGCTGCCGAGCCTCGACACGCTGCGCGCGCAGCTGATCGGGCTGCTGCAGGCGCCGGCGCAGAAGATTCTCGGCGTGCTGCAGGCGCCCGGCGGGCAGATCGCTCGCCTCGCCTCGGCGCGCAGCAAGAAGCTCGAAGAGGCGGGCGGCGCGTAGCCGCTCGCGAGTCATCAGGTTTTGCCGGCGCCGGCCGGCGATGTTTCGCAACCGGCGGGAGGACCCCAAAGGTCCGCCAGCACCGCCAAGAGAAAGTGGAGTCCAGTTCCCATGGCCGACATCAACGCAATCGCTGATCAGCTCTCGACCCTTACCGTCATGGAGGCGGCGCAGCTCGCGAAGCTCCTCGAAGAGAAGTGGGGCGTGTCCGCCGCTGCTCCGGTCGCCATCGCGGCGATCCCGGGCGCGGGTGGCGCGGGTGCCGCCGCGGCTCCGGCCGAGGAGAAGACCGAGTTCGACGTGGTCCTCCTCTCCGGCGGCGACAAGAAGATCCAGGTGATCAAGGAAGTCCGCGCGATCACCGGTCTCGGGCTGAAGGAAGCGAAGGATCTCGTCGAAGGCGCGCCCAAGCCCCTCAAGGAAGGCGTTTCCAAGGACGAGGCCGCCAAGATCAAGAAGCAGATCGAAGAGCAGGGCGGCCAGGTCGACATCAAGTAATGCGCTCGGCGCGGTCGCTGCCTGACAAGCGCGCCGCGCAGCGCATTGCCGTTTCTGGTTGGCGCGCAAACGCAGCGCGGGCGTGAGCTCGCGCGTGCCTGCGTTTCGAGTCGGAAAACCCACTCCGGGAGGGATCACGTCCAGTGGCCCACATGCACTTCTCCGAGATCGCGCCTCGCCTCCGCAAGGATTTTTCCAAGATCCCGCGGATCCTCGACATCCCGAACCTGATCGAGATCCAGAAGGAATCGTTCGAGCGCTTCCTCCAGACGCGCATCGACCCTGAGAAGCGTGAGCGCACCGGCCTTCAGGCGGTGTTCCAGTCCGTGTTCCCGATTCGCGACTTCAACGACACCGCGTCGCTGGAGTTCGTGGGCTACACGCTCGAAGCGCCGAAGTACGACGTGCAGGAGTGCCTGCAGCGCGGCATGACGTACGCCGCGCCGTTCAAGGTGACCGTGCGGCTCGTGGCGTGGGACGACGCCGAGGGCTCGCAGACGATCCGCGACGTGAAGGAGCAGGAGGTCTACTTCGGGGAAATCCCGATCATGACCGACAACGGCACCTTCATCGTGAACGGCACCGAGCGCGTGATCGTCAGCCAGCTCCACCGCTCGCCCGGCATTTTCTACGACACCACGACGAGCGCGACGGTCAGCGCCGTCGGCAAGAAGATCTACTCGTGCCGCATCATTCCCTACCGCGGCTCGTGGCTCGATCTCGAGTTCGACCACAAGGATCTCGTCTACGCGCGCATCGACCGCCGCCGCAAGATCCTCGTGACCGTGCTGCTGAAGGCGCTCGGCTACACGGAAGAGGACCTGCTCGGCTTCTTCTACAAGCCCGAAACGATCAAGATCGACGGGAAGCAGATCCTCAAGAAGGTCGACCCGGAGCTCTTGATCGGACAGCGCTGCACTCGCGAGGTGAAGTCTTCGGACGGGCGCGTGCTCGCGCGCAAGGACAAGAAGTTCACGCAGGCCGCCGTGCGCCGCATGGTCGAGGACGGCATGCAGTGGGTGCAGGTCGAGCTGAACGACCTGCTGCGCGACGACGCGGTGAAGCGCGTCTCGCCCGTGGACGTGGTCGACGAGGCGACCGGCGAAGTGATCTTCGAGTGCAACGAAGAGCTAACCGCCGCGCACCTCGAGGACTTCAAGAACCGCGGCCTGCGCGAGTTCAAGCTGCTCTACCTCGATCCGGTCGGCAGCGGCTCGGCGATCCGCGACACGCTGCTCGCGGACAAGACCGTCACCAAGGAAGAGGCGATCATCGACATCTATCGCCGCCTGCGGCCCGGCGATCCGCCGACGCTCGACACGGCGACGAACCTCTTCCACAACCTGTTCTTCAACCCCGAGCGCTACGACCTCTCGCGCGTCGGCCGCCTCAAGCTCAACCACAAGCTGAGCTTCACGGCGGAGCAGCGCGTGACGTACTCGACGAAGGGCCCGAACAGCCCCGAGGAGGAGTGCGCGCTCGGCGAGCTGAAGACGCTGCGCCCCGCCGACATCATCGGCGCGGTGAAGTACCTCGTCGATCTGCGCAACGGCTCGGATCCCGACAAGCGCATCGACGACATCGACCACCTCGGCAATCGCCGCGTGCGCGTGGTCGGTGAGCTGCTCGAGAACCAGTACCGCATCGGCCTCGTGCGCATGGAGCGCGCGATCAAGGAGCGCATGTCGCTCCAAGAGATCGAGACGCTGATGCCCCACGACCTGATCAACTCGAAGCCCGTCTCGGCCGTGATCAAGGAGTTCTTCGGCTCGAGCCAGCTCTCGCAGTTCATGGATCAGACGAACCCGCTGTCGGCGGTGACGCACAAGCGCCGCCTCAGCGCGCTCGGCCCAGGCGGCCTGACGCGCGAGCGCGCGGGCTTCGAAGTGCGCGACGTGCACCCGACGCACTACGGGCGCATCTGCCCGATCGAGACGCCTGAAGGCCCGAACATCGGCCTGATCGCGTCGCTCTCGACCTACGCGCGCGTGAACGACTTCGGCTTCATCGAGACGCCGTATCGCAGCGTGAGCGACAAGAAGGTCTCGGGCGAAGTGAAGTACTTGAGTGCGCTCGAGGAGGAGCGCCTCGCGATCGCGCAGGCGAACTCGCCGCTCGACCAGGAGGGCACGTTCGTCAACGAGACGGTGACCGCCCGCAAGATGGGTGAGTTCCAGATGCTGCGGACCGACGACGTCGAGATGATGGACGTCTCGCCGAACCAGCTCGTGTCGGTGGCCGCTTCGCTCGTGCCGTTCCTCGAGAACGACGACGCGAACCGCGCACTCATGGGCGCGAACATGCAGCGCCAAGCCGTGCCGCTCCTGCGCACGGACGCGCCGTTCGTCGGCACCGGCATGGAGGCGGTCGTGGCGCGCGACTCGGGCGTAACCGTGGTCGCGAAGCGCGACGGCACGGTGGTCGGCGTCGACGCGAGCCGCATCGTGATCAAGCCGACGGAGGAAGAGTCGGAAGGCCCGAACGTCGACATCATCTCGCTGGTCAAATACCAGCGCTCGAACCAGAGCACCGCGATCAACCAGAAGCCGATCGTGCAAGTCGGCGACAAGGTGAAGCGCGGGCAGGTGATCGCCGACGGCCCGGCGACCGATCGCGGCGAGCTCGCGCTCGGCCGCAACGTCGTCGTCGCGTTCATGCCGTGGGGCGGATACAACTTCGAAGACTCGATCCTGATCAGCGAGCGCGTCGTGCGCGAGGATCAGTTCACCTCGGTGCACATCGAGGAGTTCGAGTGCGTCGCCCGCGACACGAAGCTGGGCCGCGAAGAGATCACGCGCGACATCCCGAACGTGGGTGAGGAAGCGCTCAAGGATCTCGACGAGTCCGGCATCGTGCGGATCGGCGCCGAGGTGAAGAGCGACGACATCCTGGTCGGCAAGATCACGCCGAAGGGCGAGACGCAGCTCTCGCCCGAGGAGCGCCTGTTGCGCGCGATCTTCGGCGAGAAGGCCGGCGACGTGCGCGACACCTCGCTGCGCGTGCCGCCGGGAGTCGCCGGCATCGTGATCGGAGCGCAGGTCTTCTCGCGCCGCGGCGTCGAGAAGGACGAGCGCGCGCGCGCGATCGAGGAGCAGGAGACCGAGCGGCTGCGCAAGGACCAGGAGGACGAGATCAAGATCCTGCGCGACAACGCGCACGCGAAAATCTCGGAGCTCGTGGTCGGCAAGAAGGCGGCGAATCGCGTCGCCGACGATCGCCGCTCGGAGGTCTGGCTCGATGCCGGCGAGACGATCACGGCGGAGCGCCTGAGCGGCGTGCCGATTCGGCGCTGGCGCGAAGTGCAGGTCACCGACGCTGCGATCCAAGAGCGCGTGGACCGCGTGTTCACGCGCTTCGAGGATCAGGCGAACGTGATCCGCGCCGTGTTCGACGAGCGCGTCGCGCGCCTGAAGAAGGGCGACGAGCTGCCGCCGGGCGTGTTCAAGATGGTGAAGGTCTACGTCGCCATCAAACGCAAGCTGTCGGTCGGCGACAAGATGGCCGGGCGCCACGGCAACAAGGGCGTGATCTCGCGGATTCTTCCCGACGAGGACATGCCCTACATGCTCGACGGCACGCCGGTCGACATCGTGCTCAACCCGCTGGGCGTGCCTTCGCGCATGAACATCGGGCAGATCCTCGAGACGCATCTCGGCTGGGCGGCGCGCGGTCTCGGCAACCAGCTCAACGCGCTGATCGACAAGCACGCTGGGCCGGCCGCGCTGCGCACGAAGCTGAAGGAGATCTACGACGATCCCAAGCTCGCGAAGATGATCGACGGCGCGCCGGACGAGACGGTGCGCAAGATCGCCGAGAACGTGAAGCGCGGGATTCACGTCGCCTCCGCCGTGTTCGACGGCGCGAAGGAAGACGAGATCAAGCGCGAGCTCACGCGCGGCGGCCAGGCGACCAGCGGACAGACGATTCTGTTCGACGGGCGCAGCGGCGACGCCTTTGCGAACGACGTCACCGTCGGCGTGCTCTACATGCTGAAGCTGCACCACCTCGCGGACGAGAAAATCCACGCGCGCTCGATCGGGCCGTACAGCCTCGTCACCCAGCAGCCGCTGGGCGGCAAGGCGCAGTTCGGCGGCCAGCGCCTCGGCGAGATGGAAGTCTGGGCGATGGAGGCCTACGGCGCCGCGTTCAGCCTGCAGGAGTTCCTGACGGTCAAGTCGGACGACGTGCTCGGACGCACGCGCATGTACGAATCGATCGTGAAGGGCGACTGCCAGCTCGAGCCGGGCCTGCCGGAAGCCTTCAACGTGATCGTGAAGGAAATGCAGGCGCTCGGTCTCAACGTCGAGCTCATCGAGGACAAGTCGCACCAGTAACGGCTGGTGCGACCCCCAAACTCACAAGGCTCAGGAGAGCAACACCTTGCGCGATCTCTACAGCCTCTTCGAAAAGCCCCGCGACCCGCTCGCCTTCAAGGCGATCAAGATCTCGCTCGCCTCGCCGGACAAGATCCGCGAGTGGTCGTTCGGCGAGGTGAAGAAGCCCGAGACGATCAACTACCGCACGTTCAAGCCGGAACGAGACGGCCTGTTCTGCGCGAAGATCTTCGGGCCGGTCAAGGACTACGAGTGCAACTGCGGCAAGTACAAGCGCATGAAGCACCGTGGCGTGATCTGCGAGAAGTGCGGCGTCGAGGTGATCCAGGCCAAGGTGCGCCGCGAGCGCATGGGCCAGATCACGCTCGCCACGCCCGTCGCGCACATCTGGTTCCTGAAGTCGCTGCCGTCGCGCATCGGGAACATCCTCGAGATCACGCTGCGCGATCTCGAGAAGGTCCTCTACTTCGAGGCGTACGCCGTCGTCGATCCGGGTGAGACCGACCTTCGCGTCGGCCAGCTCCTGTCCGAGGACGATCTCGCGCAGGCGCGCGAGAAGTTCGGCCGCGATGCGTTCGAGTACGGCATCGGCGCCGAGGCCGTGCGCGGGATGCTCGCGAACCTCGACGTCGAGGGAGAGTCGATGCGCCTGCGCGAGGAGATGCGCGAGGCGACCAGCGAGGCGAAGCGCAAGAAGTGCGCGAAGCGCCTGAAGGTGCTCGAGGCGTTCCGCGAGAGCGGCAACAAGGCCGAGCACATGATCATGGAAGTGATCCCGGTGATTCCGCCGGATCTGCGCCCGCTCGTTCCGCTCGAGGGCGGCCGCTTCGCCACCAGCGATCTCAACGACCTCTACCGCCGCGTGATCAACCGCAACAACCGCCTGAAGCGGCTGCAGGAGCTGAACGCGCCCGAGGTCATCATCCGCAACGAGAAGCGCATGCTTCAAGAGGCGGTGGACGCGCTGTTCGACAACGGCCGGCGCGGCCGCGTGATCACGGGCCCGAGCAAGCGTCCGCTGAAGTCGCTCAGCGACATGCTCAAGGGCAAGTCGGGCCGCTTCCGCCAGAACTTGTTGGGGAAGCGCGTCGACTACTCGGGCCGCTCGGTGATCGTGGCCGGCCCGGAGCTGCGCCTCCACCAGTGCGGCCTGCCGTCGCGCATGGCGCTCGAGCTGTTCAAGCCGTTCATCTACTCGAAGCTCGAGCAGCGCGGCTACGTCACGACCATCAAGGCCGCGAAGAAGATGGTCGAGCGCGAGCGCCCCGAGGTGTGGGACATCCTCGCGGAGGTGATCAAGGAGCACCCGGTCATCCTGAACCGCGCGCCGACGCTGCACCGCCTCGGCATGCAGGCGTTCGAGCCCGTGCTGATCGACGGCAAGGCGATTCAGCTGCACCCGCTCGTGTGCAAGGCCTTCAACGCCGACTTCGACGGCGACCAGATGGCCGTGCACGTGCCGCTCTCGATCGAAGCTCAGATCGAAGCGCGCGTGCTCATGATGTCGACCAACAACATCCTGAGCCCGGCGACCGGCCGCCCGATCATCGACCCGAGCCAGGACATCGTGCTCGGTTGTTACTACATGACGCGCGAGCGCCCGGGCGCGCTCGGCGAAGGGCGGCGCTTTGCGAGCCCCGAAGAAGTGCGCGTCGCGTACGACTCGGGCGAGCTCGACATTCATGCCGGCATCAAGGTGCGCATGAACGGCGCCACGGCCGAGACCACGACCGGCCGCGTGCTGCTCTCGGAGATCGTGCCCGAGGAGATTCCGTTCAAGTTCATCAACCAGGTGATGGACAAGAAGGCGCTCGGCGAGCTGATCGACCAGGCGTATCGCCGCCTCGGCAACAAGGCGACGGTGCTGCTCGCCGACCGGCTGCGCACGCTCGGCTACCAGAACGCGACGAAGGCGGGCGTTTCGATCTGCCTCGACGACATGATGGTTCCGCCGGACAAGGAGCGCTTCATCAGCGAAGCGCAGCAGCAAGTCGCGGAGGTCGAGAACCAGTATCTCGACGGTCTGATCAGCGACGGCGAGCGATACAACAAGGTCATCGACATCTGGGCGAACGCGGGCGAAGTGATCGCGGCCCAGCTGCTCGAGAACCTCGGCATCGACAAGACGCGCAGCGCGAAGGACAAGAAGGTCCCGAGCTTCAACTCCATCTACATGATGGCCGACTCGGGCGCGCGCGGTTCGGCGCAGCAGATTCGTCAGCTGGCCGGCATGCGCGGCCTGATGGCGAAGCCGTCGGGCGAGATCATCGAGACGCCGATCACGTCGAACTTCCGCGAAGGCCTCTCGGCGCAGCAGTACTTCATCTCGACGCACGGCGCGCGCAAGGGCCTCGCCGACACCGCGCTCAAGACGGCGAACTCAGGCTACCTGACGCGCCGTCTCGTCGACGTCGCGCAGGACGTGATCATCCGGCACGACGACTGCCTCGAGGACGTGCGCCAGTCGACGCGCGAAAAGGCGCCGCAGAAGTACGGCATCAAGATGATCTCGCTCGTCGAGGGCGGCGACATCATCGAGGGCATCGGCGAGCGCATCCTCGGCCGCACCGCGCTGCTCGACGTGCTCGACCCCGTGACGCGCAAGCCCCTGCTCAAGGCCGGCGACGAGATCACGGAAGAGCGCGTCAAGATCATCGAGGAAGCCGGCGTCGACGAGGTGTGGATCCGCTCCGTGCTCACCTGCCAGGTGCTGCGCGGCGTGTGCGTGAAGTGTTACGGGCGCGATCTCGCGCGCGGCACCATGGTCAACCGCGGTGAAGCGGTGGGCGTGATCGCGGCGCAGTCGATCGGCGAGCCCGGCACGCAGCTCACCATGCGCACGTTCCACATCGGCGGCGCGGCGACGCGGCGCGTGGAAGCCTCGCACCACGAGACGACCAGCGACGGCACGGTGCGCTACTCGAACCTGCGCACCGTGAAGGACCGCGACGGGCGCGCGATCGCGATGAACCGCAACGGCGAGATCGGGATCTTCGACCCGAGCGGCCGCGAGCGCGAGCGCTACCCGGTCACGTACGGCGCGCACATCAAGGTCGACGACGGCCAGGCGATCAAGGCGGGCGGCGTGCTGTGCGAGTGGGACCCGTTCGCGAACCCGATCCTCACGGAGCAGTCCGGCGCGATCAAGCTCGAGGACATCGTCGAAGGCTCGACGATGCAGGAGCAGGTGGACGAGTTCACCGGCCTCTCCTCGCGCGTGATCGTCGAGTCGAAGGACCCCGACATGCGGCCGCGCGTGTCGGTGCTGAACGACGCCGGCGAGATCGTGTACCAGGCGCTGCTGCCGGTGGGCGCGTACCTCTCGGCGACGGAAGGGCAGCAGGTCGCTGCAGGCGACGCGGTCGCGAAGATTCCGCGCCAGATGACCAAGACCAAGGACATCACGGGCGGCCTGCCGCGCGTGGCGGAGCTCTTCGAGGCGCGCAAGCCGAAGGAGACCGCGATCGTGACCGAGGTCGATGGGACGGTCGGCTTCGGTCCCGACTCACGCGGCAAGCGGCGCGTGATCGTCACGACCGAGGACGGCGAGCAGCGCGAGTACCTGATCCCGAAGGGCAAGCACGTCTCGGTGCACGAGGGCGACCGCGTGCGCAAGGGCGAGCCGCTCATGGACGGCTCGGCGAACCCGCACGACATCCTGCGCATCGAGGGCGAGCAGGAGCTCGCGAAGTGGATGGTGGACGAAGTGCAGGAGGTCTATCGCCTGCAGGGCGTGAAGATCAACGACAAGCACATCGAGGTCATCATCCGCCAGATGCTGCGCAAGCTGCGCGTGAAGGAGGCCGGTGACACCGACCTTCTCGTGGGCGAGCACGTGGACAAGGTCGAGTTCGACGAGACCAACAAGCGCATGAAGGAAGAGGGCAAGAAGATCGCGACCGGCGAGCCCATCCTCCTCGGCATCACGAAGGCCTCGCTCTCGACCGAGTCGTGGATCTCGGCGGCGTCGTTCCAAGAGACCACGAAGGTCCTCACCGAGGGCTCGATCTGGGGCAAGACGGACCTGCTCCACGGGCTGAAGGAGAACGTGATCATGGGCCGGCTGATCCCGGCCGGGACCGGGCTCTCGCGGTACACGAACCTCGGCATCCAGATCGATGCGCCGGCCGGCGGGTACGCGCTGGAGGAGGGCAGCAGCTCGAGCCTGCCCGAGCTGCCTCCGCTCGAGGTTCCGAGGCCGGTCGACGACGACGCGGAGGACGCGGACGAGCTTCCGGCCTAGCGCGTCGTCCAGAATCGAGGGGGCCACCTCGTCCTCGCGGCGGGGTGGCCCTCGGCATTCTGGGAGGGCGCCGCTTTTTCTCTCGAGTCCCCCGGAACTCGCGTTGACACGGAATCGACCCTCGATATCTTGCCGCGCCTTCTGAGGAATTTGGGTCGCGGCCCACGGCTGCCCCGGACGTCGAGAAGCCAGCCCGAATCGATCATCCCTGCTGCCCACCCGGCCCTGGGATGTCCCGTTCCGGCCTCCTCGCCACCGCGGGCGTTGCTGAGAGGGGCTTTTCGCACTTTGGTTTTCGGATCTTGGAATGCGGGGCTCGCGCCCTAACAAGCGCAGGCGCCATCGCCGGAGAGTGAATGCCTACCGTCCAACAGCTCCTTCGCGCCGGTCGCACCGCGAACCGCAAGAAGTCGAAGTCGCCCGACTTGGGCGCTTCCCCGCAGCGCCGCGGCGTGTGCATTCGCGTATTCACGCAGACGCCGAAGAAGCCGAACTCGGCGCTGCGCAAGGTCGCCCGCGTGCGCCTCACGAACGGCAACGAAGTGAACGCTTACATCCCGGGCGAGGGCCACACGCTGCAGGAGCACTCGGTGGTGCTGGTGCGCGGCGGCCGCGTCAAGGACCTGCCCGGCGTCCGGTACCACATCGTGCGCGGCACGCTGGACTCGACGGGCGTCGCGAATCGCAAGCAGAGCCGGTCGAAGTACGGCGCCAAGACGCCCAAGTAATCCCTAACAAGCGCGGCGGCTCCTTCGAGCCGCCGCTTCGCTTCGAGAGAACGAGATGCCCCGACGCCGAGTCGTAGCCAAGCGCGAGACGATCGCCGATCCGAAGTTCAACGATCGCCTCGTCACGCGCTTCATGAACGTGATCATGCGCGACGGCAATAAGTCGACCGCGGAGCACATCCTCTACGGCGCCTTCGACGAGATCGAGAGCAAGACTCGCAATGATCCGATCGCGATGTTCCGGCGCGCCGTCGAGAACGTGCGGCCGCGCATCGAGGTGAAGTCGCGGCGCGTCGGCGGCGCGAATTATCAGGTGCCCGTCGAGGTGCGGCCCGAGCGCGCGACTTCGCTGGCCATGCGCTGGATCGTCGAGTCGTCGCGCGCGCGCGACGGCCGCAGCATGCGCGAGAAGCTCGCGAACGAGCTGATCGACGCGGCGAACGAGCGCGGCGAGGCGGTGAAGAAGCGCGAGGACACGCACCGCATGGCGGACGCGAACAAGGCGTTCTCGCACTACCGCTGGTAACCGAGAACCGACGAACCCTGGAGACGGCGTAAGCGCCAAGGCGCGAGTCGAAACCAAATGCCCAGGCAGGCTCCGCTAGAGCGAACTCGCAACATCGGCATCATGGCTCACATCGATGCCGGAAAGACGACGACTACCGAGCGAATCCTCTTCTACACGGGCGTCACGTACAAGCTGGGCGAGGTGCACGAGGGCACCGCGACCATGGACTGGATGGAGCAGGAGCAGGAACGCGGCATCACGATCACCTCGGCCGCCACGACCTGCTTCTGGAAGGAACACCGCATCAACATCATCGACACACCTGGCCACGTCGATTTCACCGCCGAGGTGGAGCGTTCGCTCCGCGTCCTCGACGGCGCTGTCGCCGTGTTCTGTGGCGTCGGTGGCGTCGAGCCGCAGTCCGAGACGGTGTGGCGGCAAGCGGACAAGTATCACGTGCCGCGCATCGCGTTCGTGAACAAGATGGATCGCATCGGCGCCGACTTCCCGCGCGTGATGCGCATGATGCGCGAACGCCTCGCGGCGAATCCGATTCCGCTGCACGTGCCGATCGGCCGCGAGGACGGCTTCCGCGGCGTCGTCGACGTGCTCGAGAACAAGGCCATCGTGTGGGACGGAACCGAGCTCGGCGCCGCATTCCACGACGAGCCGGTGCCGAGCGAGCTCGCCGCGACCGTGGCCGAGTACCGCGAGAAGGCGATCGAAGCCGCCGCCGACGTCGACGAAGCGCTGATGGCTCAATACCTCGAGGGCCAGCAGATCGCGGTCGACGCGCTGCGCAAGGCGCTGCGCGAGGCGACGCTGAAGCTGCGCATCGTTCCCGTGCTGTGCGGCTCGAGCTTCCGGAACAAAGGCGTGCAGCCGCTGCTCGACGGCATCGTGAACTATCTGCCGTCGCCACTCGACGTGCCGGCGATCGAGGGCCACAAGCCGGAGAAGGATCGAGAAGTCGTCAGGCGCAAGGCCGACGACAAGGAGCCGTTCGCGGGTCTCGCGTTCAAGATCGCGACGGACAAGCACGTCGGGCAGCTCACCTACGTGCGCGTCTACTCGGGCGTCGTGAAGAGCGGCGACCAGGTGCTGAACAGCGCCACGGGCAAGAAGGAGCGCGTGGGCCGCCTGCTCCAGATGCACGCGAACAAGCGCCAAGAGATCGACGCGGCGTACGCGGGCGACATCGTCGCGATGGTGGGCATGAAGAACGTCGCGACGGGCCACACGCTGTGCGCGGGCAACGCGCCGGTGGTGCTCGAGCCGATCGACTTCGCCGAGCCCGTGATCAAGATCGCGGTCGAGGCCAAGACGCAGGCGGACATGGAGAGGCTGAGCACCGCGCTCGGCAAGCTCGCCGCCGAGGATCCGACCTTCCGCGTCTCCGTCGACTCCGAGACCGGCCAGACGATTCTCGCGGGCATGGGCGAGCTCCACCTCGAGATCAAGGTGGATCGCCTCCAGCGCGAATTCGGCGTCGCCGCCAACGTGGGCCGCCCGCAAGTCTCGTACAAGGAAACGATCCGTCAGACCGCCGTCGTCACCGGCCGCTACATCAAGCAGACCGGCGGCACCGGTGATTACGGCGTGGTGAAGATCGAGGTCTCGCCCGGCGCGCCCGGCAGCGGCTTCGTGTTCGAGAACGCCCTGAAGGGCGAGGCGATTCCGCGCGAGTACGTGCCCGCCATCAAGCACGGCTGCGAAGAGGCGGCGCAGAGCGGCGAGCTCGCGGGCTACCAGGTCGTCGACATCAAGGTGCGCCTGCTCGACGGGCAAGCGCACGACGTCGACTCGTCGGAGCGTTCGTTCAAGATCGCAGCGTCACTCGCGATGCGCGACGGCCTGCGCGAAGGCAAGCCCGCGCTGCTCGAGCCCGTGATGAGCGTCGAGGTCGTCACGCCCGACGAGTTCGTGGGGCCCGTGCAGGGCGACCTCAACATGCGCCGCGGCGCGATCACCGGCCTCGAGGCGCGCGCGGGCGCGCAGCTCGTGCACGCCGACGTGCCGCTCGCGCAGATGTTCGGATACGTGAATCAGCTGCGGTCGATGACGCAGGGCCGCGCCAGCTACACGATGCAGTTCTCGCACTACGCCGAAGTTCCCGAGGCGGTCGCGAAGAGCATCGTCCCGACTTATTAGGACCAGGAGCAAGCAATGGCCAAGGAGAAGTTCGAGCGCAACAAGCCTCACGTGAACGTGGGGACGATCGGTCACGTGGACCACGGCAAGACGACGCTGACGGCGGCGATCACGCAGCGTCAGGCGACCAAGGGTTTGGCCGCGTTCATGGCGTACGACCAGATCGACAAGGCGCCCGAGGAGCGGGAGCGCGGGATCACGATCGCGACGGCGCACGTGGAGTACCAGACCGCGAACCGGCACTACGCGCACGTGGACTGCCCCGGCCACGCGGACTACGTGAAGAACATGATCACCGGCGCCGCGCAGATGGACGGCGCGATCCTGGTGGTGAGCGCCGCGGATGGCCCGATGCCGCAGACGCGCGAGCACGTGCTGCTCGCTCGCCAGGTGAACGTGCCGCACATCGTGGTGTTCATGAACAAGTGCGACATGGTGGACGATCCGGAGCTGCTGGAGCTGGTGGAGCTGGAAGTCCGCGAGCTGCTGAGCAAGTACAACTTCCCGGGCGACACGACGCCGATCATCAAGGGCAGCGCGGTCAACGCGCTCAAGGACGGCAAGAACGACGCGGACAACAAGTGCATCGACGAGCTGATGGCGGCGCTCGACTCGTACATCCCGGAGCCGAAGCGGGCGCTGGACAAGCCGTTCCTGATGCCGATCGAGGACGTGTTTTCGATCACGGGCCGCGGGACGGTGGTGACGGGGCGGGTGGACCAGGGGATCGTGAAGGTCGGCGACGAGGTGGAGATCGTCGGGATCCGTCCGACGCAGAAGACGATCGTGACGGGCGTGGAGATGTTCCGGAAGCTGCTGGACCAGGGGCAGGCGGGGGACAACGTGGGTTGTCTGCTGCGCGGCACGGGCAAGGACGACGTGGAGCGCGGTCAGGTCTTGGCCAAGCCGGGCTCGATCAAGCCGCACACGAAGTTCAAGGCGCAGGCCTACGTGCTGACCAAGGAGGAGGGCGGGCGTCACACGCCGTTCTTCAACGGGTACCGGCCGCAGTTCTACTTCCGGACCACGGACGTGACGGGCGTGGCGAACCTGCCGGCGGGCACGGAGATGGTGATGCCGGGCGACAACGTGGAGATCACGGTGGAGCTGATCACCCCCGTGGCGATGGACAAGGAGCAGCGCTTCGCCATCCGCGAGGGTGGACGCACCGTCGGCTCCGGCGTCGTGGCCGAGATCGTCGAGTA